>ERZ773150.3450-NODE-3450-length-10429-cov-4.966840_pt1 | contig 10429 bp, 10 predicted proteins | sample MGYA00580845_ERZ773150 | MGnify/ENA primary metagenome ERZ773150 (study PRJEB29015, sample SAMEA2737848) | human gut metagenome | biome: human gut; feature: human-associated habitat; material: faeces | place: China | collected 2012 ...
GGGAGGAGTTGTTGGGGCCGCGTTCTGATTTTTCAAAGCCCTGCCAAGGGGCTGCGGAAAAATCAGCTAACGCAACCTGTCGCTGTTGCTTAGTGCGCGGGTCCCACGAGTCAGGAATGTCTACGGGGACCGCAGCCGCTGATGACCTCAAGCTCAGGCTTGAGGCCATTTTTTATCTTGCGGAGAAGAGGGGTCGAACAGCACGGCCGCCCGATGGTTCGTACCATGATATGGACAAATAATCCCCTTGATGAATCAGGCCGCTGTCTCTGTTTTACGGAGACGACGGCCTGATTCATTATTTTTGACTACTTTTTGTCCCGGGGAACCCCCGGAAAAATCCTGCTATGACCTACTTTTTTCCGACTACGATCCTGACTACAAAGTACCCGGCAAAAGCAGGCAGTATCTGATACGCACAGACAACAAAAAATCCACGAGACATCGATTTTCCATCGACATTTCGTGGATATTTTCTGGTGCGAGGGAGGGGATTTGAACCCCCAAGGATAAACCACACGCACCTCAAACGTGCGCGTCTGCCAGTTCCGCCACCCTCGCATATGAAGTTTTGATGCAATCCGTGTTTTCTAACAGCTCTGAGGTCCAAGCCGTATCGCTGACTGCTCAAGTATAATACCATACTCCCCCGGCGATGTCAAGCGTTTTCATAGATTTTTTTGCCATTCATATCTTGTAAATGGAGTTTCCGTGCAGAAATGACTTAAGAAGGAGGTTTTTGGAAATGACTTTTTTCAAATCCAGCAAACATCAAAGATTGTTGTGGAGCCTTTTGCTGCTTTCTGTCGGGGCGGCGGCGGGGTTCGGACTGGGGATATTCTGCGGTGCAGAGCCGCCCATAGGCTGCCGGGAGAGCGACCTGACCCCGGTGCCGGACGAAAGCTTCGTCTCCCCTGCCTCGGCGTCCTCCGTAGAAACGTCCCCGGAGCCGGAGCCGATGCCCGAGAAGTGGGTCTGTCTGACCTTCGACGACGGCCCCAGCAAGACGACGCCGGACGTTCTGTCCGCGCTGAACCGTGCCGGAGTAAAGGCGACCTTCTTTGTAGTCGCCACCGGCAACAACGACAAATATCTTCCCCTCATCTCTGAGGCTGCTGCCGCCGGACATCAGATCGCGCTCCACTCCGCCTCCCACGAGTACAGCGACATCTACCAGAGCGCGGACGCTTACTGGAAGGACATCGACCTGTTAAAGGAACGCCTCTCCCCTTACGTCCGGGCCGACGGCCTGCGGTATCTGCGCTTCCCGGGCGGCAGTACCAACACCGTGAGCCGCCGCTACGGCGGGCGCGGGCTGATGCAGCAGCTCAAAGAAGAAGTCACTGCAAAAGGCTACGCCTATGTAGACTGGAACGTCTGCGCTGAGGACGCTGTGGGCGGCAAGCCCAGTGCAGGCACCATCTTCCGCAACATCGTGCGGGAGACCGGCGAGCAGACCCAGTGCATCGTACTGATGCACGACTCAGCCACCACCCGCACCACTGCCGAAGCCCTGCCCGACATCATCCAGTGGTACAAGGACAACGGTTTCGCCTTCCTTACCGTAGAGCAGGCCGTCCCCCTGCCCACGGCATAGCAAAAAGCCCCGGAGGGCCTGCCAGAGACGGCAGACTTTCCGGGGCTTTGGTGCGTAGAAGCAGCTTACTCAGCGGCCTGATTGAACAGGGCGAAGGCACGATAAGCCATGTACAGGTCGGTCTTGTGGATGACCTCGAAGGGAGAGTGCATGGACAGCACAGGCACACCGATGTCGATGACGGGGATGCCGCGGTTGGCAACATACTTTGCGATGGTGCCGCCGCCGCCCAGGTCGAGGCGGCCCAGCTCACCGATCTGCCATGCAACGTCGTCGGCGTCCATCATGCGGGTGACATAGCCCACCAGCTCGGCAGAAGCGTCGTTTGCAGCGCTCTTGCCGCGGCTGCCGGTGTACTTGAACAGCGCGATGCCGCGGCCTGCGTAGGTGCCGTTCATCGGCTCGAAAGCGCTGGCCCAGCTCGGGTCGTAAGCAGCGGTGACGTCGGCGGACAGGCAGACACTGTTGCGGAACGCAATGATGTCGTCCTGACCGGCGGTACGGCAGAGCTCCTGCATGAAGTGGAAGACGTACATGCTCTGCATACCGGTGACGCCGTCAGAGCCGATCTCTTCCTTATCGGTCAGGACGCAGACGGTAGTGAAGGCAGGATCCTTGGTGGCGATCTCGGCCATCAGAGCGGGATATGCATCGACGCGGTCATCGTGGCCGTAGGCTCCGATCATGGAGCGGTCGAAGCCGACGTCGCGGGACTTATAAGCGGGGACGATCTCGATTTCAGCGCGGGCAAAATCCTTCTCGGTGATGCCGTACTTCTCATTGAGGAGGATCATAGTATTCAGCTTGACAGCTTCCTTCACTTCCTCGTCGTCCACAGCGTCGGAGCCGATGAGGATGTTCAGTTCCTCGGCGCGGATGCCGTCGCTCAGCTTGCGCTCGCTCTGCTCAGCGCCCAGATGGGGCAGCAGGTCGGTGATGCAGAAGACGGGATCGTTCTCGTCCTCGCCCACGTTCACGGAGACGGTGGTGCCGTCAGCGCGGGAGAACACGCCGTGGATGGCCAGCGGCATAGTACCCCACTGATACTTGCGGATGCCGCCGTAGTAGTGGGTCTTGAAGTAGCTGAAGTGGTCGGACTCGTACAGCGGGGTCGGGCGCAGGTCCAGACGGGGGCTGTCGGTGTGAGCGATGACCAGATGGAAGCCGTCCTCGAAGCTGCGGGTGCCGATGGTGGAAGCCACGATGGCCTTGCCCAGCTGGCTGAAATAGACCTTGTCGCCGGGGGCGTAGGTCTTCTTCGGGTCGAACTGCTGGTAGCCTGCGTCCTTGAGCATCTGCTCGCTCTCAGCGGCCACCTCGCGCTCGGTCTTGCCCGCATCGAGGAATTTCTTGTAGCCCTCAGCGAATGCGTGGGCCTCCTGCTTGACGGCGGCGGACTTGTCGCCGACGTAAGCGGGCTTAAACAGCAGCTTTTCAGCCAGCTGCTGGTTCGGAGTTTTTTCTGCCATAGGATCTCTCCTGCCTTTCTGTTTTCTTACACTTGTTGGAAGCTGTTTTCACGGCCATTGCACACCGTCTGAACGGCCTTTTTGCCCGCAGACTGCGTTGCTTTCTCTTGCGATCCGTCAGGATCGCTGCGAAAAATCGCCTTGCCTGCAAGCAAAAATCCTCGTTCATCCGGCACACTCTGGCCATGAAAACAGCTTCATCTATCAAAGACCCGCAGGTTTTTGGCCTGTCGGTTCTTCTTCATTGGTTGAGATTCAGCCGCCGTAGAGCCGGGTATAGACGGCGTAGCTGGCGGTTATCTTTTCGACGTAATGGTGCATCTGGTTATAAGGGAAGCCTTTCAGGGTCTGCCCGTCGGAGGAATGCTCTTCCATCCGCAGCAGATTATCTACTGTCCCCCATCCGCTGTGGTAGGCGGCGGCAGCGGTAGCCACATCGCCGCCGTACCGCTCCATGCAGAGATGGATGTAGTAGCAGCCGAAGCGGATGCTGACGTCAGGGTCGTAGAGTTCATCGAAGGTCAGGCCCTCATCCGGCGCAATTTTGCTGCGCAGCCAGATAAAGGTCTCCTCGGTCATCTGCATCAGCCCCCGGGCCTCCACGCTGGAAGTGGCGGCGGGGTCGAAGCCGCTCTCCGTGCGGATGAACGCATAGACCAGCAGCGGGTCGAGCTCGTATTCTGCGGCCCACTGCTCCACCTGCCGGCTGTATTTGCGGGGGTAGAGCAGCCGGTCGGCCTCCCGGGCAAGGGGCGGCAGAACCGTCAGGAGCACTGCCGCGATGCAGACCAGCACCACCAGTCTGCGCAGCAGTCGGAACAGCGTTTTCAAGCGCGGCATCCCTCCCCGATGAGAGCGTCACAGAGCCCGTTTGCTGCCTTCGCCAGCGCCTCACGGGTGGAGGTGTTGGGCAGGATGTAGTCTGCCCTGGCGGTCAGCACAGCCTCTGGCGTCTGGGCGTTGAGGCGGCGGGCGGCCATCTCGGGCGAGATGCCGTCCCGGGCTGCAATGCGCTCCACGCTGACTTCAAACGGTGCCGTGACCACGCAGAGCTTGTTGCACTCGGCCTCTGCCGCCGTGCCGATGATGACCGCACCATCCAGCACAAAGAGCTTCGCCCCCGCCTGCTGCGCGGCCTGTTTGGCGGCGCGGATGCGGTGGACGATCTCCGGGTGGGTCAGCGCGTCGAGCGCAGCTTTCCCCTCGGGCGTCGCAAAGGCGCGGTCGGCCAGCAGGCGGCGGTCAAGGGTGCCGTCTTCCTTTATAATATCTGCCCCGAAGCGCTCAGCCAGCCGGGGCAGCAGCGGCGAACCCGGAAGCAGGATCTCTCGGGAGAGCTGGTCGGCGTCGGCCAGCGGGATGCCCCGGGCCGCGAACACCGCCGTGACCGTCGATTTGCCGCAGCCGCTGCGGCCGGTGATGCCCAGCGTCATCATAGCTTTATCACCCGGAACGCGGCCGCACGGATGAGGCGGTTATAGACGGCCATGGACAGGCCGTCTTTCTGGGGGCAGCGGGCGTAGACCACAGCATCGCCCTGCTCATCCAGCGCACGCAGGGAGCGGAAGATGTGTTTTGCCTGGTCGGCTCCGTCGCCCTCCCGGCCATACTCCACACAGGGTACGCCCAGCTTTTCGGCCTCGCCGGTAAAGCAGAGGCAGCTGGGATTCTCGGCGGCGTGGGCATCCACATAGGCTTTGAACTGCTCGAAGGTGCCATCCAGAAGGGTCACATCTGCCTTGGGGGCGTAGTGCTTATACTTCATGCCGGGGCTGCGGACGACCGCGCCCTCCGGCAGCTTCTCGAGGATGGCCTTGGAGACTTCCACTTCCTCGCCCAGCGCACGCTCGAGGTCTTCCAGCGTGATGTGGCCGGGACGGAACAGAGTGGGCTTTTCGCCCACCACCGACACGACGGTAGACTCCACGCCCCAGTCGCACTCGCCGCCGTCCAGAATGAGGGGCAGCCGGCCGTCCATATCGGTAAAGACGTCCTGTGCGTTGGTGGGGCTGGGCTTGCCGGAGAGGTTGGCCGACGGGGCCGCAAAGGCGCAGCCGCTGGCTTTGATGACGGCCCGTGCCACCGGGTGGCTGGGCATCCGGATGCCCACGGTGTCCAGACCGGCACAGCACTCCGCTGCCACCTCGGGGCCGCGGGGCATGATAATGGTCAGCGGGCCGGGACAGAACGCCGCCATCAGCAGCTGGGCGCGTTCCGGCACTTCGCTGACGAGGCCGTGCAGCATCTCAGGGCCTGTAACGTGGACGATGAGGGGATTGTCCTGCGGACGTCCCTTCGCCACAAAGATCTTGCTCACGGCCTCGCCGTTGCGGGCATCGGCCGCGATGCCGTAGACTGTCTCGGTAGGCAGGGCTACCAGCTCGCCCTGCCGCAGAAGCTCGGCTGCGCGGGCAATGCCCTCTGCGTCAGCCGGGCGGACTTCAGTATTGATACTCATACGAATCATCGCTCTTTTCTTCTGTAAGGCAATTATTCTTTACAGCATTTTGTGCGCATTTCACGCATATTTATGTGTTTAACTTTTGCAGTTTCTCGGCCTGCTCACGGGTGGCGAGGGCGTCGATGATGTCGTCCAGATTGCCGTCCATGATCTTGTCGAGATTGTGTACCGTCAGGCCGATCCGGTGGTCGGTGCAGCGATCCTGCGGGAAGTTATAGGTGCGTATCTTCTCGCTGCGATCCCCTGTTCCCACCTGACCGGCGCGGTCAGCGTTGATGGCGTCCTGCTGCTCCTTCTGCTTCTGGGCCAGCAGGCGGCTGCGCAGGATCTCCAGCGCCTTATCCTTATTCTGGAACTGGCTGCGCTCGTTCTGGCACTCGACCACGGTTCCGGTGGGGATGTGGGTGACGCGGATGGCGCTGGACGTCTTGTTGATGTGCTGACCGCCCGCACCCGAAGAGCGGAAGGTGTCGATGCGCAGATCTTTCATGTCCAGCGCAAAGTCCACCTCTTCGGCCTGCGGCATCACGGCCACGGTGGCCGTCGAAGTGTGGATGCGGCCCTGCGTCTCCGTTTCCGGTACACGCTGCACCCGGTGGACACCGCTCTCGTACTTGAGGCGGTTGTAGGCGCCCCGGCCATTGACCGCAAAGACGGCTTCTTTGGTTCCGCCGAGCTCCGTCTCGTTGAGGTTCAGCAGCTCCATCTCCCAGCCCCGGCTCTGGACGTACATGGTGTACATCCGCACGAGGCTGTGGGCGAACAGCGCAGCTTCCTCGCCGCCGGCACCGGCGCGTATCTCCATGATGACGCTTTTCTCGTCGTTTGCATCCTTCGGCAGCAGCAAAATTTTGAGATTATTTTCCAGCTCTGCCACATCCTGACTTTTTTCGCTCAGTTCCTGCTGTACCATAGCCTTAAAGTCCGCGTCGAGGGGCTCGTCCCCTTCCAGCAGGGCTTTCGCCTGTGCCAGGTGGTCCTGCGCAGTGGTGAGAGCGTGGTAAGCGTCCACCACCGGCTGTGCTTCATGGTACTCCTGCATCAGGCGGCGGAACTGCGCCGGGTCGGCGGCAGTTTCGGGCTGGTTGAGACGGATAGAAAGTTCTTCGAACCGGCGGCAGACGGCCTCCATTTGGGAAGTCAGATTCGGCATATCAGGCAGTTCTCCTTACAAAACAGTTTCTGAATGTGCTGTGCCGCCGGGCTATTCCTGGCCCGGTTTGATGACCTTTTTGATGTTCTTCTCGATCTTCGCCCGGGGCAGCATGACCTCGCGGCCACAGCCCGTGCAGCGGATCTTGAAATCCATGCCCACCCGCAGCACCTCGAAGCTTGCTGCTCCGCAGGGGTGCTGTTTGCGGGTGAGGATGGTATCGCCGACTGCAATATCCATATTGAATCCCTCCTGTCTGCACATTTATAGTACAGGCCGTGTGTCCAAAAGAGAGACACACATCTATAGTATAATCCAAACTCGTATAAAATGCAAATGCAGCTGCATATGGTTTTGTAGCTGCAATGCTACCCAAAAAACAGAGAAAGAGGAATGAAAGATGATGCAAGCGTTTCGTACCGAAAACAACTACCGCAATGCTTCCCGCCTGAGCGCCGCCGAGCTGCGGGCCGCGATGGCCAGCCGCGAGATCCTGCAGAGCACGGCGCTGGCCTTCGACACCCAGCGTCAGCTCCGGTTCGAGCTGGGCGGCTGCCGGGCTGTAATGCCCTTCGGGCAGTGCGCCGACGGGGCCGACACTGGCAGCGTACGGGACATCGCCGTACTGACGCGGGTAGGCCGACCCACCTGCTTTGTCATCGAGGGCATCGACACCGACGAAAACGGACAGACTGTCTACCGCCTCTCCCGCGCCGAAGCCCAGCGGATGTGCAAGGCCGAATACCTCGACCAGCTCCAGCCCGGCGACATCCTGCCCTGCATCGTGACCCACATCGAGCCCTTCGGCGCGTTCTGTGACGTAGGCTGCGGCATCAGCGCCTTGCTGCCCATCGACTGTATGTCGGTGAGCCGTATCTCCTCCCCTGCCGACCGGGTCAGCGTAGGGCAGCAGATACTCTGCGCCATCAAGAGCCGGGACGTACAGGGGCGGTTCGTGCTGACGATCCGGGAGCTGCTGGGTACCTGGGCCGAGAACGCTGCCGCATTTACGGTGGGCGAAACGGTGGTGGGCATCGTGCGGAGCGTGGAAGAGTACGGCACCTTCATCGAGATAGCGCCCAACCTCGCGGGCCTCGCCGAGAGCTGCCCCGACCTGCGCCCCGGGCAGGCTGTAAGCGTCTACATCAAGAACATCCTGCCCGAGAAGATGAAGATAAAGCTCGTCATCGTCAACCACGCCCTCAGCCAGAGCCACCGCTTCGAGCTGCGGTACTTCATCACCGAGGGCCACCTCGACCACTGGCTCTACTCCACCCCCGAAAGCCACAAGCGCATCGAGACGGATTTTTCGGTCATGGCTTGCAATCCGGCGTGAAACCCTTTATACTATAGTTAATACTATAGAACACGGGAGATGGGAGTAACAATGGCCGCCAACGATGCTTTTACCGCCGGTGTGCGTCCCGGTGGGCTGACCAACAGCACCGAGATACGATTGCTGCTGTGTTATCTTGTCAAGAACGCCGGGCCTATCACACGGACGGAGATCGAAAACGCCCTGATGGAAGAGGCACTGGTGAATTATTTTGAGATTGGCTCCTGCCTGGACGACATCGCCAGGCAGCAGCTCGTGACAGTGGAGGGCGACCGGTACACCATCACCGACAAGGGCCGGAAAGTGGCGCAGGAGCTGGCCTACGACCTACCCCGCAGTGTGCGGGAAAAGGCGGTCGCCGCCGTGCTGCGCAGCCAGACCTGGGCGCGCAAGGAAGCCGAGTACAGCGCCCGCATCAGCGAAAAGGCCGACGGCCATTGCTCTGTGCGCTGTCAGGTGAAGGCACTGGACAGCGAGCTGTTCTGTCTGGACATCGGCACTCCTGACCGGCTGAGCGCTGAGATGGTAAAAAAGCAGTTCATTTTGAAGGGCAATGAGATTTATCAGATGCTCATCACCAAATTGACCGAAGAAGAGAAATAGCATAAAAGTCCGCTGCACGTTGGTTTCGTGCAGCGGACTTTTTGTTAGATCAAGATACAGATGAGTCCGGTACAGCCCTCGTTGATGACCCGTTCCAGCGTCTCCTGTAAACGGCCCCGGGCCTCCTGCGGCATATGGAGCAGCTTGTTCTGCAGGCCGTCGTTGACCAGCTCGTGGAGGCTCTTGCCGAAGATGTTCGACTCCCACAGGCGGACGGGGTCGTCCTCGAAATCCTGCAAAAGGCTCTGCACGAGGTCTTCGCTCTGCTTCTCCGTCCCGACGATGGGACTCAGCTCGGTGTGGATGACAGCTTTCATCATGTGGATGGACGGCGCGCTGGCCTCGAGACGGACGCCGTACCGCCCGCCCTGCCGGACGATCTCGGGCTGTTCCAGCGAAAGCTCGTCGATGGACGGCATCACGATACCGTAGCCGGTGGCCTCCACCTGCTCCATCGCACTGCGTATCTTCTCGTAGGCACGCTTGGCTTTGGCCAGCTCGATGATGCAGGGCATCAACCCGGCTTCGTCGCCGATTTCGAGGCCCGTCTGCTCACTGAGCACCTTATAAAACACCTCGGGCTTGAGCAGCACCGTGATGCGAACCACGCCGTCGGCGAGGTTCATCCCACTGAGGGCGGCGTTTTCCACGGCCTCGCAGTCCAACGCCGCCCGGCCGGAGTCGGAGACGTCCTTCATCCGGGAAATTTTCTCGGAGAGCTGCATAGCCGCTGTGTATACTTCGGTCTGGAGCCAGTGGCCTTTGTCCAGCATCGTCACCCAGCGGGGCAGGGCGAAATCCAACTCCCTCACCGGAAACTCGTAGAGCACTTTTTGCAAAATCTCGCCCAGCTGCGCCTCGTCGAGGTCGAGACAGCTCACAGGCAGAACGGTCCGGCCATAGCTCTCTTCCATTTCCGCCGCCATCGCTCTTGTCTCGGGGGCGTCGGGGTGGGTGCTGTTGAGCAGGATGACGAAGGGCTTGCCCAGCGCTTCCAGCTCGTCGATGACCCGCTTTTCTGCCGGGATGTAGTTTTCGCGGGGTATCTCGCTGATGGTTCCGTCGGTGGTGACGACGATGCCGATGGTGGAGTGGTCCCGGATGACCTTGCGGGTGCCAGTCTCGGCGGCGAGGTCGAAGGGGATCTCCTCGTCGAACCAGGGGCTTTTGACCATCCGGGGCTTGTCATTCTCTTCATGGCCCATGGCTCCCTCCACCATGTAGCCCACGCAGTCGATGAGCCGGATGCTGCACTCTCCCCCGCCCTCCAGCGCCAGCGGCACCGCCGACTCCGGGATAAACTTGGGCTCGGTGGTCATGATGGTGCGCCCCGCTGCCGACTGGGGCAGCTCATCGCGGGCGCGGAGCTTCGCGTCCTCCGGGCCGATGGCTGGCAGCACCAGCTTTTCCATAAACTGCTTGATGAGGGTGCTCTTGCCCGTGCGCACCGGCCCCACCACGCCAATGAGGATGTCGCCGCCGGTGCGGGCTCCTATCTCGCGGCAGACTGCCGCCTGCTCGATTCGTTCCTGCTTTGCCAAAATGCTCTCCCCTCTCTTCCCATTTGAAAACCCTTTGGAAGAAATTTATGCGACGGCGGGAGGAATTAGTACGATGCAAAGCAGCGCATCACCGTCAAAATCATACTTTCTTCAAAAAAATCCAAAAAAATTGCAAAAATCTGTTGACAAGACTGCCTTATCCGAGTATAATATCTCATGTCGCCGGTGCTTCGGTAGGGAAGTAACGGATGATGACCGGGTGTAGCGCAGTTTTGGTAGCGCGCTTGAATGGGGTTCAAGAGGCCGTG
>ERZ773150.3495-NODE-3495-length-10291-cov-18.052657_pt1 | contig 10291 bp, 10 predicted proteins | sample MGYA00580845_ERZ773150 | MGnify/ENA primary metagenome ERZ773150 (study PRJEB29015, sample SAMEA2737848) | human gut metagenome | biome: human gut; feature: human-associated habitat; material: faeces | place: China | collected 2012 ...
TCGATGTGGCCGATGAGGATGACCGTGCGGTTGGAATTGCCCTTGGTGCCCTTCACATAGGCCAGCGTGCTGTGCCGCACCACAAAGTCGTTCTTGGTCTGGAAGCACTTGACCTGCTCGGGATGTGCCTGGAAGTAGGGCAGGGACATATAGAAGTCCTGTATATAGCGGGCCACGGCGCTCTCGCCGCCCGGCTCCTTGTTGATGCTGGGGATGGCGACCATCTCTTCCGTCAACTGCTTGACCTTGTCAAAAGAATTTAATTTCATGTCTTAGCTCCTTTGTTATGCTGCGCGTATCAGTCGCGGTGATATCTCTCGATGCCGGCCATATAGGTGTTCAGCACCTGGATGTCCTTGATGTCGTTTTCGGGAATGTGGAAGATGTCGCGGTCGATGATCACCATGTCGGCGAACTTGCCGGCCTCGATGGTTCCCATCAGGTCCTGATCGCCGTTGGCGTAGGCCACGTTCTTGCTGTACATACACACCGCGTCATACACGGATACCTTCTCGTTGGGGTGATAGCCGCCCACGGGATAGCCGTCCATATCCTGACGGGTCACGGTGGCGTAGATGCCGATCCAGGGATTGAAGCTCTCCACCGGTGCATCGGAGCCGCCGGCCATGATCAGTCCCGAGTCCAGATACGTCTTCCAGGGATAGCTCAGCACGGCGCGTTCCTTGCCTACGCGCTCCTCGATCCAGTGCAGGTCGGTCATCAGGAACGTGGGCTGGATATCCAGCACGATCGGCAGCTTCTTCATGCGCTCGATCAGCTCCGGCGTGGCCATCTGGGCGTGGATGATGCGGAAGGGGAGACGCTTGGCCTGCTCCTCCGGCGTCATGCCGTCCTTCAGCCCCTGCTCAAGGCAGTACTCCACCGCGTCCAGAGTGACCTCCAGCGCCTTGTCACCGATGCAGTGGGTGGCGGGCTGCAAACCGTGGCTGTATGCCTTGTACATTCTCTTGGCCAGGTCCTCGGGGCTGATGACCAGAATGCCGGTGTTGCCGGGATCGTCCGCGTAGTCGGTGTACAGCTTGGCGGAACGGGAGCCCAGGGAGCCATCAGAGAAGCTCTTGAAGCTGCCCATCCGTGCGGCACGATAGGGATCATTCCGCTGCTCGGGCGTCAGGTTCTCCGGGTCGAACATATAGTCCAGGCACACGGCCATACGCACCGGCAGCTCGCCGCGGTCGCTGCGGGCCACATAGTCGGCAAAGTCCTCGTCATAGTGCCAGATCTCCGCGGCGTAGGTGTGCATCATGGTCACGCCCAGGCTGGAGGCCAGCGCCAGACCCTTCTTCATGCACTTCTCGCGGGTGGCGGGCACCAGGAACGGGTCGGGGATCAGGTTATCATAAATTTTGGAGGCTTGCTCACGGAAGATGCCGTTGGGGTTGCCGTCAGCGTCCAGCTCCACCAGGCCGCCGGGGCCGTACACGTAACCGTTGGTAATGTTGGCTTTCTCCAGCGCCATGGTGTTGGCCACTGCTGTGTGAAGGCACACGCGCTTGATGACGATGGGGTGATCGGTGCTGGCCTCATCCAGGTCCAGACGAGTGGGCAGCCGGTCCTCGCAGTCCTTCCACTTGGACTGGTCAAAGTTGGAACCCTTGATCCACTCACCCTTGGGGGTCTCTGCCGCGCGGTCACGCAGCAGCTGCAGCGCCTCAGCGCGGGAGGTGGCGCCGCCCAGGTCCACCGTGGTATAGGTCTGGCAGAAAGCGAAGAAGTGCAGGTGGGAGTCGCCCATGCCGGGAAGCACAGTTTTGCCCTGCAGATCAATGCACTTTGCGCAGTCAAAGTGCTCCAGCGCCTCCTCCTTTGTGCCCACATAGGCAAATTTGCCGTCCTTCAGCACCACTGCTTCCTTGCAGACGCCCGGCGCTTCCATCGTGTAGATCTTGCCGCCATAAAACAGCGTATCAGCTTTAACCTTCATTTTGTACACCTCTCCAATTTCAACGTAGTATTATTGTGATTTTGTACAGTTTTGCGTACGTAAAGTTTACCTTAGTTGCCATTATAACGGAAAATGGACCGGGTGGCAATTTGCCGCCTGTTCCCCCTGCGGAACAATTTGTGCAAATTATGTTTCCTGAACGGAACGTTTGTTGACATATTTGACGTATTTTGCTATAATCGTTAAAAACCAGCGCAAAAATGAGTCTGAATTGATTTTGAGGAAATCGCCTATGGACACTGCAAGAGAAAATATCACAAGAGAAGTCGGCAGCCGCATCCGCTACGCCCGCAAAAGCCGGGGTATGTCGATGGACGAGCTGGCTCAGGCCATCTACAAGACCCGTTCGGCCATCTCCAAGTACGAGAACGGACAGATCTCCGTGGATATTGCCACGCTTTACGACATCGCCAACGCCCTGAAGGTCAGCATCTATGATCTGCTGTACCGCAATACACCGGATATTGACCAGGAGTACAACGCGGAGGTGCCCGCCTTTTTCCGGGAGGTCTCCCAATTATATATGTACTTCTTCGACGGCCGGGTCAACCGCGCCCAATGCACCGTGATCGATATATTCCCCACGGAGGAGAGCAGCACGGCCGAGGTGCTCATGTACATGAACATCAAGGACCTGGCCCACTACCGGGTCTGTGAGAGCACCTACCACGGCACCCTGACCCACTACGAGGCGTTCAGCGCCATGCTGTTCCAGAATGACGATATGCCCATGGACAAATACCAGATCGGCATTCCCCAGCCCTATATGGACGACGACCGGAAGTGGGTGCTGACCTATGGCATCTCCTGCCGCCCGCTGATGCCCTCCGCCGCCAAGCGCCTTCTCAGCAAAACACCGCTTTCCATCGACAAGGCGCTGGTCCAGGAGCTGAAGATATCCAAGGAGGATATCCGCCTGATGAAGCATTATAATATGTTCGTCATGGTGTAGCCGGCATCGCCTTCTGTATATGTATGAACAGTCTTACCCGAAAAGGACGCCCCGGCGTCCTTTTTCCATAGGGAAACACGTTTTTTGAAAAAATTTTCGGTTTTCCTGTCCGCATTTGCTCCGCTGCGGCGTTTATATAGTGATGACACAGGGCGGCCGCCTGTGTTATGATGAATGCAACAAGCTGCGGGGAGGTGGGCGTTTGACGGTGTGCATGACGGCGCTGGAGAGCGCGGAGGAGCGGCGGCTCTTTGAGGACGTATACCGCGCCTGCTGCGGGCGGATGCTGGCGTTGGCGCGGCGGAGGCTGTCCGCTCAGGCGGACGCCGAGGACGCGGTGCAGCAATCGTTCCTGGCACTGGCGGAGCGCTTTTCCCGGCTGGCGAAGCTGCCGGAGACGCAGCTGGAGGCCTATCTGGTGGTGACCGTGGAGCGCAAATGCATCGACATCCTGCGGCAGCAGGCCCGCCGTGACGGCGTGCCCTTTGACGAGAACACCGTTCTGGTCACGCCACCGCCTTGCGGCGACCCGGTGGCCGACGCTATGGGGCGCTTGCCGCCCCGCTGCCGCGAGGCGCTGCTGCTGCGCTACGGCTGCGGCTACAGCACCCGTGAGACGGCGTCCCTGCTGGAGCTGTCCTTTGCCGCGGCCCAGAAGCTTCTGCAGCGGGCTAAGGCCGCGCTGCGGCAGGAGCTGGAAAAGGAAGGATTGACTGTATGACAGATATCACATACGAACGTGCGCTGCGGCAGGGCGCGCAGCGGATGGCGGCACTGCTGGCATCTGAGCTGCCGGAGACCGGCGCCCCGCCTTCGCCGGAGTTCACCCGGCGGATGGAGCCGGTGGTACAACAGGGCGCGCGGCGGCAGAGCCGCCGGAGAATGTGGCAGAGAACAGCGGCCGCGCTGGTGACGGTGTGCCTGTCCTGCGGGGTAATACTGGCGGCCAGTCCAGTGGCGCGGGCGGCGGTGAGCCGCTGGTTCGTGCAGATAACGGAGCTGGTGACAGCCTACCGCATCACCCCGGCGGACGCCGGGGGCACGGTGCAGGACTACACCCCCACCGCCCCGCTGGGCTATGTCCTGTCGGGCGACTTTACTGGCAGGGAGAACGGCATCCGGGTCATGCGCTGGACGTCCTCACAGGGCGATCTGCTGTTTGAGGCCGTGCCCATGACCGGCGACGAGCCCATCAGCGTGGAGCTGCGAAGCAACAGCACCGGCGGCCTCTCCTCCACGGAGACGGGGCAGCGTCCCACGGGCGGGGCGGGCGAGCCGGAGGACTACGAGACGGAGAATGTGACCGTACATGGCCTGTCCGCCCGGCTATACCGCATATTACCCGCAAAGGGCGCCTCTCCGCAGGTGCAGCACGGCTGCGGCCTGTGGTTCTATCGGGGAAGCGACCCCGTGCATTTCCATCAGGTGTCCATCCCGGAGGGCGCTGCGGCGCTGGTGTGGGTGGACGAGCGAGCCAACTGCCTGTTCCTGCTGATCGGCGGTCAGTCCCGGCAGGAGCTGGTGTCCACGGCGGAGAGCATGTATGAGAGCGAAAGGAGCTAAGACCATGAAAAAAATCACCGTTATCGCGTGCCTGCTGGCGCTGCTGACGCTGAGTGCCTGCGGCGCACAGACGCTGCCCGCCGATGAAAAGGACGTGCCGCCGGTGGAGGGCATCTCCCAGACGCAGGAGGACGGGCAGACCGGCACGAAGGTGGTCTATATCCCCATGTGGATGCAGGACTACTCCGTGGTGTACTACGACGCCCACCTGAACCGCACTGTGGAAAGCGGCGGCGACCTGACCGAGGAGGAGATCAACAGCCGGGAGGACATCTTCCCGGAGGAGATGTACACCATACCGGCCGAGCCCAACACCAAGGTGGAGTATGACCTCCACGGGTTTATCCAGAATATCTACTACCGGGGCGGCGACGGGAAGTACTATCTCGACCCGGCCACCGCCGCGGCCATGCAGCCCTGATGCGCTGAGCGCAAAGGCCCGCCCCGCAGGGGCGGGCCTTTTTGTGCCTCCTTATTGCTGTGCCAGCGCTGCGGCCACGAAGCCTCTGAACAGGGGATGGGGCCGGTCCGGCCGGCTCTTGAACTCCGGGTGGAACTGGCAGCCCACGAACCACGGGTGGTCCGGTATCTCCACCATCTCCACCAGACGGCCATCCGGCGACGTACCCGCCACCCGCAGGCCCACGGCCTCCAGCTCCGGCCGGAACACGTTGCTGCACTCATACCGGTGACGGTGGCGTTCCCATATCTCCCGCTGGCCATAGGCCTCCCGGGCCTTTGTTCCCTCCGCCAGCACGCAGGGATACTTGCCCAGCCGCATGGTGCCGCCCTTGGCGGTCACACCCACCTGGTCCGGCATCAGGTCGATGACCGGATGTGCTGTCACGGCGCTGAACTCTGCGCTGTGGGCATCCGCCCACCCGGCTGCGTGCCGCGCAAATTCGATGACCGCAATCTGCATCCCCAGGCAGATGCCCAGATAGGGGATACCCTTCTCCCGCGCGTACTGTGCCGCCAGGATCATGCCCTCGATGCCCCGGTCACCAAAGCCGCCGGGGACCAAGATACCGGTGCAGCCCGCCAGCTTTTCCGCTGTGTTGTCCGCCGTCAGGTGCTGTGAGTCTACCCACCGGATGTCCACCTGTGCGCCGCAGGCGGTCCCCGCGTGGAACAGCGACTCCGCTACGCTGAGATAGGCGTCGTGCAGCTCCGTGTATTTGCCCACCAGCGCGATGGTCACATGACGCTGCTCCGCCGCGTGTATCTGCGTCACCAGCTCTTGCCAGTGCCGCATATCCGGCTCGCCGGCGCCCAGTCCCAGCATGCGGCACACCACCCGGCACAGCCCCTCCCGCTCCAGCAGCAGGGGCACCTCATACAGGGTGGACGCCGTCAGGTTTGGGATGACGCAGTCCTCACTGACATTGCAGAACAGTGCGATCTTCTTCCGCATGTCCTCCGGCAGCGGGCTGTCGGTGCGGCACACCAGGATATCCGGCTGGATTCCCACGCTCAGCAGCTCCTTCACGGAGTGCTGTGTGGGCTTGCTCTTCAGCTCGCCGCTGCCGGGGATGGAGACCACCAGCGGCACGTGGATATACAGCACGTTTTCCCGTCCCTGCTCCGCCGCCACCTGACGGATGGCCTCCAGATACGGCTGGCTCTCGATGTCACCCACCGTGCCGCCGATCTCCGCGATGACCACGTCCGTCTGTCCGTCATCCATGGCGTACAACCGCCGCTTGATCTCGTCGGTCACATGGGGGATGATCTGCACCGTGCCGCCCAGATAGCCGCCCTGCCGTTCCCGGTTCAGCACCGACCAGAAGATCTTTCCAGAGGAAACGGAGCTGTCGCCGGTCAGCGCCTCATCCACGAAGCGCTCATAGTGCCCCAGGTCCAGATCCGTCTCCGCGCCGTCGTCGGTGACGAACACCTCGCCGTGCTGGTAAGGGCTCATGGTTCCCGGGTCTACATTCAGGTACGGATCGAATTTCTGGTTTCGCACCCGCAGACCGCACTGCTTCAGCAGCCGCCCCAGCGATGCCGCGCAGATGCCCTTTCCCAGCCCGGACACCACGCCGCCGGTCACAAAAATATACTTCATCCCGCCATCTCCCCTGTAAAAAATATGCTCCGATGGTACACCCCCCATACCTCCGCTGTCAACGGTGCAAAACGCAGATATTTCATCGGAATTATCATATAATATATAGAATTAGGGAGAAATTGTTGCAGAAGCGAAAGTTCTTCTTGCATTGGCGGACGGATGGTGGTATGGTAGTATTGGACTCACCTTAGGGGAGGTTCCTCACAGGAAAAAATAAGCACCCGGAGGCTTATGCCTCCGGGTGCTTCTGCTTATGTCTCGTCGGTGATCTCGCCGCCGGACGCTTCCCGCCGGACCACCTTGATCTCGCAAGTGCGGTGGTTGTCCACCCGCGTCACCAGCACGTCCAGATCCTGGCAGCTGAACCGGTCGCCTACTTCCGGCACCCGGTCGCACTGCTCCATCACCCAGCCGCTGACGGACGTCATCTCCGTCTCCTCATTCAGATGGAAGAACTCGGCAAAATCGTCAAAGTCCATGGCCGCGTCCACCAGATAGGTGTCCTTGTCCACCTTGCGGATAAAGACCTCCTCCTCGTCGTGCTCGTCCCAGATCTCGCCCACCAACTCCTCCAGAATGTCCTCCATGGTCACGATGCCGCAGGTGCCACCGTACTCGTCCACCACCACGGCTACCTGGGTCTTGGCCAGCTGCAATTTTTTCAGCAGCAGGCTGATGGGCTCGTTTTCCAGCACGAACATGACCGGGGAGAGTATCTCTTCCAGCGGCTTGTCCGTTACGCCGCAGCCTACATAAAAGTCCTTCTGGTGTATGGTGCCGATGATGTGGTCGATGTCCTCCCGATAGATCAGCAGCCGGGAATACTTTGTCTGGGTGAACAGGTCCGCCACCTCTTCCTTGGTGGCGTCCACCGGCAGTGCCGCCAGGTCCACCCGATGGATGAGGATGTCCTGCGCCTCCTGCTCGGAAAAGCCGATGGCGTTCTTCAGCAGGTCGCCCTCGTCCTTGTCGATGCTGCCCTCCTGCTGCACCTCGTTCACCAGCATCAGCAGCTCCTCCGGGGACATTTTGTTGTCCCCATCCAGATGGAACATCCTGGCCAGCAACTTTTTCCACAGGGAAAACAGCGCGTTCAGCGGCATCAGCAGCCAGATCAAGCACCGCAGAAACGGTGCGGCTGTCATGGCCCAGCTCTCGGCGCAGTCCTTGGCGATGCTCTTGGGGGAGATCTCACCGAAGATCAGCACCACCACCGTTACCACGATGGTGGACAGCGTAGCGCCGACATCGCCGAAGCTTTTGACGAACAGTGCCGTGGCCAGGGATGCCATGGCAATGTTCACGATGTTGTTGCCGATGAGAATGGTGGACAGCAGCTTGTCATAGCGCTCCAGCAGCCGGCACGCCAGCGCAGCACGGCTGTTGCCTTTTTCCGCCAGCATTTTCAGCCGCGTGACATTGGCCGAGGAGAACGCCGTCTCCGTGGCCGAGAAATAGGCGGACAGCAGCAGGCATACCGCCATAATAATGATATATGTAGTCGTTGACACGATCAATAGCTCCTTTTTCTGTCATCTGTTTCTGTGATCCACACTGGTCTAAAGGCGCAAAAAAGCACGTCTGCCCCGCGTCAGGCGGCGCAGATATGCCGCAAAAAACAGATGGCAGCCCGGCAAGTTCCCGGGATGGTCGCCGCTGTCGGTATCCATATCGCCCCATATCCTCCTTTTTAAGATAAATCCCGCTTATTATATACAAAACCACCCGTCCTGTCAAGTCCGCCCCCTTTCCGCAGATCACGGAGCTGACTGGACAGCAAAAGGGCTTCCCTGTGGGAAGCCCTTTTGAATGCGCGTGTGCGCTACAGCGCCCGCAAAAACTCCGGCTTCAGGTCCCGGCGACCGTCCAGCGCCGCGGCGATCTGCGCCAGCAGCGCATTCCGGTCGCCGTTCAGTGTGCCCTTCAGCGTCAGATAGTTGCTGGCATGGTTGGCGCGGAACACGGTTCCTTCGCTGTCCACGTGCTGTAAAAACAGCTCTGTTTCCTTCAGTACCTCCAGGGGGCTGAGCAGCGTAAAGCTGCCCTCCCGCACCCAGGCCTCCAGCGGCGTTCCCGGCTCCACCATCAGCGTCAGCAGCCCCAGATAGTCCGGCTTCATCTCGCTGACGGCTCTGGCCGTGTCCGCGGCGTGCTCCCGCCAGTGTGCCACGCTCCCAAGCCCGGAGATGGCCGTCACCGACAGCGCCAGCCCGCACCGCCGGGCCTTCTGCCCCGCCGCCACGATCTCCGCCGCCGTGTGGCCCTTCTGCATCTTCTCCAGCACCGCGTCGCACCCGGACTCCAATCCCATATACACCATCTGCAGGCCCTTGCTCCGCAGCAGGCGCAGCTCGTCCTCGGATTTGATCTGCAGGCTGGTGGGGGAGGCGTAGCACGTTACCCGCTGGCACTCCGGAAACAGCCCATAGACCAGCCCCAATATCTCCACCAGGTCGCCGGTCCTCCGCATCAGTGCGTCCCCATCCGCCAGAAAGACACGCTCCACCCGGCGGTATACCCGCCGCGCCAGCTCAAAGTCCTCCCGGATCTCATCCATGGGCCGCATGGCAAAGTGCTTGTCGTCGTACATATCACAGAAGGCGCACCTGTTGTGGCTGCACCCGTAGGTCACCTGCACGATCAGGCTGTACGCCTCGCTGGGCGGTCGGTATACCTTTCCCTTATAACGCATGGTCATCACTCCTTTTGCTGTATTATGCCATACTTTGAACGCTTTGAAAAGGGGGCATATTCCCGCCCCGCCCCACATAGGCTGTGACATCTCAACAAACGAGGTGTACTATGGAGCTGAATTACAACCGCGTGGAGCTGCGGGGCGTGGCCGAGGACGCGCCGTTGCTGTCCCATGTGAACCACGGCTGTGCGTTCTACCGCTTTACCCTGTCCGTCCTGCGCCTGTCCGGTCAGGCGGACAAGCTGCCCGTCATCGTCCCCCGGCCGCTTCTGCTGCTGACGCCGGTGTCCCCCGGCGACGGCGTACATATCACCGGCCAGCTGCGTTCCTTCAACAACAAAAGCGGCCAGGGCAGCCGTTTGGTCATCTCCACCTTCGCCCAGACACTGACCCATGACGCCGGCGAACCGCTGAACCGCATTTTCCTCAGCGGCGTGCTGTGCAAGCAGCCCGCCCTCCGCCGTACGCCCCTTGGCCGCGAGATATGCGACATGATCCTGGCGGTGAACCGCCGCTACGGCCGCGCCGACTATCTGCCCTGCATCGCCTGGGGCGCCGTGGCCCAGCAGGTGTCCCTGCTGCACACCGGCGCCCGGCTCACCGCCGAGGGGCGGGTCCAGAGCCGTGTCTACTCCAAAACGGAGAACGGCGTCACCACCGACCGCACTGCCTACGAGGTGTCCATCATGCGTCCGGCGGACCGGACGGAATTCCCGGAATGACGCGCTTCCTCCGTCCATTCCCGCCCATTCTGCGGCGCTGTCTGCGCCGAAAAACCGGCATTCTCCCTGTTGCGCCCCGGCTGGTATTATGGTAAAATTCCTGTAAAGAAGTATGTTACAAGGAGAGCCTCCATGCGCCATTCCAGCCATCTGCATCTGCATTTCCACACCCACCACCGCGCCGCCCGTTATGACGTGGACATGACCAAGGGCAGCATCACAAAGCATCTGATCAACTTTGCCCTGCCGCTGATGGTGGGCAATCTTTTTCAGCAGCTCTACAACATGGTGGATACCTGGGTGGTGGGCAACTACGTCAGCA
>ERZ773150.3497-NODE-3497-length-10286-cov-2.461050_pt1 | contig 10286 bp, 9 predicted proteins | sample MGYA00580845_ERZ773150 | MGnify/ENA primary metagenome ERZ773150 (study PRJEB29015, sample SAMEA2737848) | human gut metagenome | biome: human gut; feature: human-associated habitat; material: faeces | place: China | collected 2012 ...
TGAAATAAGTGCTGCGATTGTTGCGGAGAGAGCTGCATTGGCACCTACCGAAATATCTGTACTTCCGATGGATACAACAAAGATAACTCCCAGCGCTCCCAGTGCTACAGGCACTGTCTGAATTACAATATTTTTGATATTAAATAATGTTATGGTATTCCCATGAGATCCAATTGCAAAAAAGACAAACAGACCAAGCATGATAATTATGGGCATAACATCCAAAACATGAATTTTTTTTCGCATTAGATCATCTCCTCAATCATTTTTTCTTCACTGAAGTGGGAACTTCTTCCAATTTCTTTCTTGACCATACCATCTTTCATAACAATGATATTATCTGCCATACCCATAGCCTCTGTAAGCTCATCTGTGATAAGCAACATAGTAAGACCTTTTTTCTTTGCTTCCTGCATTACGTGATAAATGTACGCTTTTACACCGATATCAACACCACGGGTCGGGCAGTCAACGATCAGAAGTTGCAGGTCTTTCAAAAGCCATCTTCCAAGATTTACTTTCTGTTTATTTCCACCGGAAAGACCATTCATATTCTGATTTACGCTTGTACATTTTACCTGATATTCTTTCTTGGCTTTATCTGCCATCTCTCGCATTTCTTTTGCACTGACATATCCGAATTTCTTGGATATTTCTTCCAGAGACGGTACACAGAAGTTGTTCTGAATGGTTGTCGCCATCATCAACGCTTCCTCATCTCTGTCTTTCGGAACATATGCGATTCGGTGCTTTAATGAGAACATTGCATCTTCTATCTCAAGATTTTCGGCGTTTAATAAAACCTTACCCGATGTTGGTTTTACCAGACCGTAAGCAGCCTGTCCTACATCGTGGATACCGGAATCGGAAAGTCCACAGAACGCAAGGATTTCTCCTTTATGAACTTCAAAACTTACGTCTTTTAATCCGGTACCTGTTGACACGTGATCAAAGGAAAATACTACTTCATCCTCGTAGATTTCTTCTTCATCCACGCGGTAATAATCTCCGCTCATCTCACGACCAACCATCATTCGTTTGACATCATCATCTGTTACATCGCTGGTCTCTACGGTTCCAACTGCTCTTCCATCTCGAAGTACTGTAATGGAATCGGAGATACGAAGTGTCTCTTCCAGATCGTGGGAAATCAGCAAGATCGCTCTTCCAAGTTCTTTGAACTTTTTAATAAGCTCATAGATTACTTCACGGTTGTCATGGGAAAGAGACTGTGTTACTTCATCCAGAATCAGGATATCCGGATCTGAAGAAAGCGCACGGGTAAGCTCAATCATCTTTCTGTTCTCAATGTTCAGTCCGTCTGTACTGCGGTTAAAATTGATTTTTGGTAATCCCCATTTTTCCAGCTCTGCATTTGCTGCTGCAAAAATCTTTTTGTGATTAATGAAACCATGATTTGAAAACTTTTTCGTTCTTCCAAGATAAACATTAATTCCTGCCGGCAGGTCTGCAATAAGACCAAGCTCCTGAACAACGATTGCAATCTTATTATCATTTGCATCCATTGGACTCTTTGGTGCATATACCTGTCCATTCAGATACATCGTACCGGAATCACTTCCGTAAATTCCTGCAATCTGTGAGAGTAAGGTTGATTTTCCGGAACCATTCTCTCCTGCCAGTGCACGAACCTCGCCTCTGTGAAGTTCAAGGTTGATATCCGCATTTGCATGGGTAATACCAAAGCTTTTGTTTAATCCTTCAATTTTTAAGATAGTTTCACCATACATTACTTAACTACCCCCTTTACACCACGCTGTGCGAATACCGCAAAGATAATAACTACGCTTCCTAAAAGGAATTCCTGGAATGTTCCGGAAGGAACACCCAAAAGTGTCAGTACGTTGAAGATAACAACGATAATAAATGTACTGATCGGTACCGCAATAATACGGTTGATATTTTTGGAAAGTGCCTTTGCAAGAAGTACTGCTGCAAGTGGCTGGAACACAGTGGAAAGAGATGTCAGACCACCCTGTGCCGGAGTAAAAATGGAAACACTCTCTTTTATCACACCAGCGATGCCGAAGAATAATCCGGCAATAATGCCGCCGATGATCAGTGTCTTTGAAACATTGATACCCATTGTTTTTGCAACGTTTTCATTACATCCTGCTGCTCTGATATTGATTCCGATGGTTGTATGGTTATAAATGATATAGGAAATAACCACACAGATAATGAGTACAATGAAGATCCATGGCTGTGAACCAAGAATACGGTTCTCATCTCTCAGGAATTCTACCTGAAGTCCTTTATTGGCACGCGCCTGAGAATAAATTCCTACGATCGCCTCATATGCCATTGTCATACCAAGACCAGCAATCCATGGTGGAATTTTGGAAACACGATAAATCGTGAAGTTGATAAATCCACATGCAACACCAACTGCGATACAGCCTACCAGCATTGCCGGAATCGCTGCTACCGGACTTCCACATGCATTACCGATAATACCTGCACAGTTCGCAGTAAGCAGAACAATTGCCCCTGGCGAAAGGTCTGTAATATTACAAGCAAAAATGAATGTAAATCCAAGTGCGATGATTGTTGGAACTGCCATATTACCGGCAAGGATCAGCAGGTTGCTCGGCGACAACAGAACAAAACCGGTAATAATATGTAATACGATCAATATAGCTACTACCACAACAGCAATTATAATGATCTTGTTTTTACTCTTTTTTTGAGAGCTCATTCAAGTTTTCCCCCTTTCTTACCACATTTTCTATGGTACCAGGAACAATTTAATTCCTTCTTTTCTCTGGAACATTTCAAATCCCTCTTTCCAGTTTTCCAGCGGGATTCTTGCACTTACATAATCGTCCAGTTGTAATTTATCTAATTCATATAATTTAACTAATTTTTCCCATGTAGAATTTGCAGTTGCAAATGTTCCCTTGAAATCAAGTTCTTTTCGATTGATGGTATCCATTGCTACGGTTACATCTTTTCCGTACATACCAACCTGTGTCCATGCGCCCTGTTTGCGAATAGCATCCAATGCACCAGGAATCGCATAGGGACTTCCGGAACACTCCAGAACAATGTCTACACCGCCATCTGTTACTTCTTCTACTACTTTCTTTAAATCATCTCCGTTATCTACCACGCGGTCAGCTCCCTGTTTCAGCGCTAGCTCTAATCTGGCTTTGTCTGCCGGTGTCCCGGAGATGATCGTATAAGCACCACACAGCTTTGCAAGCTGATTACACATCAGTCCCATAAAACCTGGACCTGTAATCAGTACTTTATCTCCCGGTTTGATATCTGTCTGCTCTAACACCCCACGTACGCAGCAGGCAATCGGTTCGCTTAATGCCGGAAGATCTTTTCCTCTCATAGACTCTGGTACTTTCATACAATGATCAAACGGTGCGACTGTATACTCTGCCATACCGCCATTTAAGTTGATACCAATAGATCTCTTTTCGTTACAAAATACATAATCACCTTTTTTGCAGTAATGGCAATGACCACATCCGATGATATTATTTACAATGACCTGATCCCCAACTTCAAATCCGGATGTTTCTTCGCCAGCTTCTTCTACCACTCCGGTAAACTCATGTCCCAATGCAACCGGTACAGAATGTGGATAACCATCCTCCATAATATGTAAATCTGTTCCACAGATTCCGGTTGCCATAATCTTGATCAGCAATTCGTTTTTCTTTGGAACAGGTTTTGGAATATCCATGATGCCAAGTCCATCCATTCCTTTTCCAACTTCAGTTTTTACTAATGCTTTCATTGTAAAATCCATCTCCTTTTTTCTTTCTCGTTTCCGATTCTTTGCTTATATAATTCGCAAAACATGTGCCACTTTTCGTTTTTTATGTATTTTTCAAGTATTTGCCTGTTTTCATCGCATTTTTTGTGCACTTTTACCTGTTTCTTACACTTTTTTTGCACTTTGTTCCTTTTTAAAACAATTGGTCAAATGTAATTACAATTCCATCGAATATGATTTTTTGCACAAAAACATCATGTCAATTTGTTTTTGTGCAAAAAAAGATTTCCTTTTTGCAAGAAAGCAAATAGTGCTCTCCTGTATACAGGCAGCTATGCAATCTCGGAAAATAAAGATGCCCTGACCGACGTATTGTCAGTCAGGACACTTTCCCACTCTTGATACTATTATAACCCTATGTCATTTACACGAAAGTGTGCTATCACACACCAAGTCTCACGTGCGTTCGACTTGAATTGTCATCTTTTCAAAAATGCCTCGGCATTCTTATTTCACTGCTGCTTCTACTGCTGCCAGGATCTCCGGGCACTTGCAGTCTGCTTTAAACAACTCCATACGTTTGCCTGCAAATGCAGCCTGAACCATCTCATGTACATCCGGATCTTCGTTTGCAAGGATCTCTTTGATGTCATGATGTGCTGCTTCTTTTAATTTTGTTAATAATGCTGCATTACGCTGCTCAGATGCTGCTGCAGTCTCCGGATAACCGCCACCCGGCTCCTGTACGAATAATTTTTCAAATACATACTCAAGGTTTACTTCAGCACCCCATCCCCAACCTTTTGCAAATGGCAGAGACATACAGTTACCGGCATTTACCTGTGTAAACAGATAAGAGTCAGCCGGATCTACGACATGACCACACTGTACGCCTGGCATTGCGTTGCATGCAAGCATGGCACCCTCACCGGTTCCACAGCCTGTTACAACGAAATCTGCTGCACCTGACTGTAAGAGAACAGCTGTTAAAATGGCATTCTGGTTGTATGTCTGACGATTGTCATCCATATCAAACTGTCCATAGTTTACAACAGTATGTCCGTTTGCTTCTGCTACTTTTTTCAGTGTCTCATATACGATCTCATTCTTTGTACAGGTACTCCACTCCATTACTAATGCGATTTTCATTTTCTATCCTCCGATTCATTTCTATGTACGCTCGGAATCTTTTAAACGATAAATTCCAAGCGTATATTTCTAACATTTTTTTTATCAGGGATCATTTGTAGAACCCTGAATGATATTATTTACTGTGTTTTATAAAGAGTTAATCGCTTTTCCAAGCCATGCAGACATAAATGTCTCACCAAGCGCCTCATTTACGGTTGGATGCGGGTGAATTGCATGGATTATCTCATCTGCAGTCAGTTCTGAAGACATTGCAACAGACACTTCACCGATCATGTCGGTTGCATGACTCGCATAGATGTGAACACCAAGGATCTCACCGGTCTCACCTTCCAGAATAACTTTCATCATTCCGTTTGTTGTGCCTTCGATCAGGGATTTTCCATTTGCCATCATCGGGAAACGGCCAACTTTTACATTGTCGTACTGCTCTTTTGCCTTTGCCTCTGTCAGACCAATGGAAGATATCTCCGGATTGATGTAGATGCAGGACGGAATCTGATCATAGTTCATATCGGCATGGTCGCCACAGATATGTGCTACTGCAACCATTCCTTCGTGGGAAGCAGTATGCGCCAGCATTACTTTTCCGTTGACATCACCAATGGCATAAATATTCGGAATGTTTGTCTGCATTACTTCATTGACTGCGATGGCACGTTTATTAAATTCAATGCCGATGCCTTCTGCATTTAATCCTTCCGTATTCGGAATACGTCCTACCGCCATCAGAATTGCATCTGCTGCCACATCAAGTTCTTCACCATTCAGTTCATAATAGACATGATTATCTTTGACACTCTTTACTTTTGCGCCCAGATTAAATTCCACACCATCTTTTTCCATCTGTTTCTGTGCCAGACCGGAAATTTCCGGATCAACCATCGGAAGAATGTGATCCATCAGCTCCAGAACAACAACTTTGGAACCAAGTTTGCTTAACAGATATGCGAACTCGATACCGATAACACCGCCACCGATGACAGCGATCGTGCCCGGAAGTTCATCCATATCCAATGCTTCATTGCTGGTAAGAATGTTATTTTCGCCTTCCACTGCAATGAATGGCGGCATAAATACGCTGGAACCGGTTGCAATGATAATATTCTCTGCTGTGATCTGTTTGTCCCCTACAGCAACCGTGTGATTATCTATAAAGGAACCTTTTCCGTTTTCAATGGTAACACCGTTTGCACGAAGCAATGCCTGTACACCACCAGTCAGGGTATTTACCACTGTTTTCTTTCTCTGCTGCAGTTTTTTCATATCAACGGTCACTGCCGACGCATCGATACCGGTCACTGCATAAGCCGGTGACTCTTTGATCTCTGAAACAAGATCTGCTGTATGGATCATTACTTTTGTCGGGATACAGCCTACATTTAAGCAGGTTCCGCCAAAATATGTTGCCTCCACAATACATGTTTTTTTGCCAACCTGAGCAGCTTTGATGGCTGTCTCATATCCACCGGGTCCGGCACCTATCACTACGATATCATAATCATAAGATTCTGCTGTGGTCTCCCCGACAGCTTCCTCTGCTGCTTCAACGATATCGTCGTCATCGTCATCATCCAGCAGCCCCTCATCCTGAGCATCTGCCACTTCTAAGGTTTTATGATTTGCCAGTGCAGCTTCTGCATCTTCCCCCGGCTCACCGATGACGCATACCGGCGTCAGTACCGGAACGGTTACTTCCGGCTCCAGTGCAATTTTTAACAATGTTCCGGAAGCACTTGATTCTACAGTAACTACTGTTTTATCTGTATGAACATCGAAAAGAGCTTCTCCTCTTTCCACTGTGTCCCCTTCATTTTTCAGCCATGCAGCGATTGCACCGGAATCCTGTGTATAGCCAAGTTTCGGCATTACAATTACTTTTGCCATTTTTTCCTCCACCTTTTAAATAGACATTTGATTACATAAGAATCTTAATTGGGTTCTCAAGTAATTCTTTGAAGTATTCTACATACTGAGATGCCAGTAATCCATCAATGATTCTGTGGTCAACAGAAAGTTGAACATTCATCATCGGTCTGATCGCGATCTGATCATTTCCTTCTTCGTCAGTGATGACAACCGGTGTCTTTCTGATCGAACTGATGGAAAGGATACCTGCCTCCGGCGGATTGATGATTGCTGTAAAGTTGCTGATACCAAACATACCCAGATTTGAAATTGAGAATGTTCCACCGGTATATTCTTCCTGTTTCAGACGACCTGCTTTTGCTCTCTCAACCAAATCTCTTGTCTCAGAAGCAATTGCAGTCAGTGTTTTCGCCTGTGCATTTTTTACAACCGGAACAATCAGTCCGTTATCTCCGGCAACTGCCATTCCTACGTTCGTGCTCTTGTAGTAGATGATCTGATCACCCTGCAGAGATGCATTCAGTTTCGGATATTTCTCCAGTGCTTTGGATGCAGCTTTGATCATCAGATCGGAAGCAGCGATCTTCTGTTCGCTCTTTTCATTGAGCATCTTTCTGAATGCATTGAACTCTGTCATATCAATACTGTCTGTAAAGTACAGATGCGGAGCTGTAAATTTGCTCTCAGATAATCTGTCACCGATAATTTTTCTTACGCCTGTGTATGGGACAACGCTCTCAACGATCATATCGTCTTTGCTCTCCACAGCTGCTGCCTCCTTCGGAGCTGCTTTACTTGCAGCGACAACATCTTTCTTCATAATCTTGCCATTGATACCAGTACCTTTGACCCCTGTCAGGTCAACGCCGGTTTTCTTCGCAATTTTCTTTGCAAGCGGTGACGCTTCGATATCTCTCTCTGTGATACCGCCTTCAAAACCGGTACCTTTGATCTCTGCAACAGAATTGATGTCAATGTCATTTTCTTCTACATATTTTTTTGCTCTGCGGGACAGTTTCAATTCTGATACGTCAACTGTCTTTTCCTGCGGTGCTTCTTTTTCTTCTGCTTCATCTTCACCAACATCCAGAAGTCCTTCATCCTGAGCATCTGCAACTTCCATCGGTTTATAATTTGCCAATGCAGCTTCCGCATCCTCACCCGGCTCACCTACAACTGCTACCGGTGTCAGAACCGGAACAGTGATCTCCGGCTCCAGAGCGATCTTTAATACAGTTCCGGAGCAATTGGACTCTACGGTCACAACTGTTTTATCTGTATGCGCATCAAAAAGAGCCTCTCCTCTTTCTACTGTATCGCCTTCATTTTTCAGCCATGCAGCAATGGAACCTGTGTCCTGTGTATAGCCGAGTTTTGGCATTACGATTACTTTTGCCATTTCTGTTTCCTCCATACCAATTTCATGTACTCCTGCCGTTTTCTATCATCTTTTTTCAGGAATACATTTCCATTCAATGTTACCTGTCAGCACTCATTTCCTATAATCTGCTTCATATGTATTCTACATCAGTGGTTAAACAAGCTCTTTGATCGCATTCAGAATTGTTTTTTCTGTAGGTACGATCAGTTTCTCTAATGCCGGACTAAATGGAATCGGAACATCCGGAGCTGCCAGACGGGAAATCGGCATATCCAGATCATAGAATACGTCTTTTTCAATCGCTGCTGTGATCTCTGCTGCCACACCAAAGCTTTCATAGCCTTCATCAACAATCAGAAGTCTTCCTGTTTTCTTTACAGATTTTACAATTGTTTCTTTATCTAACGGAACCAGTGTTCTCAGATCAATGACTTCAACACTGATGCCTTTTTTCTCAAGATGTTTTGCAACATTGACACACTGACCAACTTGGTATGCACTTGCAACGACAGTCACATCTGTTCCTTCATGAACTACAGCAGATTTTCCGATAGGAATCAGCAGGTTCTCATCTGCATCATCCGGCATATCATATTCCATACTAAACTGTTTTCTGTGCTCCACTACAATAACCGGGTTATTATCTCTGATCGCACTCTTTAATAATCCTTTTGCTGTATAGGCATCTGAAGGAATAACAATCTTTGCTCCCGGGAAATGTGCGATCGGTGCAAGTAAACTCTGAGAATGCTGTGCTGCTGCTGCCCTTCCGGCACCGATTGTTGTACGGATTACCATCGGAACGTTTTTCTGTCCACCGGACATGTAGCAGACTTTATTCATCTGGTTAACGATCTGATCCATTGCTACGAGCATGAAATCCGCAAACATAATCTCGGAAATCGGGCGCATTCCTGTCAGTGCCATACCGATACACATACCGGTAAATCCTGCCTCACTGATCGGTGAATCTTTCATTCTCAAATCACCGTATTTTTCACGGAGTCCTTTGGAACACTTCCATGTACCATCACCAACACCGATATCCTCACCAATCATCATTACCATTGGGTCTCTTGCCATTTCTTCATCAAGGGCCTCTCGAACTGCATCACGATAAAATATTTTTCTCATTATTGATTTCCTCCCTAGTCGACAAAAATATCAGTCATAAGTTCTGATGCATCAGGATATGGACTCTCTGCTGCAAACTCACATGCTTTTTCAATCTCTGCGTCAACTTCTTTTTCAATTGCTTTCAGTTCTTCGTCTGTAAGATATCCTCTGTCTTTAAAGACTTTCAGCGGATCTTTTTTCTTCCATTCTTCTAATTCTCCGTCAGGTCTGTATGCACAGTTATCACTTCCGTTATGTCCGTGATGTCTGTATGTCTTACACTCTACGATAGCCGGTCCTTTGCCTTCTCTGGCATCTTTGACTGCTTTTCCTACTGTCTCATATACCTGCTCGATATCATTTCCATCAATTGTGTATCCCGGAATGCCATAACCAATGGCACGTTTTGCAAGATCATGTTCTTTTGTGACACGTCTTGTATCAACCGTAATACCATAAAGGTTGTTTTCAATAATATATACAATTGGAAGATCCCAGGCGGCTGCCATGTTGATACATTCATGGAAAGTACCTTCATTCGCTGCTCCATCACCAAAGAAGCAAAGCGTAACCTGATCTGTTCCTCTGTATTTTGCACTGTATGCTGCACCTGTTGCTGTCGGAATACCACCGCCAACGATACCGTTTGCTCCGAGGATGCCAAGATCCATCGCCATAATATGCATGGAACCACCTTTACCTTTTGAATAACCGGTAGCTTTTCCAAGGATTTCTGCCATCATCTTGCCCATATCTGCACCGCGGGCAACCAGATGTCCATGTCCACGATGAGTGGAACCGATGTTTGTCAATTGCAGCGCACGCACCTGCTGCGACTGCTTCCTCACCAATGTACAGATGAGCCAGACCAGCCATCTGACCGAGTTTGTAAAACTCAAAAACTTCTTCTTCAAATCTACGAATTTTATACATTGTTGCATAAAACTCTTTGGCACGCTGCTTTGTCATTTTAGCCATGCTATTTGTCCTTCTTTCTGTTTTAATTCTTTGTTTATT
>ERZ773150.3498-NODE-3498-length-10285-cov-17.558358_pt1 | contig 10285 bp, 10 predicted proteins | sample MGYA00580845_ERZ773150 | MGnify/ENA primary metagenome ERZ773150 (study PRJEB29015, sample SAMEA2737848) | human gut metagenome | biome: human gut; feature: human-associated habitat; material: faeces | place: China | collected 2012 ...
TGCGGCGACGCGGCGGGCTTTGCCGCCGCGTCGCTGCTGCGGGGCGTGCCGTTGGCCCATATCCCCACCACGCTGCTTGCCCAGGTGGACAGCGCCCTGGGCGGCAAGACGGCTCTGGACTTGCCGGAAGGCAAAAACCTGCTGGGCGCGTTCCACCAGCCGTCTCTGGTGCTGTCGGACCCTGCCTGCCTGGCGACGCTGCCGCAGCGGCAGTTTGCCTCCGGCATGGCGGAGGTCATCAAGACCGGGCTGGTGGCCGATTCCGCCCTGCTGGCCGCCGCCGAGCAGGGCCTGCGGAGCGACAGCGGCGAGGCCCTGACGGCCCTTGTCGCCGCCTGCGGACGGGCCAAGCTGCACTTGGTATCCGGTGATGCGGAGGACCACGGCGCGCGCCGCCTGCTGAACTTTGGCCATACCTTCGGCCACGGCTATGAGGCTGTCGGCGGGGATGACACCTGGACCCATGGCGAGGCTGTGGCCGCCGGGATGTGCCGTACCCTTCGCTGGCAGATAGCCAATGGCTATGGCGGCACCGATGTGCTGGCACGGCTGGAGCCGCTGCTGACGCGGTACGGCCTGCCCACGGCCATCGACTGTGACGAGGCGGCCCTGCGCCGCTGCGTGGGCCACGATAAAAAAACCGCCGGCGGTACGGTGCAGCTGGTCATCGTCCGCCGCATGGGACAGGGTGAACTGGTGACGGTGCCCCTGTCCGATTTATGGGAGGATAAAGCATGAAGCTGTTATTGACGCCTTCGTCTCTGCAGGGCACCGTCACGGTGCCGCCCTCCAAAAGCCTGCTGCACCGCGAGCTGATCTGCCGGTTTCTGGCGGGCCAGGTCACGGAGCTGCCGCCCCACGCGGCACAGGATGTGCTGGCGACCTACCGGGGACTGGCCTGCCTGACCGCCCCGGCGCCGCTGGTGGACTGCGGCGACAGCGGCAGCACCCTGCGCTTTTTGCTGCCGCTGTTCATGGCCCTTGGCCGCACCGACGCGGTGTTCACCGGCTCCGACCGGCTGCTCTCCCGTCCTATCCCCGGGGATCTGGGCCTGCGGCGCACGGAGCAGGGCCTTGCCCTGACCCGCCCGCTGACAGCGGGCCACTGGTCGCTGCCGGGAGATGAGACGTCCCAGCTGATCTCCGGTATGCTGCTGGCGCTGCCGCTGCTGCCGGGGGACTCGGACATTACCGTCACCGGAGAGGCCGTCTCCCGGCCCTATGTGCAGATGACTCTGGCGGTCCTGGCTCTCCACGGCGTCACCGTGGAGAAAATCACCGATGGCTGGCATATCCCCGGCGGGCAGTTCTGTCGCCCCGCGCCGCTGTTGGATGAGCCGGACTGGTCCGCTGCGGCCTATTGGCTGGTGCTGCGTGCCCTGCTTCCCAGACAGAGAAGAGAGGCTCTTCGTATCCCGTTGGCGCCGCCGCCCTATCTCCAGGGCGACGCGGCCATCTTGCGCTATCTGGACAAGCTGCCGGAGCAGATCGATATCTCCGACACCCCGGACCTCCTGCCGCCGCTGGCCCTGTACGCCGCGCTGCGCCCGGGCCGCGATACCCGCTTTACCCACGCCGCGTTCCTGCGGCAGAAGGAGAGTGATCGCCTGACCGCCGTCTCCGCTGTGCTGAACGCGCTGGGCGCTTCGGTGAAAGAACAGCCAGACGGGCTGATCATCCATGGCGTGAGCGCGCTGCACGGCGGGGAGGTCTCTGCCTGTGGCGACCACCGTATTGCTCTGCTGGCGGGCTGCGCCGCTATGGTGGCCGACGGTCCCGTGACACTGTCCGGCGCCGAGACTGTGGCGAAGTCCTACCCCGCCTTCTGGCGTGAGCTTGCCGCCCTGGGCGGAAACTGGGAGGTGCTGGAATCGTGATGCACTACACGCTTTTCGGCGAGTCCCACGGTCCGGCGGTGGGTGTCCTGCTGACGGATGTGCCGCCGGGTCTGCCGGTGGACGAGGCCTTTATCCGTGAACAGCTGCTCCGCCGCATGGGGCAGGGCGGGCTGACCACCGCCCGGCAGGAAAAAGAGGAAGTGCACTTCCTATCCGGCGTCTATCGGGGCCGCACCACCGGCGATCCGCTGGCGGCGGTCATTTACAACGGTGATGTCCGTTCCACTGACTACGACAGCCTGAAACACAAGCCCCGGCCCTCCCACGGTGACTACACCGCTGCGGTCCGCGCCCTGGGCTGCAACGATCCCCGGGGCGGCGGCCATACCTCCGGGCGGCTTACCGCGCCGCTGACCGTGGCCGGCGCGCTGGCGATCACGTACCTGAAGACGGTCCATATCGCCGTTCACGCGGATGTCCTGGATGAGGAGGCTCTGCGGGCACGCGCTGCCGCTGCCAAAGCGGACGGCGACAGTGTGGGCGGCGTGATCCGCTGCACCGTCAGCGGTCTGCCTGCCGGTTTGGGCGGCCCTGACTGGCGGGATACCGTGGAGGGCACCATCGCCCGCCATGTGTTTGCCATTCCCGCTGTCAAGGCCATCGGCTTCGGCGCGGGGGAGACCTTCGCCCAGATGCGCGGCAGTGCGGCCAACGACCCGTTTACGGTGGTCCATGGCGCTGTTCGCACAGTGAGCAATCATTCCGGCGGCGTCAACGCCGGCATTACCAACGGTATGGACGTGGTGTTCGATGTGACGTTCCGCCCCACGCCGTCTATCGCTAAGGAACAGCGGACCGTGGACCTGACTACCATGACGGAGACGACTATCTCCGTCCCCGGTCGCCATGACGCCTGCATCGCGCTCCGCGCCGCCCCGGCGGTAGAGTCCGCCGCCGCCCTGGCGGTGTGCCAGCTGCTGCCGGACGTTCCCTCCGACCTGAACGGCCTGCGTCAACGGCTGGACGAGACGGACGCGGCGATCCTGGAACTGTTTGACCGCCGTCAGCGGCTGTCTGCCGCCATCGGCGCGTATAAGAGCGCCCACGGTCTGCCGGTCCGGGATAAGGCCCGGGAGGCGGAAGTCCTCCGTACCCGGGGCGATATGCTGCCGGAGCGCCGCGATCAGGCGGAGCGCCTGATGACCCTGCTGATGGCGCTCTCCCGGGAGGAGCAGGCATGACGGGGCGGATCATCCTTATCGGTATGCCCGCCGGCGGCAAGACCACCATCGGCGCCGCCCTGTCCCGGGCGCTGTCCGTGCCCCTTTACGACGCGGACGCACTGACGGAGCAGACGGTGGGCCGTTCCATCCCTGAGATCTTCGCCGCGGAGGGCGAGGCTGCCTTCCGTGCCCTGGAGCGCCGGACGCTGGAAGCGCTCTGCACAGAGACGGAAATACCCTGCGTCATCGCCACCGGCGGTGGTGCGGTGTTGACGGAGCAGAACCGTGAGCTCCTGCGTCGAAGCGGCACGGTGTTCTGGCTGGACCGGACGGTGGATAATATTATGTCGACTGATTACGCCGCCGGACGTCCGCTGCTCGCCGGGGGAGAGGCGGCCCTGCGGGCCCTGTATGCCGTCCGCTGCCCGCTGTACGCGGCCTGCGCCCATTATCGGGTGCCTGACGGCACTGTTGACCAAATGAAGGACTTTATTCTGCGACTATGGAGGGATACGCCATGAAGCTGCTCATCCTCAACGGCCCCAACCTGAACCTGTTGGGCCAGCGGGAGCCGGACATCTACGGCAGACAGAGCTATGACGATTTATGTAAACTGATTTACGAGCACGCCGCCGCCGTGGGCTGCCAGGTGGAGCTGTTCCAGTCTAACCATGAGGGCACGCTTATCGACGCTATCCAGGCCTCCCGGGCCGGCTTCGGCGGCATCGTCATCAACCCTGGGGCCTACGCGCATTACAGCTACGCCATCTATGATGCTCTGCGCTGCGCCCCCGTCCCGGCGGTGGAGGTGCATATTTCCGATATCAACGCCCGCGAGCCCTTCCGGGCCGTGTCCGTCACCGCGCCGGCCTGCGTTAGAGTCATCACCGGCCACGGACTTGCCGGCTATCTCGAAGCCATGGACTATCTGCTCCAACACACCAATAACACTGCGGCTGCGCCCACCTGCGGCTGCACTGGGGAGGCATTTGTATGACCAACAAAAAGCTCTATCTTATCGGCGACCCCGTGGATCATAGCCTTTCGCCGCTGCTCCACGGCGCCATGATCGCCCAGACCGGCGCACACTACACCTATGAAGTCCGCCGCGTTCAGCCCCGCGATCTGGCCGACTTCGTGGCCGAGGCCAAGGCCGGCGGCTGTGCCGGGTTCAACGTCACCATGCCCCACAAGGAGGCTATCCTGCCCCTGCTGGACGAGCTGAGCCCTGCGGCGGCCGCCTGCGGTGCGGTGAACACCGTCTGCATCAAAAACGGCCGTGCCATCGGCTATAACACTGACGGCCGGGGATTTGTGGACAGCCTGCGCGCCCGCGGCCTGGAGCCGGAGGGCAAGACCGTGCTGCTGCTGGGTACCGGCGGCGCCGGAGACGCCATCTGTGATGCGCTGGTCGGCGCCGGTGTTAAAAAGATATTTGTCACCAACCGCAGCGTCTATCCGGCCCAGGATCTGGCCGCGCGTTACCCGGATAAGGCGCAGTTCATCTACTTCGGCATTTTCCCCGTCCGCCGCGCCATGGCCGAGAGCGACCTGTTCATCAACGCCACCTCTCTGGGCATGGCCGGCATGAAGGAGTTTTCCGACCTGGGCTTCCTGCGTGACGCCCCGGCGGGCGTCACCGTCTACGATCTGGTCTATAACCCCCGGCAGACCATGCTGCTGCGCGAGGCCGAAAAGCGCGGCCTGCCCACCGTGTCCGGCATCGACCTGCTGCTCTACCAGGCGGCCCGTGCCTTCAAGATGTTCACCGGCAAGGACGTGGATATGCCCGCCTTGTTCTCGGCACTGGAGGGCAAGCTGGACTGAGGTTGACACCCGTCCCGCGCGGTTATATAATACCCGAAGGCTTTTCACCTTTTCTTTGAGGTATTTTCTATGAACTTTCGATTGCTCTCACACACAATGGGCTACATCCTGTGGGTCGAGGCAGGCTTTCTGCTGCTGCCGGCACTGACGGCCTGTATTTATGCCGAGACCTGCTGGCAGCAGTTTCTGCTGACGGCGCTGCTCTGTGCCGCGGCGGGCACGGTGCTGCATCTGATCCCGGTGAAAAAGGCACAGATGCACAGCCGCGACGGGTTCGTGGCCGTGGCGCTCAGCTGGGTGCTGCTGTCCCTGTTCGGGGCGCTGCCCTATGTGTTCACCGGCGTTCTGGACAGCTATATCGACGCCCTGTTCGAGACGGTCTCCGGCCTGACCACCACCGGCTCGTCCACCTTCACCGCTGTGTCCCATCTGCCCCGCAGCGTGCTGCTGTGGCGCTCGCTGACCCAGTGGATGGGCGGCATGGGTGTGCTGGTGCTGTTCCTGGCGCTGACGCCGAAGCTGGGCGAGGGCGCGGTGTTCCTCATGCGGGCCGAGAGCCCCGGCCCCATCAAGTCCAAGCTGGTGCCCAAGGTGGGCGGCACCGCCAAGATACTCTATCTGATCTATGTGGTGCTGACCCTCTGCGAGGTGCTGGCCCTGCGTCTGGCGGGCGAGAGCTGGTTCTCCGCCGTCTGCCACAGCTTTACCACCATGGCCACCGGCGGCTTCTCGATTTATGATACCTCCCTAGCGGGCGCGTCCAAGGCGGTCATGTGGATCGTTACGGTGTTCTCCTTCCTGGCCGGCGTGAATTTCTCCCTGATGTTTCTGGCCGTTCGCGGCAAGCTGAAGGAGGTGCTCCGCAGCGAGGAGCTGCGGATCTACGTCGGTATCGTGGCGGCGGCCACGCTGCTGCTGTGCATCAATCTGCGGGTGCAGGCGGGAATCCCCTTCGGGGATTCCATCACCGACGCCGCCTTCCAGACTGTTACCATCATCACCACCACGGGCTTTGCCACCGTGGATTTCTCCCTGTGGCCTACCTTCTGCCGCATGGCGCTGGTGATGCTGATGTTCACCGGCGCCTGCGCCGGCTCCACCTCCGGAGGCATCAAGATATCCCGCGTCGCCATTCTCTGCAAGAGCCTGAAGCGGGAGCTGAAGCGGCTGGCGCACCCCCACCATGTCAGCGTGCTGAAGGTGGACGGACAGGCCGTGGAGGAGCGGGTCGTCTCCTCCGCCGGCGCGTTTATCGCGGCATACCTGCTGGTGCTGCTGGCGGGCGCACTGGTGGTCAGCTGGGACAACTATGGCTTCCAGGAGTCCTTCGCCGCGTCACTGACCTGTATCAGCAACGTGGGTCCCGGCCTGGGCATCCTCGGCCCCATGGAGAATTTCTCCATCCTCTCGCCCCTGAGCAAGCTGGTGCTGTCGCTGGAGATGCTCATGGGCCGTCTGGAGCTGATGCCCCTGCTGGCGCTGTTCCTGGGCAGCACCTGGCGTGACTGACGCAAAAAAGCACCCCGCGGGGTGCTTTTGTCATTTCTGCGCCGTGCAGTATGCCTCATATTTTTCCTGCAGCCAAGCCTTCAGCGTCTCCACGCCCGCCTCGTCCCAGGTGAAATCCCGTTCCTCCTTGTCCTGCGCCAGCTCGTAGCATACATTGCTGTATACAGCGGTGTGCAGGATTCCCGCGTCCTTATCCCCATCGAAGCGATAGCGGAACTCCCCGATGGAGCCGGTGTATATGAACGCCCGATTGAACCAGTTGGGCGTCAATTCTGCGAATTGTGGGTGCATGACGGTCGCTCCTTTCGTTTATCATAGGGATGATACCACAAAACCGACGGACTGTACAGGCAAAAATTTGCCGCGGCTCGCCGAAGGACTTGAAAACAGACCAAACGTATGGTACAATGTGCCTGCATATTCAGGGGCACCGCCCCTTGACAAAGTGAGGGAATAGCGTATGAAAAACGCAGTCAAACGTATCGGCGTGCTGACCAGCGGCGGCGACGCCCCTGGCATGAACGCCTGCATCCGCGCCGTGGTCCGCAGCGCCAACGCCCGGGGCATCGAGTGCGTGGGCATCCGCCGCGGCTATCAGGGCCTGATCTCCGGCGACATTGTCGAGATGGACAACGCCAGCGTCAGCCGCATCATCAACCGCGGCGGCACCATCCTGTACTCCGCCCGCTGTGACGAGTTCCGCACCAAGGAGGGGCAGGAGAAGGCCTACGCCACCTGCAAGCTCATCGGTCTGGACGGCCTGGTGGCCATCGGCGGCGACGGCACATTCCGCGGCGCGCAGGACCTGTCCAAGTTCGGCATTTCCGTGGTGGGTATCCCCGGCACCATCGACAACGACATCGTCTGCACCGACTACACCATCGGCTTCGACACCGCGGCCAACACCGCCGTGGAGTGTATGGACAAGCTCCGCGACACCATGCAGTCCCACGAGCGCTGCTCCGTGGTGGAGGTCATGGGCCACCGCGCCGGTTATCTGGCGCTGTATGTGGGCGTGGCCATCGGCGCCACTGCCGTGCTGGTGCCCGAGCGCCCCTACGACTTTGAAAAGCACGTGGCTGAGAAGATCCGCCGCGCCCGTATCAGCGGCAAAACCAACTTTATGATCGTGGTGGCTGAGGGCGCCGCCAGCGGCATGGCCGTGGGCGAGCAGATCAAAAAGGAGCTGGGGCTGGATCCCCGCGTCACGATCCTTGGCCACATCCAGCGGGGCGGCAGCCCCACCGCCAAGGACCGCGTCACCGCCACCCGCATGGGCTACGAGGCGGTGCAGCTGCTGGCGGAGGGCAAGACCAACCGCATCGTCTGCGCCAAGGGCGACCGGATCAGCAACGTGGACATTGACGAGGGCCTGGCCATGACCAAGACCCTGAACCACGAGGAGTTCGAGGTCATGACCGTCATGACCGGAAGATAAGGAAAAGAGCAAAAAAGAGACGCGCCGCAGCGCGTCTCTTTCTGTTTACTCAGCGTTGACTGGATATTGGTTGATAAGTCAACAATAGGAAATGTTCGGATTATGGTCGAACGGTCTTTGAAGTTTGTCGAGGAGTATGGTCCGATAATTTTGGAGGGATTCACATTCGAGGGCGGATATACCGATATAGTGCAGGCAGGCGATGGAGATTTCATTACGGAGGATACTTTGTGGGACTTTAAGGTTACTTCTGCATCAATAACGACGAGACACACCTTGCAGTTGCTTATGTACTGGAGGATGGGGCTTCGCTCTGTACATCCGGAGTTTGAAAAAATTGAATACCTTGGGATATATAATCCGCGTTTGAACCGGGTTTATAGATTATTCGTGAAAGATGTACCCGAAGAGGTGATACATACGGTGGAAAGAGATATTATTGGCTATGCGGATTAAAGCCCAAGAGAACGAAAAGAGGCAGGACCATTCCTGCCTCTTCCCTTATTCCATCTCCGGCCGTTCGTCGCCCATGAAGAACACCGCCACGGTGCCCTGTCCGGCATGGCTGCCGATGATGGTGCCGATGTCGCACAGGCGTACCTTTCCCTTCAGCTTCGGGAAACGGTCCTCCACGGCGTCCATGACCAGCCGGGCGTCCTCCGGGCACTGGCTGTGGCAGATAAAGCACTTGCCGTCATAGTCCCGGCCGCCCTGGGCGTGCTGCTCCATGGTGTCTACCGTAGTCTCCACGGCTTTTTTCTTGCCCCGCACCTTGCTGTATGCCTTGATGGCGCCCTTGTCGTCCAGCCGCATGATGGGGCAGATGTTCAGCACCGTGGCTACCGTGGCCGCCGCGCCGGATACCCGGCCTGTCCGCCGGAACTGGGTCATATCGCTGGAAAAGAACTGGTGATGCACCTTGTTCCGGTTGTCCAGCACCCACTGGGCCACGGTGTCGATGTCCTCACCCGCGTCCCGCATATCGGCGGCGTAGTCCACCAGCAGGCCGTAGCCGCTGGAGGAACACAGGGAGTCGATGACGATCAGCTTCTGCCCGGGGTACTTGTCCTTCAGCTCTGCTGCCGCCAGATAGGCGTTGTTCACCGAGCAGGACTGCCCGGACGTGAACGCGATGTGCAGCACGTCGCCGCCCTTCTGCAGCAGGCGCTCAAAGAAGTCCATATACCCCGCTACGTTGATCTGGCTGGTCTGGGGCAGCTTGCCCGCCTTCAGAAAGCCGTAAAACCGGGGCAGCGCCGCCGGATCGCGGCCCATATCGTCGTCATAGGTCTGCCCGTCCACCACATAGGTGTAAAACAGCACGGGGATGTCCCGGCTCTCCATATATGAATAAGGCAGGTCCACCGTGGAGCAGCAGCTCAGTGTAAATTTCCGTTCCATTATTTCTCCTTTTTACTCCTTTGTTCTGCTGTGTCTGCGGCAGGGAAGGGGGCACGCAGAACGCCCATTTGTAATACAAGTTCATTATATGGCTCTGCTTGTTTTTGTCAATACGCGCTTTTCACGGATTGCAAAAACCGATGGGATACGCTATAATAACCACCTGACTACAATACAGGGAGCGATCCGTTATGATACTCGTACTGCAAAAGAACACCCCGGAGCCTGCCATCCGCCAGCTGCTGGCCCAGCTGGCTCTGCAAAACGTCAAGGGCGGCTGCGTAGCGGGGGAGACGTCCCTCCTCCTGCCCCTGGTGGGAGAGACGTGGCGGCTGGACCCCGCCGCGCTTCAGGCCCTGCCCTATGTGCAGGAGGCCCGCCGTCTGACCCCGGCCTATCACCTGGCCGCCCGGAGCACTCATCCGGAGAATACCGTGGTGCCGGTGGGCGATGTCCGCGTGGGCGCGGATTTCTGCCTGATCGCAGGGCCCTGTGCCGTGGAGTCCGCATACCAGATACAGACCGTTGCCGCCGCCGTAAAGGCCGCCGGGGCCGTCATGCTCCGCGGAGGCGCCTTCAAGCCCCGCACCTCGCCCTACACCTTCCAGGGTCTGGGCGAGCAGGGCGCGGCGCTGCTGGTGCAGGCCGGCCGTGATACGGGCCTGCCCACCGTTACCGAGATCACCGATCCCGCCCAGCTGGACACGCTGGCTGATGTGGACGTGCTGCAGGTGGGTGCGCGCAATATGCAGAACTTCGCCCTGCTGAAGGCTCTCGGCCGCACCCGCAAGCCCATCCTGCTCAAGCGCGGCACCTCCGCCACGGTGGAGGAGCTGCTGCTGTCCGCGGAGTATATCCTGTCCGGCGGCAATACGCAGGTCATTCTCTGCGAGCGTGGTATCCGCAGCGGCCTGGCCCCCGCCCGCGCCGCCCTGGATGTGTCCGCCGTTCCGGTGCTGAAGCGCCTGACCCATCTGCCGGTCATTGTGGACCCCAGCCACGCCGCGGGCCGCGCCGATCTGGTGGAGCCGCTGGCGCTGGCCGCCGTG
>ERZ773150.3544-NODE-3544-length-10195-cov-2.880966_pt1 | contig 10195 bp, 7 predicted proteins | sample MGYA00580845_ERZ773150 | MGnify/ENA primary metagenome ERZ773150 (study PRJEB29015, sample SAMEA2737848) | human gut metagenome | biome: human gut; feature: human-associated habitat; material: faeces | place: China | collected 2012 ...
ACTCGTAGAATTGTTCGGTCATAATAGTTATTCAGCCGGAACACAGAAGAAAGTGCAACAGTGGTTGGCTGATGAGGAGCATGTTGATGAAAAGAGTGAGGCTCTTCGTGAGCTATGGAAACAAGCCGCAGGGCAGAAAGTGCCTGATGGCATGCAACAATCAATACAACGAATGCGGCAGAATCTGGGAATGCAGTCTATCACTTCACGTAGAAATTACCAGTTGCTTATATGGAGAGCTGCAGCTATTTTCTTGTTAGCAGTCTCATCCGTTTCTATTTATTTGATGTTGGAAAAGGAACGGCCGGAAAAAGATTTAGTTGAATGCTATATACCGACAGCGGAAATTCGTGAACTTACATTACCGGATGGTACATATGTCATGCTGAATTCGAAGAGTATACTACTATATCCGGAAAAATTTACAGGAGAGACTAGAAGCGTATATTTGATTGGTGAGGCCAACTTTAAAGTGAAACCGGATAAGAAGCATCCTTTCATTGTAAAGGCCAATGATTATCAAGTTACTGCTTTAGGTACTGAATTTAATGTAAATGCTTATCCGGAAAATAGCGAACTGATGGCTACTTTGCTGGAAGGTAGTGTGAAAGTTGAATTCAATAACTTGCTGTCCAATATTATTTTAAAGCCTAATGAACAGTTGGTATATGACAAACATACGAAAGCGCACAATCTGCGGATGCCTGAGATAGATGATGTGACGGCATGGCAACGTGGGGAATTGGTTTTTAGTAATATGTATCTGGAGGATATTTTTACAAGTCTTGAACGCAAATTTCCTTATGCTTTTGTATATAGCCTTCATAGCTTGAAAAAGAATACATATAGTTTCCGCTTCTCCAAACAGGCGAATCTGGAGGAAGTTATGAAGATTATATCGCAAGTTGTAGGAAATGTAAACTATGTTATCAAGGGAAATAAGTGCTATGTAACTAGTAAAGAATAAATATATTGTAGAACCTTTTAAATTTAATACGTAATGCAAAAAAATACCCGGAAGGAATGGCCGTTCCTCCCGGATATGAAATCAATCTCTTTTAATATTAGCGTAATATTGACGCTATTCTGAATGATCCTAGAATAATAACCAATTAACTAATACTAAAGATGCTACAAATCTACGAAAAAATAGCAGAAAAAATAGCTCATAAGCGGGTCTTTCTCACTTTTTTAAGTCTTATTCTTATACAGACTTTCGCTTTGGCTCAAAATGATAGTAAAATAACTATCCAGCAGAAGAACATCACTGTCATTGATGCCTTAAAAACTGTGGAAAAACAGTCCAAAAAGTCTATAAATTATAGTGATTCCGAATTAAAAGGAAAAGTAATAGCCCAGTTAAACTTGCAGAATGCATCCCTCGAGACCGCACTTGATACCATCTTAAAAGGGACGGGCTTTTCATTCCAGATTCAAGGTAACTACATCATAATAGCTGAAAAGAAGCCTGTAGTTGCACAAACCCTTAAAAATATCAAAGGAAAGGTTACTGATGAAAGCGGTGAACCGTTGATTGGAGTAAATATATCTGTGGATGGTAGTTCTACAGGTACGATTACCGATTTCGATGGTAACTTTACGATCAAGGCGGCAGAGAAATCTATTCTCAAAGTATCTTATATCGGATATGCTGCACAGATAATTCCTGTTTCCAAGAAAGATTTCTATCCGGTTGTAATGAAGCAGGATACAGAAGTGCTCGATGAAGTTGTTGTGACGGCATTGGGTATCAAACGTGCAGAAAAGGCGTTGTCTTACAATGTACAACAAGTCAAGGGAGATGCTCTGACTACAGTAAAAGATGCTAACTTCGTAAACTCGCTGAACGGTAAGATAGCCGGAGTGAGTATTAACAAAAGTGCTAGTGGAGTTGGTGGTGCGACACGTGTTGTAATGCGTGGTGCAAAATCTATTGAAGGTGATAACAATGCTTTGTATGTGGTGGACGGTATTCCTTTGTTCAATACCAATATGGGAAATACCGACAGTGGTATTATGGGTGAAGGTAAGGCCGGAACAGAAGGAATCGCCGACTTCAATCCCGAAGATATTGAAAGTCTTTCTGTTTTGAGTGGTCCTTCGGCTGCTGCGTTGTATGGTAGTAGTGCCGCTAACGGTGTAATTTTGATTACTACTAAAAAAGGAAAAGAAGGAAAACTTTCAGTGCAGTTCTCTTCTTCTTCAGAGTTCAGCAAAGCTTATATGACTCCTGAGTTTCAAAATACGTATGGTAACAAAAAAGATATGTATGAAAGCTGGGGTGAGAAACTGTTGACTCCTACAAGTTATGATCCCAAGAAGGATTTCTTTAATACCGGAACAAACTTTATTAATTCGGTTACGTTGACCACCGGTACGAAATCGAATCAGACTTTTGCTTCTGTTTCTTCTACCAATTCCAAAGGTATTGTGCCTAATAATGAATATGATCGTTTGAATTTCACAATCCGTAATACGGCAACTTTCTTTAATGATAAATTACAACTCGATTTAGGTGCGTCGTATGTGAAACAGAAAGACAAGAATATGGTATCGCAAGGACAATATTGGAATCCGGTGATGGCCGCCTATTTGTTCCCTCGTGGTGAAGACTTTGATGGAATTAAGTCATTCGAACATTTCGATGAAAGTCGCCAACTTCCGGTTCAGTATTGGCCGGTGGCAGATCCGGTATATGCTTCACAGAACCCTTACTGGACTGCTTATCGCAATGTAGCTACGAATGAAAAGAGTCGTTATATGTTCAACGTAGGGTTGACTTATAATATTACCGATTGGTTGAATGCGACAGCCCGTTTCAGAATGGATGACACACATGTATTGTTTGAACGCAAGATTTACGCTTCATCCGACGATAAATTTGCGGAAGGAAAGAAAGGACTGTATGGATACAATAACTATGAAGACCGTCAGGAATATGCCGACTTTATGTTGAACGTAAATAAACATATAGCTGATTTCAGTATTTCTGCCAATGCGGGTTGGAACTATTCTAACTATTGGGCATTGGAGAGAGGATACAAAGGGACATTATTGGGAGTGCCCAATAAATTTGCGGCTTCTAATATCGATCCGGCTAATGGTCGTATCTCAGAAAAGGGTGGTGATAGTCGTGTACGTAATCATGCTGTTTTTGCCAATTTGGAACTTGGTTGGAAGAGTATGCTTTATTTGACGCTGACCGGACGTAATGACTGGAATTCACGTTTGGTGAATACCGATGAAGAATCTTTCTTCTATCCCTCAATCGGTCTGTCCGGGATTATTTCCGAGATGGTCAAATTGCCCGAATTTATCTCTTACCTGAAAGTTCGTGGTTCGTATACGGAAGTCGGTGCGCCTGTATCCCGTTCGGGACTGACTCCGGGTACGGTAACTACCCCTATTGTGGGTGGTGCATTAGATCCTACCGGTATCTATCCGTTTACTGATTTCAAGGCAGAGCGTACAAAGTCATACGAATTTGGATTAAGTCTGAAGTTGTGGAATAAATTAAGTGCGGAGGTAACCTACTATCATTCTAATACATACAATCAGACTTTCTTGGGTGATCTTCCGGAATTTACCGGATACAAGCAGATTTATTTGCAGGCCGGTAATGTGGAAAATCGTGGTTGGGAGGCTTCATTAAGCTATTCCGATCAGTTTAAGTTCGGATTAGGAATCTCTTCAACATTGACATTCTCTCGTAATATAAACGAGATTAAGGAGATGGTTGAAAACTATCATACGGATTTGATGGATGAACCGATTAATATTCCGGAGGTTTTGAAGGATGGTGGTCGTGTCATCTTGAAAGAAGGCGGAAGTATCCACGATATTTATGCCAACACCTTCTTGAAGAAAGACCACCTGGGATATGTTGAGGTAAAGAGCGACGGAACCTTTGGAATGGAAAAGGGGGAACCTGTTTATTTGGGAAAAACTTCTCCTGATTTCAATATGGGATGGAGTAATATGTTGACATACAAAGGCTTTGGACTCGGATTCCAAATCAACGGGCGTTTTGGTGGTGTGGTGACCTCTTCTACAGAGGCATTGCTTGATCGTTACGGTGTGTCCAAACGTTCGGCTGAGGCTCGTGAAGCGGGAGGTGTATTGTTGAAGGGACAAGGTCTGGTAGATGCGAAGTCTTATTATCAGATGACAGGTACGGGAAATTATGAAACTTCCGGTTACTATGTATACAGTGCCACCAATATTCGTTTGCAAGAACTTACCTTTAGCTATACTATGCCTAATAAGTGGTTTGGTAACGTGTTGAAAGATGTTACAGTTTCGTTTATAGCCAACAATCCTTGGATGTTGTATTGCGAAGCTCCGTTCGATCCGGAACTGACTCCTTCCACTAGTACTTACGGACAAGGTAATGATTATTTTATGCAACCGAGTGTTCGTAGCTTTGGCTTCGGTATTAAATTTAAATTATAATACACCTTCTTTATTATGAGAAAAATGAATCATTTTAAACTATTAGCGGTGATATGCGCAATGACGCTATTTGCCTCATGCAATTTTGAAGAAATCAATACCAACCAATTTGAGATGAGCGACGGAGAAGGTGCGATGGATGGTTTTGAAGTCGGAGGGCTGATTACAGCTATGCAACGGACAGTGATTCCCGTAGGCACACAGGCTGATGATACAGATGTTATCAATGAATATCAAATAGCTTATCATCTGTCGGCCGATAATTGGAGTGGATTTTTTGGCGAGAACAACAGTAACGGTTGGAACGCAGGTAGTAACAATACTACTTATTATTTGTTGGACAATTGGATAAAAGCGACCTATACACAGTCTTATACCAATGCTCTTGATCCTTGGAAGAAATTGAAAATAGCGTCCGAGAAAAATGGTACGCCCGAAGTCTTTGCTTTGGCTCAAATTCTGAAGATTTCCGCTTGGCACAAGACACTTGAAAGTTTCGGTCCGATGCCTTATTCTCATGCGGCGGACGCTACAATGAACATTCCGTTCGATTCGGAGAAAGAGGTGTATACGGCGATGTTTGAAGAATTGACCGCAGCCATTGAAGAATTAACGGAAAAGGCGGAAAATGGGGTGAATGTAATGGGCGCTTATGATGCGGTATATGCCGGAGATGCTACCAAATGGGTGAAATACGGCAATTCGCTGATGCTTCGTTTGGCTATGCGTGTCCGCTTCGCTGATGCGGAACTGGCGAAAAAGTATGCTACTCAAGCAGTGAATCATTCTATTGGCGTGATGACGGCTAAGGATGATGCGGCTCAAATGAGTCAAGGAGCGGGTATGACTTTCCGCAACAACATTGAATGGTTGGCAGGCAACTATAATGAAGCTCGTATGGGTTCTTCCATCTTTTCTTATCTGATGGGATATGAAGACCCGCGTTTGAGCGTTTATTTTTTGCCGATGGATGGTAATGCCTCTTATGGTGTTGAGGCTTTCGACGGAAAAACGTATCAAGCGGTGCCGGCAGGGCATGCCAATGCGCAGAATGATATCTACAAATCTTGCTCAAAGCCCAATATTCAAAGTGGAACTCCTACATATTGGCTGCGTGCATCGGAAGTTTATTTTTTGCGTGCGGAAGCAGCTTTAGTGTGGGAAGGTTTCGGCAGTGCGGATTCATGGTATAAACAGGGCATTGATATGTCTTTTCAGGAGAATGGTGTGACCGCTCCTGTAGACGATTATATGAATTCCAATTTGGCACCTCGGGCATATGTTTTTTCCCATTATCAGTATGGGCAAACACTTTCTGCTCCGTGTGAGACTACTGTCAAGTTTGAAGGAACAACAGAGCAGAAGTTGGAAAAAATTATGATTCAGAAATGGATTGCTTTGTTTCCTAACGGGCAGGAAGCGTGGACGGAATGGAGAAGAACCGGTTATCCGAAGTTGAATGTCATTAAGACTTTGAAAGGAGCAGTGCAAGGCGCAACTCTTGAGGGTGGTATTCGCCGTATGATTTATCCCACTAGTTTTTCTCAGACTAACGAGGGAAAGGCTATTTATGAAGCAGCCTTGAAGTTGTTCAATAACGGTGCAGGTGGCGAAGATAAGTCTTCTACCCGTTTGTGGTGGGATTGTAAGAGATAACCTACATGTATCATTTTAATACAGATGAAGAATATGAAATCATTAAGAAAATTGTTATATATTATTCCATTGACAGGCATGATGGTAACTTCTTGCATGGATGTGGAGAATATTGAGATAGACCATATAGGCGGGTATGCCACAATGAACAATGCGGAGAGTGAGGCATATTATGCCAATCTGCGCGCCTATAAGGCGACTGCTTGGAATTACAATCGTCCCGTAGCTTTCGGATGGTATTCCAATTGGGCGCCTGCTGGAGCTTATCGAAGAGGATATCTCTCTGCTATGCCCGATAGTATGGATTTTGTTTCAATGTGGAGTGGCGCTCCAGGACGTTATGAAATCACTCCGGAGCAGAAGGCAGATAAAGAGTTTGTGCAAAAGGTGAAAGGAACGAAACTGTTGCAGGTAAGTCTGCTTTCTTATCTTGGTAAGGGTGCGACACCAAATTCGGTATACCTCGAAGTGGAAAAACAAGCGGAGGAAGAAGGCTGGTCGGCGGCTCAATTGGAAACGGCGAAGAAACAAGCCCGTTGGAAATATTGGGGATTTGAAGGTCAGTTTGAAAGTGAAAACCATTATGCATGTCTGGCGAAGTTTGCCAAAGCTCTGTGTGATTCTTTGTATGCAAACGAATGGGACGGTTATGATGTAGACTGGGAAATCGGTAGTGGTGTGTTTGATATGGATGGCACATTGAGTCAGAATAAGCATTTGATTCATTTGGTTAAAGAAATGAATAATTACATTGGCCCGAAAAGCGATCCGGAAGGTAAAGGACATAAAATGATCTGTATTGATGGAAATATTTATGGGCTTACCCATGAATTGGATGAGTATGTCGATTATTGGATTATACAAAGTTATGGTAGTTCCAATCCCGGTTTTGATGGTTATGGCGTTGATCCTAAGAAAATAATCTGCACAGAGAACTTTGAAAAGTATGCCACTAATGGAGGTCAATTGCTGAAGCAGGCAGCTGCTATGCCGCGAGAAGGTTATAAAGGTGGAGTAGGAGCTTATCGCTTCGATAATGATTATGACAATACGCCAAATTATAAATGGATGCGTCAGGCTATTCAAATCAATCAGCGGGTTTTCAATGAATGGAAAGCGAAACAAAACGAAGCGGAAAATAAACCGCAGGAATAAGTGGACTTATAAAATTCTAAAACAGTAAAAAGATGATGAATAAACATATATTCTATTATTTGATGGTAGGTAGTATGGCGTTATTGTTGGGCGCTTGCAACGACAGCATGAATGACCTGCTGGAGCCTAAGGTTTATTTCGAAAGCAAGGAATATAATTTCTCGGTGGAAGATGAAATGGATGTAATGACATTTGATCTGGTTTCAAGACTCTCGTCAGCAACTTCCTCTCAGGTAGACGTATCATATAGTGTAGCCGAACCAAGTGTAGTAGACGAATACAATGCAAAGTATGGCACAAATTATGAGATGCTTGATGTTTCGCAGGTAAAGCTAAGCAGTACGACATCTTCTATTTCGAGTGGAAAATTGTATGCGGATAATGTAGAAGTCGAACTTTCCGGGTTAGAAGCCTTGAAAGCCGGGAACTCGTATGTTTTGCCTATGCGGGTGCATTCGTCTTCGGTGTCGACTCTTTCCGGAACAAACATTGCATATTTCTTTTTCTCCAAACCGTTGAAAATTACCAAAGCTGGTAACTTCAGTAATCACTATATTTCTGTGAAGTTCCCTGTCGGTACTTTCTTCTCGTCATTCACTTACGAAGCATTGATTAATGTGGATTATTTCCTCGATAATAATACGATTATGGGAACTGAAGGTGTGATGATCCTCCGTATCGGTGATGCGGGAGGAGGAATTACTCCTAAAGATTATTTGGAAGTGGCCGGAAGACAGAACTACCGTGTAACGAAACCGTTGTTAACAAATCGTTGGTATCATGTAGCGTTGACTTATGATCAACCGACAGGAAAAACAGGCATTTATGTAAATGGTGAGAAATGGGCTGGTTCAGATTGGGGGATTGACGGTTTTGATCCGAATTCGGATATGGGTTTTTATATTGGTAGAATCTATGGTTTTAAATGGGGTGAACGTCCATTCCATGGTAAAATGAGTGAAGTCCGTGTTTGGAGTGTAGCCCGTACGGAAAATCAACTTAAGCAGAATATGCTGGGTGTTGACCCTGCTTCAGAAGGCTTGGCACTTTATTATAAACTAGACGGATCGGAGACTCAGGAAGGTGGAGTTATCAAAGATGCCACAGGGCGTATAAACGGTACTACAAATGGAATTACTATTAAGACGTTGGATGCTCCGATAGCTATCAATTAATGGAACACACAAATTTGTGAGAGATTTTGCTCTTTGCATTTTTGAATATGAGTGAAAGCCTGCTTACTGAAAAGATAATATTCTTTGGGTAAGCAGGTTTCTTTTATTTATGTTTGTTTTATGAAGAAGTTACTATTTCCCCTGTTTATATCTTTTCCATCTAAATGTTTTTGCCAGTACCTTTATACATATAATTTATGCGGTTCATGTAAACCAATATGTAAACCGGAAAAATACGAATAAAATCTGTTGAATCCATAAAGCGAAGATATTACGGAGAAAGCTTTCTACTGTAATTATGATCTTTTTAGGGAACTTCTCAGATAATGATTGGCGCTGCTTCCAATGACATAAGATTACAGACGAAGGTGGAGATAAAATAGGAGATATTATCTTTGGCAGTTCGATATGTTCTAAGTACATTTGTTTCTGATAAAAGAAATGAATGTTCAAGATGAATATGGAAGAAAGTAATAACGGAAGCAAGAAACTGCAAATACGCAATAGTACGGCTGAATTTCTTATTTTTCAGATAGAGAATAAAGAAGAAGGCATTGAAGTGCTTTATCAGGACGAAACTTTGTGGCTGACGCAGAAGACGATGTCGATATTGTTCGATGTTGATATACGCACAATTAATGAACATTTGAAAAATATATATTCGCAAGGAGAAGTAGATAAGAATACAACTATCCGGAAAAACCGGATAGTTCAAAAAGAAGGTAATCGGAATATTTCTCGTGAAGTTTTTATTTATAGTCTTGATGCCATCATTTCAGTCGGCTATCGCGTCAACTCCGTGCGCGCCACTCAATTTCGGCAATGGTGTACATTTATACTTCGGCAGTTTGCCATTCGTGGATATGTCATTGATAAAAAGCGAATGGAGAACGGATCATTCATCAATGAAGATTACTTTGAACATTTGCTTGCTGAAATCCGGGAAATACGATTGAGTGAGCGACGTTTCTACCAAAAGCTAACAGATATTTATGCTACCAGCATAGACTATAACCTCAATGCCCCGACCACACGTTTGTTTTTCAAAAAAGTCCAGAACAAAATGCACTATGCAGTTCATGGACACACGGCGGCAGAACTTATTGTAGAGCGTGCCGATGCAGAGAAGGAACACATGGGACTAACTACCTGGGAGAAAGCTCCTAACGGAAAGATTGTAAAAACAGATGTGTCGATAGCAAAGAATTATTTGAAAGAAGAAGAACTGGAGTCAATGGGACGGTTGGTCAATGCTTTTCTGGATTTGGCAGAAGACCGGGCAAAGCGGCATATTCCTATGACAATGGAAGATTGGGCAAAAGGTATAGATAAATTCTTGGATAGCGATGACCGCCCCATATTAAATGATTCAGGAAAGATGTCTGCCGAACAAGCGAAAGATTATGCAGAAACCGAATTTGAGAAATACCGTATCTTTCAGGACCGTGTGTTTCAGTCTGATTTCGACAAGTTGAATACAACTCGAAGTAATACAAAGTAAGATTTACGACATACGCGGGTAAAAGGTGATGTTAGACTTTGATTTGGCGGAAATGTACGGAATAGAAAACAGGGTGCTAAAACAAGCTGTTAGACGTAATTTAAAAAGGTTCGAAGGTGAGGACTTTATGTTTGAACTCACGAGGGACGAACTTTCAAGATCACAAATTGTGACCTTAAACGTGTTGTTACTTATTATTGTATGCAAAGGTAGTGCTTTTAGCCTTTAAGCCACTATTGCACAACCCCTTTCTTTG
>ERZ773150.3555-NODE-3555-length-10157-cov-3.873193_pt1 | contig 10157 bp, 8 predicted proteins | sample MGYA00580845_ERZ773150 | MGnify/ENA primary metagenome ERZ773150 (study PRJEB29015, sample SAMEA2737848) | human gut metagenome | biome: human gut; feature: human-associated habitat; material: faeces | place: China | collected 2012 ...
AAAAGAATTATATGAGACAAGAATTTGGAAAAAGATTAGCGATGAATTCTCCAATTCAAGGATCAGCCGCTGATATTATCAAGCTTGCAATGATCAAAGTGGATCAATTATTAAAAGAAAATCATATGAAATCAAAAATGATTTTACAAGTACACGACGAATTGAACTTCAGCGTCTATCCGGAAGAAAAAGAACGCGTGCAGCAAATCGTCATCGAAGAAATGGAACGCGCCTACACCATGCAAATCCCGCTCGAAGCCGATTACGGTTGGGGAAAGAACTGGTTGGAAGCACATTGATACTCCGGAAAACGTTACCGGAAAGTTCCAAAACCGTCCGCTCCAAAACGGGAAACCACCGCGCAGAGAATGGAAAATCACTTGGCGCAGAACGAAAAAGATTTCCCACATACCGGATTTATTCTTAATTTTGCACCTAATTAAATAAGGTAATTGATAAAAACGAAATAAACTATGGCTTTAAAAGCAGGTATAGTAGGTTTGCCCAACGTGGGCAAGTCTACCCTTTTCAACTGTCTGTCGAGCGCCAAGGCACAGGCTGCAAACTTTCCGTTCTGCACCATCGACGCACAAATGGGACAAATCACCGTACCGGACGAACGTCTGAACAAACTGGCGGAATTGGTCCACCCCGGGCGCATCGTTCCGGCCACCTGTGACATCGTGGACATTGCCGGACTGGTAAAAGGAGCCAGTAAGGGAGAAGGCTTAGGCAACCAGTTCCTCGGTAATATCCGTGAGACCGATGCCATCATCCACGTATTGCGTTGTTTCGACAACGACAACATCGTGCACGTGGACGGGTCGGTAGATCCCGTACGCGACAAGGAAATCATCGACACGGAACTACAGCTCAAAGACTTGGAAACCATCGAAAACCGCATCAAACGCGTGGAAAAAGTAGCCAAAGTGGGCGGTGACAAACAAGCCAAAATAGAGTATGACGTGCTATTGCAATACAAAGAGGCTTTGGAACAAGGCAAATCGGCCCGTACCGTCACCTTTGAAAACGAGGACGAACAGCAGGCAGCCAAAAACCTCTTCCTGCTCACAGCCAAACCGGTGCTCTACGTCTGCAACGTGGACGACACCTCTGCCGCTCACGGTAATCCATACGTGGATGCCGTACGCGAAGCCATCAAGGACGAAAATGCCGAACTGCTCATCATCTCCGCCCAAACGGAGGCCGACATTGCCGAACTGGAAAGCTACGAGGAAAAACAGATGTTCCTGGAAGACATGGGGCTGAAGGAATCGGGATGCGACCGACTCATCAAAGCCATCTACCACTTGCTGAACTTGCAGACGTTCATCACAGCCGGAGAGATGGAAGTGAAAGCCTGGACCTTCCGCAAGGGATGGAAAGCCCCGCAGTGTGCCGGCGTCATCCACACGGACTTTGAAAAAGGCTTTATCCGCGCGGAAGTCATCAAATACGAAGACTACATCCGTTACGGTTCGGAAGCAGCCGTGCGCGAAGCCGGCAAGATGGGAGTGGAAGGAAAAGACTATGTGGTGCAGGACGGTGACATCATGCACTTCCGTTTCAACGTATGACCGCCATGGACAGCCTGTTATTTATCACGTGGAATCCCGACCTGTTCGCTTTCCACCTCGGTTCATTCGGTGTGCGTTGGTATTCGCTGTGTTGGTGCTTTGCCCTGTTGGCAGCCTACGTATTGGTGCAACGCCTGTACCGCAGGCAGCACATCGCCGACAAACTGTTCGACCCGTTGTTTTTCTATTGTTTCGTGGGCATCCTCGTAGGTGCCCGTCTGGGGCACTGCCTGTTCTACGAACCGGACTATTTCCTTGCCCACCCCTTGGAAATGATTCTACCTATGCGACAGACGGCCAACGGTTGGGTGTTCACCGGTTACGCAGGACTAGCCAGCCACGGCGGCACGATAGGACTGATGCTCGCCCTATGGCTTTACGTCAGGAAAACGAAACTGAACATCATGCGCGTGTTGGACAACATCGCCATCGCTACTCCGGCCAGTGCCATGTTTATCCGTTTGGGCAACCTGATGAACTCGGAAATCATCGGCAAGCCAACCGATGTGCCTTGGGCATTCGTTTTCGAGCGCGTCGACATGCTGCCACGCCATCCCGGCCAACTCTATGAAGCCATCTGCTATTTCGTATTTCTCATCGTCGGATACGTACTTTATCATAAATATCCGCAGAAAGTCGGCACGGGATTCTTTTTCGGTTTCTGCCTGACTACCATCTTCACGGCCCGTTTCTTCATCGAATATACCAAAGAAGTGCAGGAAGCCTGGGAAGCCTCCATGCTCATCAATATGGGCCAAATACTGAGTATACCCTTCATTCTTTTGGGAATCTATTGCATGGCGGGCGGCAAATTCTGTAAAAAGCTAGCCGAAAAGCATTAATCCGTCAGAACGAATGCCTACCCTTTCCTCAGGAATAAAAGTCACTGCATTCTGCATGGCATATGGGCTGACAGCCTCATGTGGTCAGGAAACCAAGTCGTTCACCTACGAATGTAAGGACGGGCAAAAAGGAGTGATACGCATGGAGCGTATCCACGACAGCCTGTACATCCTGCATCACCTCATAGACGGGGTAGGGCAATCTTCATGGGAACTGCCCTACCCCGTCTACCGTTTCGATTGCGGTGACCTGACCGGTGACAGTTGTCCCGAAATAGCTGTAGGGGTCATCAAGGCCACGCGCTATAGCCCTACCCGGGACAAACGCCTGTTTCTTTTCAAACTCTACCGAAGACGGCTGATACGTCCGTTATGGTTAGGCTCCAGAATGCCCCACCCTCTTGAAGACTTCCGCCTCGTAGGCGATTCAGTCCCCATGCGGATATGTACTTCCGAACGCAAACCCGACGGCACGCCGTGCAGGGCGTTATACCGTTTGGGAAACTTCGGGCCAGTATTCGAACGTTACCTCCAAGAATAAAACCTTAAAAACGAAATATCATGAAACGCTTTATTTTCCCCATTATTAGCCTCTTTGGCCTCATGGCCTTCCTGTGCATCGCTTGCAAGTCCCCGGCTAAAAAGCCAACAAAAGAAAAAGATGTGCAATCCGAAGAAAATGTGGGCTTCGACATTCCGCCCGTCCATCTGTTGACGGACAGCCTGCTCCCACAATATGTAGATTACAAGCAAGACATCAGCCATTTGAGTTACGAGGAACTGCGCATCCTCAGAAGTTATCCCTACGCCCTCCATGGCTATTGGTTCATGGAAGCCGACCTGAACAGCTTTTTCATCAACAAGACGGATTGGTATTTCAAACTCTGCGACACCCTATACTATGAATACGAATATGCGGTAAATTCGCGCCCATACGCCGACACGTATGACAAGGTCAAGCTCACCCCTACCGAAAAGGCTTTCATCGAAAGAATAGACCGGCGAATGGAAGAACTCGCCACACAGAAATACGTCACCGTTGATGGCTACAAGTTGCTCAACCCGTCGCTTTGCATCAACCTGTTCCAGATAGACCGTCCGGAACCAAAATTTATGGAAATGTTGAGCCTGTATAATTTCGTCATCGCCCCGACGGATTACGAGCAACTTTTCAATGTCTACGAAAGCAACGATTATCACCAAATGCCCAATTTCATCACTACCGACCTTTACCTGCAAGCCTTCCACATGTACTTCAGTTACGTGCTCAAAAGCCTGGAGAAAAACCATTTTACACCAACCCTTCGACGTGTCCTGCATGCCCTATACACCGAAAGCCTGAACTTGAGCCGCCAAAAAGCCATACAGGACGAAGCGGAATACGCCGCCACGTTCTTCGCCATAGCATATCAACTGCTCACCGGCAACCATCTGCCCGTACCCCACGCTTACCAAGAAGCCTACAAAGACGAACTGCGGCACATCGCAGCTTGCGAAGACGGCTCTTCGGCCTTCCTTGGTTATACAGACATCATATTCCCGTACAGCCTGTTCAAACCGCGAGGACACTACAACCGTGACGAATCTACCCAAAGGTATTTCTGCACCATGATGTGGTTGCAATCTGCCGCTTTCTGCCGGGAAAAAACAGAAGCTCTGTGGCGCACCATCATCATGGCCGCAGCTTTCAACCGAATGGCCGACAATACACGAAAAGCCTGCCTCGGCATGTACGATGCCCTCACGTTCCTGATGGGAGAACCGGACAACGCCTCCATCATCGAAATAGCCGACTTCTTGGACAAACACAACCTCACAGCATCCGTTGCGGAAAAGGACGAAAACGTGGCCGCCCACGTGAACAGCCTGCTCACGGAAGTTTTCAAGACCCGTAACCGTATCACGCCCAAGATACAACTGAGTTGCAACGAAAAAATCAACTTCATGCCCCAACGTTACATGGCCGACAACGAAATATTAGGAACCATGGCTGATGCCACTCCCGGAAGCAACCGGGCCTATCCCAAGGGACTCGACGTGTTTGCCGCCTTCGGCGTGGAAAGCGCAGCCGCCCTGCTCGATACATGCTACCATGAGGACAAGAACTGGAAAGACTTCCGGAAAACAGCCGATAAAATGAAAGAGAAATTCAACCAAAAGGTAGACTGGAACCGCACGATGTACGATAAATGGATAGAATCTCTCATTGTCCTGCAACGCCCCGGGAAAAACTACCCCGGTTTCATGTGTACACCGGCTTGGAAATGCAAGAACTTACAGACGGCACTGGCCTCTTGGAGCGAGTTGAAACACGATGCCTTGCTCTACGGAGAACACCCTTTGGCTGCTGAATGCGGAGGAGCCGGGCTCCCCAACCCCATCGTTGTAGGATATGTAGAACCTAACTTGCCGTTTTGGAGGAAGCTGAAAGAACTACTCGTTCTGAACCGGAAAATATTGGAGAAAACGGGATTTGCCGACCAAGATCTCATGGAAAAGACAAGCACGCTGGAAGAAAAAGTAGACTTTTGCATCCACACGGCCGAAAAGGAACTGCGTAGAGAAACACTCACAGAAGAAGAATACGAAACCATACGCGTGATGGGCAGTTCGATAGAATGGTTCACACTCAGTGTCATCGAGCCAGGAGAACCCTACGATTCTTGGAACCACTTGAAAGGTACGGAACGTTCCGTGGCACTCGTTTCGGACGTGTACACCCGCAACATATCCGGATGCCCGAAAAACGGTATCCTTTACGAAGCCACGGGAAACGCCAATGCCATCTATGTACTGCTCGACATCGGCGGACAAACTTATATCACCTGCGGAGCCATATTCGGTTACTATGAATTTACCCGCCCCTTGGGTGACCGGCTCACCGACGAGGCTTGGCAACAGATGTTAAAAGAAGGCAAGACACCGCCTGCTCCAGAATGGATACGTCCTTACTTTCTGGACCGGCAACCCGAAGCCAACGAATGGATTTTTTATAGTACGGGATGTTAAGGTGGCTATCTGGCATATTATGTGTCTTGTGCCTCTTCCCGGCCTGCCGCCGCACACAGGAAGAAGCCTCACTGGCCATTCTGTTCACAGGAGACGTGCTGTTGGACCGCAGCATACGGCCTATGGCCGAACGGCGAGGTACGGCATGGCTTTTCAACAACGTAACTCCGGTTTTCCGCCAAGCCGATGCCGTGGTCATCAACCTGGAATGCCCACTGACCACCCGTACCACTCCTCTCAACAAACGGTTCATCTTCAGGGGAGAACCCGAATGGGCAAAAGACCTCCGGCAAGTCGGCATCACTCACGCCGCCATAGCCAACAACCATACCAATGACCAAGGGCGGCAAGGATTGGCTGACACCTACCAAGCCCTTCATACATCCGGCATTACCCCTTTGGGCTACGGATATTCCATGGAAGAGCAACTCACCCCCACCGTCATCCGGAAAAAGGGAATCAAGGTGGCCGTCTTCAATGCCGTACTCTTCCCTCTTGAAAACTGGCAGTACGCAGAGGGTCAGCCGGATGTATGCCGTCCCTCCATCGACCGACTTACAAGCCGAATCCGACAATACAAGGCAGAGCATCCTTCGTCGTTCATCGTGGCCGTACTGCACTGGGGCACAGAATTCCAACCCCATCCCCACGTACAGCAACGTCATTACGCCCATAAACTGATGCAAGCCGGGACGGATGCCATCATAGGACACCATCCACACGTCGTGCAACCCATGGAATACATCAACTCCCGCCCCGTATTCTACAGCCTCGGCAACTTCGTGTTCGACCAAAGCCACCCCGACTGCCGGAAAGCCGTGATGGCTCTCCTGCGCTTCAAGGCTTCCGGAGTGCAAGCAAAGGCCATTCCTATAGAAATCCGGCAATGCAAGCCTCAAATCATCCGGAAACAGCATGAAAACCGATAAAAAACACTATCTTTGTCCACAAAGAAAACCCATTAACCCTTTTCATCATGAAAAAGCTATTGACTTCTTTAGTGTGCCTGCTTGCCGTATGCAGCGGCATGTGCCAATCCCGTGCCAAAAACCATGTGCCCTTGGACTCCATCGTCCTGAGCGACCCTTGCATCCTGCCCGACCGTGCCACCATGACTTATTACATGACCGGCACAGGCGGTAAATTATGGAAAAGCAAAGACCTGCGGTATTGGGACGGCCCTTATACCGTGGCGGAAACCGACCCGGCTTCCTGGATGGGGCCGGAACCGATGATTTGGGCGGCCGAGCTGCATCCATACAAAGGCAAGTACTATTACTTTGCCACGTTCACCAACCCGGATGTGAAGATAGGCTCTTTCCGAGGCAACGAAATCGAACGCCGTGCCTGCCATGTGTTGGTAAGCGACAAGGCCGAAGGACCTTACCGCCCCATGGAAGACAAGACTTACCTGCCTGCCGAAAAACCTACGCTCGACGGTACGCTATGGGTGGACACCGACGGTAAACCCTACATGGTCTACTGTTACGAATGGCTGCAAACATGGGACGGCACAATAGAAAAAATAGAACTGAAACCAGACTTAAGCGGCAGCATGGGCGAAGGCCAATTGCTGTTCCGCGCCAGCGACTCCCCCTGGAGCCGCGAAGTCATCGATGGTGATACGGTGGCCAGCAAAGTGACCGACGGTCCTTACCTTTTCCGCACGCAGACCGGACGGTTGGGCATGATATGGACCAGTTGGATTTACGACGTTTATACCCAAGGAGTAGCCTATTCGGAAAGCGGCACATTGGACGGCCCGTGGGTGCAGGAAGAACAGCCCATCACCCCGCCCAACTTCGGCCATGGCATGTTGTTCCGTACGTTCGACGGCCAGTTGCTCATGTCCGTCCACAGCCACAAGGACATCAACGGACACTACCATCGCGTGCCACACCTCTTCAAGGTGGACGATTCCGGAGACAAGATTGTCGTGAAGGAAGAATATCGGTAAACCTAAAACTTTCATTTTCTCAGACAAAAATCAATCTCCGCAGAACGGAAAATCAATCTCAGCCGAACTATTTTTCAATCTCAGCCAAATGATTTTTCATTCTGCGGAAGAATTTTTCATGTACACAAAACCTTGTAATACATTCATTTATGTATTATCTGAATAACATACAGCTATCAAAATACGGAAAAGTGACAGATATATCAATACTCAGATAATAAAAAAAACGCCGCATACCCCCAAAAAAGGAAGTATACGGCGATATCTTATATGATTGCGTCCGGAATGTACAAACCGAGAAAGGCTAACGAACGGTACTTTATCACCTTATTTCTTGCGGTAAGCTATCGTGCCCGTGGCCTGGTTGGTGGGCATGACCAACACTTCGGCTATCTGGATATGCTCGGGCAAGGAAGCGGCGAAGTAAACCACCTCGGCCACATCGTCGCCCGTGAGCGGACGAAGCCCTTCATACACGTTGTCGGCCGCAGCCTTATCGCCACGGAAACGCACCACGGAGAAGTTCGTCTCCACCAATCCGGGCTTGACGTTCGTCACACGTACGGGAGTATCCACCAAATCTATACGCAAACCGTCCGACAGGGCCTTCACCGCCGCCTTGCAGGCACAGTACACGCTCCCGCCGGGATAAGCATAGTCTCCGGCAATGGACCCTATGTTGATGACGTGCCCCCTGCCCCGCTCCACCATGCCGGGCACCACGAGGCGCGTCATGGCCAAAAGGGCTTTCACGTCGGTGTCTATCACCACGTCCCACTCATTGAGGCTTCCTTCGTGTTCCTTATCCACCCCGATGACCAGACCGGCGTTGTTCACCAACACGTCTATGGCCTTCCACTCTTCGGGAAGAGAATCCAAGGCAGCACGGGCAGCGGCACGGTCGCGCACATCGAACGGCAACAGCCATACTTCGGCCCCATACTTCTCCTCCAATTCCGCCTTCACGGCATTCAGTTTCTCCACGTTACGGCCGTTCAGAACCAACCGATGCCCGTTCATGGCGAACTTGCGGGCGCATCCCTCTCCTATTCCCGAGGAAGCGCCGGTTATCAATACAGTTTTCTTTTCCATTGTCCTATTTTCCTGTTACGATATGTTTAATGTCATTCAATTTGTTCAGAGCCTCCACAGGCGTCAGGTTATTGATGTCGAGATGCAATATCTCGTCCCGGATTTGGCACAGCACTGGGTCGTCCAGTTGGAAGAAGCTAAGCTGCACACCGTTGTCCGCCTGCATGACCTGCTTTGCCCCACGGCTGTTTTTCATCACATCCTTGCTGTTGGCAGATTCCAGTTCCTTCAATATGGTATTCGCCCGCGACACGATGCTCTTCGGCATGCCTGCCAACTTGGCCACGTGGATACCGAAGGAGTGCTCGCTTCCACCCCGTTCCAACTTACGCAGAAAGATGACTTTCTGCTCCACTTCGCGCACCGACACGTTGTAGTTCTTCACGCGGGGATACAGCTTCTCCATCTCGTTCAGCTCGTGGTAATGCGTGGCGAAGAGTGTCCTTGCCTTCCCTTTTTTATTTTCATGGATGTATTCCACGATAGCCCACGCGATGCTGATACCGTCGTACGTGGACGTGCCACGCCCCAATTCGTCGAAAAGCACCAAGCTACGCGAGGATATGTTATTCAGGATATTGGCCGCCTCGTTCATTTCCACCATGAACGTACTCTCGCCCATGGAAATATTGTCGCTTGCCCCCACGCGGGTGAATATCTTGTCCACCAATCCGATATGGGCAGATTCGGCCGGAACGAAGCAACCTATCTGGGCCATAAGCGTAATCAAGGCCGTCTGGCGCAACAGAGCTGACTTACCGGCCATATTCGGACCCGTAATGATAATGATTTGTTGTTTCTCCGTGTCCAGATAGACATCGTTGGCAATATATTGCTCCCCTACCGGCAACTCCTTTTCAATCACCGGATGACGCCCTTGCTTGATGTCCAACACATCGTCATCTTGAATCACCGGACGGATATAACGGTTGTCTTGTGCCACTTGGGCAAAAGACAGCAGGCAGTCCAACCGTGCCAACAAATTGGCATTAATCTGGATGGCCGGCGTGAATTCGGCCAAGGCCAACACCAGTTCATTATACAACTTCGTTTCGAGCACAAAGATTTTATCCTGTGCGCCCATAATCTTTTCTTCGTATTCCTTAAGTTCCTGGGTAATGTAACGCTCGGCATTCACCAACGTCTGCTTGCGTATCCAATCGGCAGGCACTTTGTCCTTATGGGTATTCCGCACTTCCAGATAATACCCGAAGACATTGTTATAAGAAATCTTCAGGCTCGGGATTCCGGTGAGTTCCGTTTCTCTTTGCTGTATCTTCAGCAGATAATCCTTACCTTCAAAGGCGATATGGCGAAGCTCGTCCAATTCACGGTCTACTCCTTCGGCTATCACTCCCCCCTTGTTGACCAACAAAGGCGGGTCGTTCTGTATTTCGCGGGCTATGCGGTCGCGGATGGAAGCACAGAGGTTCAACTGTTCCCCTATCCTCTTCAAAGTCTCGTCCGAAGCATGCTCGCAAGCTATCTTAATCGGTTCGATGGCTTGTAAGGCCACTTTCAGTTGCACCACATCGCGTGGCGACACCCGTCCTACGGAAACTTTGGAAATGATGCGTTCCAAATCGCCCATCAGATGCAACTGGTCGCTAACCAGTTCCTTAAACTCCGGTTCGCGGAAAAAGTAATCCACCACATCCAAACGCTCGTTGACCGGCTTCT
>ERZ773150.3563-NODE-3563-length-10139-cov-4.615430_pt1 | contig 10139 bp, 7 predicted proteins | sample MGYA00580845_ERZ773150 | MGnify/ENA primary metagenome ERZ773150 (study PRJEB29015, sample SAMEA2737848) | human gut metagenome | biome: human gut; feature: human-associated habitat; material: faeces | place: China | collected 2012 ...
GATAATGTAAACGCTTGCACCTTGTATCGAGATGTGTCACATTCATATTATAATGACAATGTTATCGGTGACATTGTTGACAATTATATAAATAAGGGTATATCAAAAGATAAATTTATTCGTCAGCTCTCGGCTGCTACGGAAATTTATTTAACAGAATGAATGAGGGTATATGGAGTGGATTGTGCCGAAAGGTGGGGTGTGGAGATGAAGAAATCGGTTGTCAGTTTGTTTTTGCTTGTTTTAATCGTGATTATGAATTTTGTGGGGTGTACCGAAAGCGAAAATTTTGGTGATGTGAAAAATAGAATGACCTATTACACATCTAATGACAGTGATGATTTTTGTGATCTGATAAAAATATACAATAATTATTGCCTGCAAAATTATGATAAATCATATCAGATTGCTGTTCAAAAATTTGCTTCGGAAGATGAAATAAACACAAAGTTGTCAACTGAGCTTATGGCCGGAAAAGGTCCCGACATTATTTCAATCAATCAGAAATTACCGTTTGAAAAGCTATTAAACAACGGCACATTTCTTGATGTAAATAAGCTTTGCGATAACAACACACAAGCGGATAAAATAGACTTTAATAATTTTAACAATGCAATAATGAAGTGCGGAATTTATAACGGAAAACGGTATATTGTACCGCTGTTTTACGGGACTGATGTATTTGTTTCAACACAGGAAAAGTTGAAAAAGTTCAATATTTTCTGTGATAACCATACTGTTTTGACATATAAAAATCTTTCCGAAAAATTTTCTTCGTTAAGTAATGAAAAGGCAAATTTTGGTTTTATAAGCGGTTACAATGACACAAATTCTATGTTTAATTATCCTATGCAATTATTTAACCGATTTATAAATAACTATGTTGATTTTGAAAATAAAGTCACATATTTTGAAAGCGATGATTTCAAAAGTAAACTTGACACAATGTGTAGATTGCTGAATGCTTCAAAAGAAGATTTTCCTGACTTCATATTTGATGACCTTTACATAAACCGTTCATTATCACTAATGGTAAGAAAATATGCGTATTATAAATCGGAGAATGAAACACCTGTGATTTGCAGAGGATTGGTTAAGTCGGATAATGATTATTCCGCATTTGTTCAGGTTGGATTTGGAATAAACAGCAATACACATTTTGAAAAGCAAGCGTATGCTTTTCTTAAATTTGCACTTTCTGAAGATGTTCAAACTAAAATGTGCGGGGCAAAAGGAATTTCATATTCTGCAAACATATCTTTTCCGGTCAACAAAAAGGCATTTGAACAGGCAAAATATAGTGCCTCAAAACAAGCTGATGATGACGGAAAAATTATAGGGATTGATAACGACTTTATGAAAGCATACATTGACATTGCCGATAATGTAAACGCTTGCACTTTGTATCAAGATGTGTCACATTCATATTATAATGACAATGTTATCGGTGACATAGTTGATGATTATATAAATAAAGGTATATCAAAGGATAAGTTTATTCGTCAGCTTACATCGGCAACGGAAATTTATTTGACTGAGTAGGAATAAATTATGAGAAAATCTAAATTAACAAGAAAACAAAAGGAACATATAGCGGCATATCTGTTTATATTACCGTCTTTTTTAGGCATAGCGGTGTTCTATATTGTGCCGTACATAATTTGTTTTACCAAAAGCCTGTATGTCGGCGATACTTTTGTGGGCATAGAAAATTACATACAGCTTTTTCAAAACAACACATTTTTGCTTGCACTTAAAAACACGGGTATATTTACAGTTACGGCGATACCGTTGTTAATGGTGATTTCGTTTTTGATAGCGTTGTTCCTTAATTCTTTTAATAAAATATCTTCCTTTTTCAGAAGTGCATTGCTTATTCCTGTTGTAGTTCCGATTGCATCTCTGATTTGCGTGTGGCAATTAGTTTTTGATGATTACGGTGCAATCAACGGATTACTTAATTCACTTGGATTTAATACTGTTGAATTTTTTAATTCGGAATGGTCTATGGTGATGATCGTTTTTATTTATGTGTGGAAGTACTGCGGATTTTGTGTGATTCTTTTTACGGCAGGCATTGCCAATGTTTCGCAATCTCTCTACGAAAGCGCAAGGCTTGACGGTGCAAAATCACATCAGCTTGTGACTAAAATTACTATACCTATGATTGCGCCAACTACATTTTTTGTTTTTCTAATGGAGCTTATTTATTCATTTAAAATTTTCCGTGAGGTATTTGCTTTGTTTGGTGATTATCCAAACACCAATGTGTATTTTTTGCAGAATTTCATCAACAACAATTATTACAATCTCAACTATCCAAGATTGTCAGCGGCATCAATTGTCTTATCGCTGTTTATAATTATTGTGCTGTTTATTTTCTTCTGCTTTGAAAGGAAACACAGCTATTCTTGAGAGGTTTGTTATGAAAGATACGGTTATGAAAATACTAAAATATATTTTGCTGATTGCTGTAACTGTGCTGTTTTTGTTTCCTGTCATTTATATGCTTGCTTGTTCATTTATGACAGGTTCACAGGTAAGTGAAATGCTTAATTTTTCTGACGGAAAATATAAAGAACTCAATATGATTCCGAATATGGCAACTTTGGAGCAGTTTTATCAGACTCTTTTCAGAAAACCCGAATATTTGTTGAAATTCTGGAATTCGGTTATTTGTACTTTTCCGACAGTAATCGGTCAGGTTGCAGTATCATCATTGGCGGCTTTTGCTTTTGCAAAATTGAAATTCCCGTTCAGGGACAAGCTATTTTTCATATACATAATTTTGCTCATTTTGCCGTTGCAGGTAACACTTGTGCCTGATTATATGATTCTTGAAAATATGAATTTGCTGAATAATTTTCTTGCGGTAATTTTACCCGGAACTTTTTCTGCATTCGGAATTTGTCTTTTGAGGCAAAGTATAAAATACATTCCAGATTCCGCAATTGAGGCGGCAAGAGTTGACGGTGCGTCATATTTGAAGATATTTACTAATATTATTCTTCCGCAGATTAAGGGCGGACTCATAACACTTGCGTTGCTCTGCTTTATTGATAATTGGAATGTAGTTGAACAACCGCTGATTTATTTTGATAATGAGGGTATGTATCCGCTTTCCGTAACGCTTACTGATGTCGGAAGTTCGGATTACGGCATAATATTTGCCTGCGGAGTTATATTTATGATTCCTGCATTGCTTATTTATCTTTACGGACACAGGGATATTGATTCGCCGTTTGTCGGAACTGATAAGGGATAGGAGAGAGACTTTTATGAAAAAAGATAAGCTAAAAAGCGTAGTGTTGAAATTTTCAATTGTATTTTTTATTGTGATTGCATTACTTACATATTTTTCAAAAACAATCAATAATATGCTTCTTCCAAAGGTCAAAGTGGTTTCGGTTCAAACAGGTGTTATTGACGATACCGCAGGTTCAAATGATATGAAAACACATTATCTTTTGCCTGTTTCATCGGTGGATGGGGCAGGCAATACGGGAATAGTATTTGTTATAAATAAAACCGAAAACGGTGATGCAACAGTTGAAGAGGTTTCGGTAGATATATGTAACAGTGACGAGCTGTATTGCGAGGTGACATCGGACTCACTTTTTGGCGACAGTCAAGTTGTATATAAAACAACCAAGAGTATAGAAAACGGTTCAAGTGTTTATATTGAGGAGGAAACAGTGTGAGCAAAAGAAAAATTGTTTCGTTTCTGTTACTGCTGTTGCTGACTGTGAGCGTTTTTATTGCGAATATTATAATCATTGAAAATGCAAAAGGACAATTGCCTGATGTTACTCAATTAACTTATGATAAAAATTCCGAAACTGCTCCAAAAACGGTTTCTGAACTTGAAAAGCTGTTTGAACGGATTACTGACAAAGGCATAGCTTTTTGTTCCGAGGGTAAAGAAACAAAAGTTAAGGAAGAAACCGTAACTATGGTACTTGTGAATGAAAACTGGTTTTCGGATTATAAGACCGAAATTAACGGCGAAAATATTTCGTCCAAAAACATAGATAACAGAGATAAGGTTGCAATAATTGGAAGTTCTCTTGCTCTCAAACTGTTTTTTACAACAGATGCAGTCGGTAAAAAGATTTGCATTGACGGAAATCAATATACAATTTGCGGTGTGATATGTGAAAACGAAAGCTTAATAAATAAGTTTTCTGCTGATGACAAACAGAGGGTGTATGTTCCATATACAACAGCCGAAAATTATGGTGACAGAACGGTTGATATGATTGTTTACGATAACTCGGTATATACGGGAGCAATTGTTGAGCAAATGGATTTGCCGCAGTATTATTCGGTTAATCTGAATGATAAAAATCAAACGCTCTCGTCATTTGAACATATTTTATACCTTGCAATATTTATCGGATTTAGCATTATTGCATTGAAGTTGTGGTATAGGTTCAGCAGAAAATTTTTTGAGGAGATAAAAGAAAATCTCAAATTAAACTACTTTCTGAAATCGCTAAAAAATATTCCGCTAAAATATGTTGCACTTGTGCTTGCTTTTGCAGGAATACCTGCCGTGCTTTTGATTGTGTTTAATATTTGTGATTTCAGCATTTTTATCCCCTCAAAATATATACCGAATGATAACATTTTTGACCTTTCAAATTACCTGAATGTGCTTGTCGATAATGCACAAACACTAAACTCACAAAGCCTAACAGGAAATCAAATGCTTGTAAATCTGTTCTCAAGAACATTTACAGCGTCACTGTGGCTGACAATAATATTTTTGATTAGTATTATAACCGTGCTTTTAAATTTGACAGAATTAAAACTTCATAAACATAAAAACACCGACAAGCAGTAACTAAACTTGTCGGTGTTTTTGTATTTTTAGTAATGAATTTTATATACTCATTCATTAAGGGTAACTTGACCGGTTTCAGAAACTGAGTATGCGGTATTCCAATTATGGGTTCCCTTTTGAATTTGTGATTTTTCCAAATACTTTACTTTGCGGTCTGTTGTTTCTATATACAAATTATGAAGTCCGCCTCGGAAAAATTCGCAGTCAGGAATAGGAATAGTATCAATAATATTGCCGTTGGTGGACATTACAAAAACTTTGTAATTATCCGATGAAACCTTTTCGTTATCCCAGTTAGTAAGATAGAGGTAGTCGGTATCTCTTATTATAAGTTGTGAATTTTCGGGACTGTCTGCAATTTTAACGCTTGAATCGCTATCAATTGTATAGCAATATAAAGCGTTTGATTCAAGATAATAGATTTTTCCGTTTGCAACAGTGTAATCATCGGGCATGTCCATCAACTTTTTAGTTTTTAAATTATTGATGTCGAGCTGATTAACATATCCTGCCCAATTTTCATAGTTCTTATCTTCCGAATACGAATTTGAAAAGTATAAATAATCACCTGAACCGATTAAGCTGTGAATGCCTGCCGCAAGTTCGTTGCCTTCAAAAATTTTTTTAACTTCAGTAGGCTTATCAATGTTTATAGCGAGCAGTTGTGCGCTTTTGTCTGTGTTTAACGACCAAAACGCATAACCTTTATGTACAGCAAAAACAGTAATACTGTTCAAATCAGATACACTGATTAAATTTGCAACTTCTTCTCTTTTACTTGCATCTTTGCTTATTTTGTAGAGTGAAACTGATTTTGCATCCTTACTGCTCTTTCCAAGCAAATAGATGCTGTCGTTGTAATATGAAAAACCTTTGTCGTAATAATATTTATCCTGAGGGAAAAATGCGTTACAATCGCTTTCTCCATCGTCAACATTAGTTATATGATCGCAGTCAGGTTTGTTACAAGCTATTACAGTAGTGTTAGCGGCATTATCATGAAAGTAGAGTGTATCATTGTAGAACATATAATCCCCTGATTCATTTGAAGCGCTCATACCTGCTCGTGATAAATTAAACGGTTGATCATCTACGCCAATTTTAAATGAAGTATCGTTAAGTGTAGTATTTTCTCCTGAATTAGAGTTGCTGTTTGAAGAACTGCTATTGTTACTTGAAGCTTCATTGCTTGAATTACTGTCAGTACTTTCCGAAGCAGAAGAACCTTGCGAGGGTGTATTAGCCGAGCTGCATGCAACAAATGATATAGATAATAAAAATATCAATATTGATAAAGTTAGTTTTTTCATAGATTACCTCCTTAGTAATGTAGTTTAAACTTTCTTTATTGCTTATACTTATTATACTTTAATATTTTGCTTATTGCAATACAATTTGTTAAAAAAATACAAATGTTTTTTAAAATATATATCACTGTTGGCGGTTTTTACTTTTTGTAATTCATCTATTTATGTCATAAACATTATAATTATCGAAACTTGTGTATAATTTAACAAAACATAGCAATATGCACAAAATTTACCGCGAAAATTTGTAGTGTAGAATTAGGATATTTATTGCTAAAAAAGATAACATAAGATATAATATAGTTAAAATATAAACATTAACTATATATAAATGCAGTAAGTAAATGGTGTATTTACGACAAAAATCATATCTGCAAATGTTATACATCATAAAAACAGAAAACAGTTACTTCTAAATTTAATGTGTTTTTTAAGTTAAGTAACCGTTATATACTCACCCCCCTTATAAGACGGAATTGTTTTAAATCAATGAGAATTTTACGCTATGGAAATTAAGAGAGTACTGATTAACAAAAAAATAATTATATCATTTTTTGTATTACTTGCAGTTTGCATAGGTTTTTACATAAATGATCAATACAGAAATGCCGAATACGATGGTGTTCAACTCAGTGCGGTTTGTTCGGAAGAAAAAAATCTGATGTCCGAAATCCGTGACTTGCCTGCAGATCAAATTGAAGATAAGATTTCACGACAGTATGAGTATGTCAGTGTGATTGAGCAACTTTTATCTTTTAACGAAAGCAAAAAAGACGATTACGATATGTATGTCGAGGTTTGGCAGGATCAGGAAAAAGAAATTCGCAATCAATATCCTGAAATTGCGTCTGAGTTTGATAAGCATAAGGAGAGCTATAACGCTCAGGAACTGACAAACAAAGATTATGCTCTCAATAATATTGTCAAAAGAGCTGAGTATGTAAACGGATATTCCGATTATATTAAGAGCGTAGAAAGCAAGGCTCAGCAGATGAATTCGATAAGCATTTTCTCTCAGGACAATTCACTTTCTTCTCAAAATATACAATTGACTGCGGAGGCTTATAAACCGCTTGAAAATCTGTCGCTTAAAGTAGGAAGCGATTTTTCCGTTACAACAGTATTGAACTATGACTTGATTCATTACATAATACTTGCACTGAATATAATTGTTGTTCTTGCCTTTGTTGAAGAACGAAAACGAGGCTTTTGGAGCATGGTGTATGCAACACCAAACGGAAGATTTAACCTTGCTGTAAAACGGTGCGGAATACTTGCAATCAGCACAACAATACTTTGTTTCGTTATGTATTTTGCCCTGTTTGTGACTTCTTTTTCAATATACGGCGGAGTATCGGATTTGTTCAGAAATGTACAGTCTATAGAGATGTTTCAAAATTTTGTATTCCCGATGAGCGAAATACAATTTCTGTTTGTATATGTTCTGATAAATGTTCTTGCACAATTAGTGCCCGTGTATATGATGCTGTTCATCGTTGTGATAATGCAAAACACAAATCTTGCATTCGGCGTGTGCGGAATAATATTTGCGGCAGAATTTCTTTTATATACTTTTTTACCGTCACAAAGCAATTTGGCAATTTTAAAGTATATGAATTTGTTTACATTCATCAATCCGACAGAAGCAATTGTAAAGTATTACAACATCAACTCTTTTGTCATACTTGTGAACCTGTTTTCATTGTTAATTATTTCCGCAATAATATTCACGCTCTTGTTTGCAATTTTTTCAATTATCGGTGCAGGCAAGAAATATCCTAATAAAACTCCAGGCAAAATTGAAAGTGTCTTACTGCGATTTTCTTCAAAAATTCGCACAGTATATTGGAAATGCGTTGAAAAACTCGGCGCTACAGGTACTGAGTTGTACAAAATACTCTTCATGCAAAAAGGCATAATAGTTTTGCTTGCTTTTGTTCTTGCGCTGTTTAATTCATTGAATTTAAGAACACTTAATATCAGCGAAAAAGATAGCATAGTTAACGAGTTTTATGAAACTCACAGCGGTGAACTTAATGACGATGTTTACAAATATGTGGCAGATCTTGAAAATGAGATTAATGCTGTTGATGAAGAACTTGCCAATGCGTATGAGGATTACAACAACGGAAAAATTTCCGAAGATAAATATTACAATATCAGCCAAAAATACGATGCGTATGACAGTAAGCGTGAAGCATTGAAAATTATAAATGAAAGAATTTCATATGTTGAAGATGCGAAAAAGAACGGGGAAGATGCTTGGCTTGTAAATCCCACCGGATTTGAATATTTGCTTGGCAGCAGCGGATATGACAGACAACAAAATTTCGCTCTGTTATCGGTTTTCTGCATCATAATTATAATGTCAGGGGTTTTCTCATTTGAAAAAAGGCAGCTCATTTCAGATTTGTTATATTCAACAAGTGGCGGAAGAAAAAAACTGCTCAGAAAGAAAATCCTCTGTGTTTCATTGATTGCGACAATTGTGTGGATTTGTACATCTGTGTTTGAATTTATCGAAGTCTGCTCAAAATATACGCTGTCAGAAATTACGGCACCGGTAAAAAGTCTGGAGTTTTTGAACGGCTTGCCTTTTAATTGCAGCATATTGATGTTTATGATTTTTGTGTACGCAGTGCGGTTGTTGTTGATTTTGGCGATTACATATGTTGTTTGTCTTGTATCGGCAAAAACAAAGTTTGAAGTCAGCATAGTTGTTGCATCTGCTGTTATGATTGTTCCGTCACTTATCTATGTGGCAGGAGTTCAGATTTTTGCATATTTTTCTGCAACTGTTCCTGTAGCATTGATGAAACTTGTTGTGGAATCAAGTGGATTTACATTTCTAATTCCAATAGCTTTGATGCTGATAATGGGATTTGTTGCGGTGAAAATCACGAAATACAGTATGTGCAGAAAAGGCGGTGATTAAATGACTCTTGAAATGAAAAATCTTACGAAAAATTACGGTAATTACTGTGCTCTCGATAGCTTCAGTATTACTCTGACAGATGGCATTTACGGCTTGCTGGGGGCAAACGGTGCGGGCAAAAGCACGCTTATGAGTTTGATTACCGACAATGTTCAGAGAACATCGGGAGAAATCCTTTGTGACGGCAAAGAAATTTTGAAATTAGGTAAAAAGTTCAGACAAAAGATTGGATTTATGCCACAGCAACAGGGCTATTACGAAAATATGTCCGCACGAGCGTTTATACTTTATATGGCATCACTCAAAGGTATTAACAAAAAAGAAGCCAAAATGCAGACTGACAAGCTTTTAAAAACAGTTAATCTTGAAAAAGTCAGCCATAAGAAAATCGGCGAATTTTCGGGAGGTATGAAACAGCGTGTCCTCCTTGCACAGGCTATGCTCGGCAACCCTGAGATTCTTTTGCTTGATGAGCCTACCGCCGGACTTGATCCAAAGGAGAGAATCCGTATCCGCAATTTTATAAGTGAAATTGCAGAAGATAAAATAGTACTTATTTCTACCCATGTAGTGTCCGATATTGAGTTTATTGCTAAGGAGATTATACTTCTAAATCAAGGAAAACTCGTGTCGCATGATACCTGCAAAAATCTTGTAAATGAAATTGCAAATAAGGTAGTTGAGATGGAAATTGAAAAAGAAGAATTAAAATATTTTCAGGATAATTATCGAGTTTCAAATCTCTATCATAATGATGATAAAATCGTAGTAAGATTAGTCACAGATAATCCCCCTGAAAATCATAAAATAACAATTGCAAACCCAACCCTTGAAGATTTGTACCTCTATGTTTTTGAGCAAGGAATGTAATATTAAAATTATTACCGACAAGTAATGGTGTTCTATGCTAATATTTGTCGGTATTTTTATGACCTCTTTATATGAAATTGTAAGGATAAAACGGAATATAGATACAAAATAATCAGTTAACGCATGAAATAGCAATAAAATAGTTTGACTAATATATAATATTGTGTTAAAATTATGCGAA
>ERZ773150.3565-NODE-3565-length-10139-cov-1.995934_pt1 | contig 10139 bp, 3 predicted proteins | sample MGYA00580845_ERZ773150 | MGnify/ENA primary metagenome ERZ773150 (study PRJEB29015, sample SAMEA2737848) | human gut metagenome | biome: human gut; feature: human-associated habitat; material: faeces | place: China | collected 2012 ...
GATGCCTGCCGGAAAATGTGTGTCAGGCAGACAATCGGAAAGCATTCCGAACGGATCAGATCCCGGAGGACACTGCCCGGGCCGACACTTGGAAGCTGGTTCTGGTCTCCCACCAAGATCAGCCTTGTTCCCGGCACAATCGCGGAAAGAAGGGCATGCATCAGGTGGATATCAACCATCGACATCTCATCAATGATGATGACATCCGCGTCGAGCGGATTATCTGCGTTCCGCTCAAAATGCACATTTGCCGAGGAATCATCCACATTTCCCGTCAGTTCCAGAAGACGATGGATCGTGCATGCCTCACAGCCAGTTGCCTCTGTCATTCGTTTCGCCGCTCTTCCGGTCGGCGCTGCCAGGAAAATGTCGAGGCCTTCTGCCTCAAAATAATGGATCATCGCATTGATGGTCGTCGTTTTTCCGGTTCCGGGACCTCCGGACAGGATAAACAGGCCATTTTTGATACTTTCCTCCACCGCTTTCAGCTGCAGTTCATCCAGTTCCATGGACAGATTTTCCGCCATCCGCTCCAGTCTCTTGCGGATTGCCATGTCCTGTGACGGCATATTCTCCGATTCTGCCATGGGAATATTCAGATTCCGCAGCATATTGGCACAATTCAGTTCCGCATAATAATAAGGTGCCGCAAACACCGCTTCTCCTTTCGCCACCAGCTTCCGGTCCACGATCAGATTATCCACCTGCGGACGGATGTTATCCTCTGTCACTCCCAATAGTTCCGCTCCACGGCAGAGCAATTGCTCCAATGGCAGATAACAGTGCCCTTCTCCTACCGCCTGTAACAGCGTATACAAGATTCCACTGCGGATACGATAATCCGAGTCCGTGTGAATTCCGATCCTTCCCGCGATCTCATCCGCGATCCGGAATCCGACGCCGCTCACATCCTCCGCCAGACGATACGGATTTTCCCGCATGACGCTATACATTTCCGCACCATAAGTATTATATATTTTTACCGCCAGTGTATTACTTATGCCGTATTGCTGCAAATATACCAGCGCTTCCCGAAGATCCTTTTTTTCTTCCATCTGCGAAGCGATCTCCATCGCCTTCCGTTCACTGATTCCCTTGATCTCTGCGAGCCGTTCCGGTTCTTCTTCTATAATACGGAATGTATCCTCCCTGAACTTTTTTACGATCCTTGAAGCCATGGTCTGACCGATTCCCTTAATCGCACCAGATCCAAGATAACGTTCGATGGAAACCAGATCTTCCGGTTCTTTCACGCGATATGCCGAAACTTTTAACTGATTGCCATATACGCTGTGATTCACGTATTCTCCTTCTAATTCCAACATTTCTCCTTCTGTGATGAAATTCAGATTCCCCACACACGTTACTTCTCCGTCTTCATTTTCCAAATGAAATACCGTATATCCATTTTCCTCATTCCGAAACACGATGTGCTCTACATATCCTGTTACTTTTTCCACGTCCGTTCCTTTTCTCCTTTTCCATTCAATAACAAAAAAGGAGTGCAGTATCTGTCCACACCCCTCACTCAAAGCAGCTTTTCTACTTAATAGTCTTTTCTGCCGCTCATAAATTCAACAAATTGTCCTGTTCCGATCGCAACAACTTTCATCGGATCTTCCGCTGTCATCGTGTTAATGCCTGTCCTCCCGGTCTTCTCTTCGATCAGTTCTTCCAGTCCACGAAGAAGTGATCCGCCTCCGGTCAGCACGATTCCACGATCAAGAATATCGGCAGAAAGTTCCGGAGGTGTCTGCTCCAATACTGATACGACTGCCTCTACAATCTGACCCGTACACTCTCTTAATGCCTCTTCCGTCTCAGATGAAGTTACCGTTACCGTCTTCGGAAGTCCGGTTACCAGATTTCTTCCGCGTACTTCCATTTTTTCTTCCTCGGCAAGCGGATACGTTGTACCGATCTTAATCTTAATATCCTCGGCTGTTCTCTCTCCGATCAGAAGATTATGCTTCTTCCTCATATAACGGACAATGGCTTCATCAAAATCATCTCCTGCCACTTTGATTGATGTATTGACGACTGTTCCTCCCAAAGAGATCACGGCAATATCTGCCGTTCCACCTCCGATATCTACGATCATATTGCCGCATGGCTTGGAAATATCAATCCCCGCACCGATTGCTGCTGCTACCGGTTCTTCAATCAGATGTACTTCTCTTGCTCCCGCAGCAAAAGTTGCTTCTTCTACTGCTTTCTTCTCCACCTCTGTCACACCGCTCGGCACACAGATACTGATCCTCGGCTTTTTGAACAGACGCTTTCCCAATGCTTTCTGCACAAAATATTTGATCATCTTCTCTGTCACTGTATAATCAGAGATAACTCCCTGACGAAGTGGTCTCACTGCAACAATATTCCCCGGTGTGCGTCCAAGCATCAGCCTTGCATCTTCTCCGATGGCTTTGATCACATTTGAATCCCGGTCAAATGCAACTACCGATGGTTCTTTCAGCACAACCCCTTTTCCTTTTACATAAACCAGTACACTGGCCGTTCCTAAATCTATACCAAGATCTACTGACATAATTTAATCTCCCTTCTAAAACGCTTTTTACTTTTTATCATTCAAGTGTCCTTTTCCCCTGAAGGGTCTTATTCCGTACCACCTAGTATAATAAATTTTTTCAAAAATTGGTAGTCATTTTTTGCATATATTTTGGACTTTTTTTTCTTTTAATTTCGTCTTTATTTTTCTTTAGAATTGCATCAAGGTATTTTCCAGTGTAGGATCTGCTATTTTTTGCCACCTCTTCCGGTGTTCCGTATGCTACAACGGTTCCACCACGGTCTCCGCCCTCCGGTCCGATATCTATAATATAGTCCGCAGTCTTTATCACATCCAGATTATGTTCAATTACGATCACTGTATTTCCTTCCTCTGTCAGTCTGCGTAATATCTCTGTCAGTTTATGAACATCCGCAAAATGTAACCCTGTTGTCGGCTCGTCTAAAATATAAACCGTTCTTCCGGTACTGCGTTTACTCAGCTCGGATGCAAGTTTGATCCTCTGTGCCTCTCCTCCCGATAACTCCGTGGATGGCTGACCCAGACGGATATACGAAAGTCCCACATCATTCAGCGTTTCCATCTTTCTCCGGATCGACGGTACATGTGCAAAAAATTCTACCGCTTCTTCCACCGTCATATTTAGGACATCATAAATACTCTTTCCTTTATATTTTACCTCCAGCGTTTCCCGGTTGTACCGCTTACCCCCGCACACCTCACAAGGCACATAGACATCCGGCAGGAAATGCATTTCAATCTTCAGGATTCCATCCCCTGCACAGGCTTCACATCGTCCGCCTTTTACATTGAAACTGAATCTTCCTTTTTTATATCCTCTTGCCTTCGCATCCGGTGTAGACGCAAAAAGATCACGGATCAGGTCAAATACACCGGTGTAAGTTGCCGGATTGGAACGTGGCGTGCGTCCGATCGGTGACTGATCTATATTGATCACCTTGTCAAACTGCTCCAGTCCTTCTATCTTTTTATGCTTACCCGGAATCGTTCTGGCACGATTCAGTTCTCTTGCCAGCTTTTTATAAAGGATCTCATTCACCAGCGAACTTTTTCCTGAACCTGATACTCCCGTCACACAGGTCAGTACACCGACCGGAAAACTGACATTGATCTTCTTCAGATTATTTTCCTCTGCACCAATCACCTTTAACCATCCTTTTGGCTCTTTTCTTTCCGTCGGAACCGGAATCTTAATCTTACCGCTGAGATAAGCTCCTGTTATAGAAGCCGGATTTTTCATGATTTCCTGTGCATTTCCTGTGGCAACAACCTGTCCGCCATGTTCTCCGGCTCCCGGTCCAATATCTACAATATAGTCTGCTGCCAGCATAGTATCCTCGTCATGTTCTACCACGATCAGAGAATTTCCCAGATCCCGCAAATGCTTCAATGTCGCAAGAAGCTTATCATTATCTCTCTGATGCAGTCCAATGCTTGGTTCATCAAGGATATAAGCAACTCCAACCAGTCCTGAACCGATCTGGGTCGCCAGACGGATACGTTGTGCTTCACCCCCCGACAAAGTTCCTGTTGCCCTCGCCAGCGTCAGATAATCCAGTCCTACATCCATCAGAAACTGAATCCTTGCACGGATCTCTTTCAGGATCTGACCACCGATCATCTGCTGCGTCTCCGTCAAATGCAGTTCCTGAAGAAATTTCTGAAGCTTCTCTATAGAAAGGGCTGTGACCTCTGAAATATTTTTTTCACCTATGGTTACTGCCAATGCACTTGCCTTTAACCGCTGACCACCACATGCCGAACATGGGGTGATATTCATGAAAGTCTCATATTCTGCTTTCATTGTCTCCGAACCGGTCTCACGATACCTGCGTTCCACATTCTTGATCAGGCCGTCAAATACGACATCATAAACGCCTTCTCCCCGCTGCCCTTTATAATACACTTTCACTTCTTTTCCATTGGTTCCATAGATCAGAACATCATGTACTTTTTTCGGGTAGTCCTGAAAAGGTGTATCCAGATCAAAATCATATTCCCTGCAAAGAGCCTGCAGGATTGCATTGGTAAAGCTGGTCTTATCCGCACAGGACTGCCAGCCAAGAACCGTGATTGCACCTTCATTGATACTCAGCGACGGATCCGGTATCATAAGTTCCTCCGAAAATTCCATCTTATATCCAAGTCCAAAACATTCAGGGCACGCTCCAAACGGATTATTAAATGAGAAACTTCTCGGCTCTATCTCTTCTATACTGATCCCACAATCAGGGCAGGAAAAACTTTGGCTGAAATTCATAGACTCTCCGCCGATTACATCTACGATCAGCAATCCTTCTGCCAGATGCAGCACATTTTCCACAGAATCTGTCAGCCTCTTCTCAATCCCCGGTTTAACTACAAGCCGATCCACAATGATCTCAATATTATGCTTGATATTCTTGTCCAGGCTGATCTCCTCGGAAAGCTCATACAGGTTTCCGTCAATCTGCACACGTACATATCCGCTTCTCTTTGCCTGCTCCAGAAGCTTTGCATGAGTTCCCTTGCGCCCCCGCACAACAGGCGCCAGAAGCTGGATCTTCGTTCTCTCCGGAAAAGACATGATACTGTCTACCATCTGGTCAACTGTCTGCTTCTTAATCTCTCTTCCGCACTTCGGACAATGAGGAATTCCCACTCTGGCATACAGAAGTCGGAAATAATCATAGATTTCTGTCACTGTTCCTACTGTGGAACGGGGATTGCGGTTGGTAGATTTCTGATCAATGGAAATGGCCGGCGGCAGACCTTCGATGCTCTCCACATCCGGCTTCTCCATCTGTCCCAGGAACTGTCTTGCATAGGAAGAGAGAGATTCCATATAACGACGCTGACCCTCTGCATAGATGGTATCAAAAGCCAGTGAAGATTTACCGGAGCCACTCAGTCCTGTAAATACCACAACCTTGTCTCTGGGAATATCCACACTTAAATTCTTAAGGTTATTAACATTGGCACCTCTGATCCTGATAAAGTGCTTCTTCGTTGTATCTGCTGCCATTGTGGGCCTCCTGTTTCTCATTTATAAATAATAACTGTTTCTTACCTTGACAGTTACACCTTTTTCGTATGTTATGATATTCATGGATTGTGCGCAGTTTCGCTGCCCCGCAATCCTCATGGCATCAGTATAATACAGGAACATTTGTTCGTCAAGGCGTTTACGGCAAAAAATCCGCCATAACGGAATTGCTTACATGGATTCCTTCTCTGCTCAGAAAAATCCTTCCGTTTTCTTCCAAAAGCAGTCCCATTCCAGCTCTCACCCGGTGAGGTCTTTGTACCTACACGAGCGGTAGATTCAATGGATCCTCGTCTGGAAGAAACTCTGACTTTATCACCGTTTTTGATACCCAGCTTATCGGCATCTACGATGTTCATTTCGATAAATGACTTACCTTCTATCTCCATAAGCTCAGGTGTCTTTCCCGTCATGGCTCTTGTTGTGTAATGATACAGAATACGTCCTGTCATGAGGATGATCGGATATTCCTCATCCGGAAGCTCCATGGACGGAATATACTCGATCGGATTACAGTAACCAAGTCCTCTGGAGAACTTGCCAACATGCATGATCGGTGTACCCGGATGATCCTTGGATGTACATGGCCACTGCAGACCGTTTCCTGCTACTTCTTCGCTGTCCAGACGCTCATGACTGATACCTGCGAAGGAAGGAGTTACGGAAGCTACCTCATCCATAACCTGTGCAGAGGTCAGATGCGGCTGCGGATATCCCATACGGTTCATGATTTCTGTAAAGATCCAGATATCTTCTTTTGTCTCGCCTTCGATCTCAACCGCTTTACGGATACGCTGTACACGACGCTCTGTATTGGAGAAGGTTCCCTCTTTCTCTGCGTAGGAACGTCCCGGAAGGACAACATCTGCCATTTTTGCAGTTTCTGTCAGGAATAACTCATCCATAACAAGGAAATCCAGGTTCTTTAATGCTTTCATAACATGTGCCGTATCCGGATCGGTACGAACCGGATCCTCACCGAAGATGAACAGACCACGGATCTCCTTGGTCAGCATCTTTCCGAAGCACTCGGTTGCCTTTGTTCCCTCTTTCGGGTTCAATTTTGTGCCCCATGCTTTTTCAAATTTTTCCAGAACACCCGGTGCGCTCAGTTTCTGATAACCCGGGAACTGATCCGGAGAAGCACCCATATCGCAGGCACCCTGTACGTTATTCTGACCACGGATTGGGTTAACACCACAACCAGGACGGCCAAAGTTTCCTGTGATCATTGCCAGGTTAGACAGAGACATAACGCCCTCTGTACCTGTATGATGCTCGGTAACACCCAGACAGTAAATGATGGCTGCATTTTTTGCAGTTGCATACATTCTGGCTGCCTCGATCAGTTTGTCTACATCGACATGACAGATCTCTGCAACTTTCTCTGCCGGATATTTATCAACAACTTTCTTCATTTCCTCGAAGTTCTCAGTACGCTCCTCGATAAATTTGCGATCCTCAAGACCTTCGGAAAGGATGATATTCATCATACCGTTTGCAAAAGCTACGTTTGTACCCGGTGTCAGTTTCAGATGTACATCGGCTGCGTGTGCCAGATCGATATCACGCGGATCTACAACAATCAGTTTTGTACCTTTATGTACGGCACGACGGATCTGCATACCAAGTACCGGATGTGCATGTTCCGGGTTAGAACCAACCAACATGATCAGATCTGAATCCTGTGTAATATCCGCAATCGTATTTGTCATAGCTCCGGAACCAAGTGTAGTTGCCAGTCCGGCTACGGTCGGTGCATGGCAGACACGGGCACAGTTATCTGTGTTATTGGTATGGAACGCAGTTCTTACCATTTTCTGGAGCATATAGATATCTTCGTTTGCGGAACGTGCACAGGCAAATCCTGCCAGGCAGTCTCCACCGTAAGTATCTCTTAACTCTGTAAATTTCTTTGCTACATAATCCAGTGCCTCATCCCAGGTAGCCTGCTCGAATTCACCGGTCTCTTTATTTTTGATCAGCGGATGACGTACTCTGTCCGGATGATCTACGAAATCAAAGGAACCACTACGTCCTTTAACACAGACCATCTTGTGGTTGGACGGACCGTCTGCGCCCTCTACATCTACGATCTTGTTATCTTTTACGATCAGATCATACTGACATCCGGTTGCACAGTGTGGACATGTGGTACGCACACGTTTTACTTCCCACGGACGATAATTTTTTCTTCTCTTGATGGTCAGAGCGCCTGTCGGACAAGCCTGTGCACAGTTACCACAGGACTCACAGCGTGTCTCTTCCCAGTCATCACCAAACGGTGCATCGATAATCGTAAATTTACCGGTTCTGCGCAGTTTGATCGCTCTTCTTCCGGTTGCAACTCTACATGTCTGTACGCAGCGCTGACAGTAGATACATTTTGACTGATCATAGGACAGGAACGGATGTGCATCCTTTTTCGGGATCTCACATTCTAACAGTCCTCTGGAACCGAAATACGGTGTTGTATCAATTCCATATATATTACAATATTTCTGAAGTTCGCAGTCACCATTTTTCTCACAGTTGAAGCAATCAATATTGTGATTGGAAAGTAACAGTTTTAAAACTGTCTTTCTTGCTTCGATTACACGCTCGCTGGCTGTCTGCACAACCATGCCTTCTTTTGCTTTTGTGTTGCAGGCTGTGGCAAGTTCGTTCTTTCCTTCTACTTCTACTACACACAGGCGGCAGGACCCGATGTCACTGATACCCTCTAAGTAGCAGAGTGTAGGGATTTCAATACCGACAGTTTTTGCTGCCTGAAGGATTGACATGCCCTCTGCTGCTTCCACGTTTCTTCCATCTATGGTTAAACGCATCTGTTATTACCTCCATATATAAACTCTGTTATTTTCAATATTTAGCGGTCGATCGCATCCTGAAGTTTACCGCACCCGAATACATCACATCTTAAGCATCTGCCGGACTCCTGCATTGCTTCTTCGTGAGTCATCGGGCACTCTACATGCTCAAAATCATGTTTTCTCTCATAAGCCGGACGCTCGCCAATGTTGACACGACCGGTCGGAACACGGTTATTCTCTCTTGCTTCCGGTGCTTCTACACCACAGTTTAAGGTATGGTGGTAACCAAGATATTCATCGATATTATGTGCTGCTACTTTTCCGGCTGCAATCGCTTTGATTGCTGTGGACGGACCAGTTGCACAGTCACCACCGACAAATACGCCCGGCATACCCTCTACAGCAGTATCCAGACCAGCTTTGAATACATGCCACTCTGCCGGCATACCAAACTCTTCAAACGGCTCGCTGACGATATCCTGACCAACTGCGATCAGTACCACATCACATGGAACACGCAACGGATCTTTGGATGCGGAGTCTACCGGTGACGGTCTGCCGCCGCGGTATGCACCGATCATCTGTGGCTGTACCCAGAGTGCACAGCAATCGCCGTTTTCGTCCTTCTCAATGCTCTTTGGAGCCTGAAGGAGCATCAGCTCAATACCTTCCATAACAGCGGATTCAATCTCTGTATCCAGCGCTGTCATGTCTTCCTGACGTCTTCTGTATACGATTCGGACGTCTTTTGCACCACAGCGAAGCGCGCTTCGTGCAGCATCCATAGCAACGTTTCCGCCGCCGATAACAGCAACGGTCTTGCCTGTATAATCCGGGCGTATACCATGTCCGATGCCATCCAGCATTTCTACTGCGGAGAATACGTTGTTTGCATCAATGCCGTCCAGACGGAGTTTTTTACCTTTCTGTGCACCGATGGCAACAAACATTGCATCGTGTCTGTTTCTTACTTCCTCAATTGGAATATCTACGCCTACATTTGTATTATATTTTACTTCAATATTTCCTGTGGAAAGGATTGCATTCATATCCTCATCCATACGGTCTTTCGGGAATCGATAGTTCGGGATTCCGTACATTAACATACCGCCCAGGTGTTCTTTTGCTTCATAAACAGTTACTTTATGTCCCATCAGAGACAGGAAGTATGCAGCTGTCATTCCGGCAGGACCTCCACCGATGATTGCTACTTTTTTGCCTGTAGATACGTTTGTCTTCGGAACTGCTACCTGATCTGCTGCAATCTGGTCTACCGCGTATTTTTTAATACCACGGATATTGACGGAATCATCGATCAGGTTTCGGCGGCAGCGCTCCTCACATGGATGCTCACAGATCATGGCACATGCAGTTGGCAGCGGGTTATCACGACGGATCAGGTTGATCGCATCTGCGTAATTACCCTCATGAACGTGTGCAATGTAACCCGGAATATCAACATGTGCAGGACAGAGTGTCACGCATGGGATCTTCTGACCTACATTGGCAGGACATTCCCATTTTTTTACATGGCTCTCATACTCATCTGCAAAAGTTTCAAGTCCTTCCAGTACCTCAATAGCTGACTGATAACCGATGGCACAGTCTGCCGTATCGCGGATCATGATGGCGATCTCTCTCATCTCATCCACCATTTCCATTGTGCCGACACCATTCAAAATTTTACTTAACAGGTCTGCAAGCTGTGGCAGTCCGTCACGACATGGTACGCACTTTCCACAAGTCTGATTCA
>ERZ773150.3569-NODE-3569-length-10129-cov-4.171828_pt1 | contig 10129 bp, 7 predicted proteins | sample MGYA00580845_ERZ773150 | MGnify/ENA primary metagenome ERZ773150 (study PRJEB29015, sample SAMEA2737848) | human gut metagenome | biome: human gut; feature: human-associated habitat; material: faeces | place: China | collected 2012 ...
TTTTTTCATTTTGGCCTTTATTAGACTTCCCGAATATCATATATTGCAGTTCCACGCTTTCTTTTTACCCATAACCCACCGCAGCAGGAGTTGATACGGTAAGAAATCTTACAAATTATGGATTTTAAGATCGGAGATGTTGTCAGACTAAAATCTGGTGGCTATGAAATGACAGTCGCTCAGTATCCATTCAAAACAATGGATGGTGTAGAACATCCAGAAAAAGTTGAATGCAAGTGGTTTAATGAGGATCACCATCTTAAACATGAAGTGTTCCATATCAACGAAATCGAAAAACTATGAACTGCTTGGCGTGTGATTTAGAAATTTAAAACTCAAACTCATTATGAAAAAACTATTCTTATTTGCCGCAGTGATGTTTTCGAGTATTTCGTTTTCGTCTTGTTCCGAGGATGGTAACAAAGAGAACCAGACATCGCAAAAACTACTTAAACAGATAGAAGAGATAAGTGCGGATAAAACTATCTATTATGATTTCAGTTATGACGATCAGCAGCGCCTTGCAAAGGTTATCGTCGATGGTGATATTTGTTATTCCAATGGAGATTTTACTTATACTTATACAGACAATAGTGTCGGTGTTAAATTCAACAGCAGTTGCGGCGATGAATATAGTTATGACGCGGCTTTCGCTCTTGATCATAACGGTTATGTTACCGAATTCGATATTAATGGCAAGATCAACTGGCGATATGAATACGAAAACGGTTATGTGTCCAAAAAACAGAGTACAAGTGTTGTTAGTCCCCTTTTTTGGACTTATCGTTGGGAGAACGGTAATCTGATGGAACAACGTAACTCGTATTCTAATTCAACGACGTATACATACACTGATAAACCGAATAAGTTAAACATTAATTTGTTCGATGCGCAATTTGGGTTAAGCAATTTCGGTATCTTTGCATACGTCGTCTTTCTGCCCACCAATTTCAAAGGCTCCATCCCATCCAATTATCCAGCTTCGGCAGACAACAGTAACATATATTACGAATACGATGACGAAGGCTATCCCACACAGATAGTGGGCCCCAATGCCAATTATATATTGACCTACTATTAATCCGTCATCATTACAGAATAGACCTGTGCAGCGGGCTGTTCTGAAATTAGAGTTATTGACAAAAACTTAAAAATTCATCATTATGAAAAAGCTATTCTTATTTGCCTTGTTTGCAGCCTTGTGTTGCAGTTGCACAGAGAGCAATACGGATGAAAATACAGACCCGAACGGAGGTTCCAATTCTGGACAAACCACTCCGCCCGACCCCGATTCAGATGCAAAGGATGTGATTCATGTCCCAAAGGGAGGTATGCTTGCAGGGATTCTGAATGAATTGGGGCTGACGGAACCCTCGTCATTGAAATTATCTGGAACGTTGGGCGTATCTGACTTTACGACATTACGGAATATTCAGAGTTTGGAGCACCTCGATATTTCGAGAGTAAACCTTTCGGTTTTGCCAACGGAGGCGTTCTTGGAATGTACCAATATTAAGAGTGTCATCCTTCCCAACACGCTAACTGCAATTGGGACACAAGCTTTCTGTGGCTCCTCGTTGGTTTCAATTTCGATCCCCGCTGGGGTAAAAACAATTGGTAATGGAACCTTCAATCTTTGTACCGCCCTGCAAACCGTAACGTTCGAGAAAGGGTCGCAACTCAAAGCGTTTGAAAACAGTTCGGGGTGGGGTGGCGTCTTCCAGAGTTGTACGTCTCTAACCACTATTGAAATTCCAGCAAGTGTGGAGACGATTGGATATAATGCCTTCTATGGCTGTACCTCCCTGCAAACCGTAACGTTCGAGAAAGGGTCACAACTCAAAACAATTAAAGGTAACGCCTTCGCGAATTGTACGGCATTGACCTCGATCGAGATACCAGCAAGTGTGGAGACGATTGAAAGGGGAGCCTTCTCTGGCTGTACCTCCCTGCAAACCGTAACGTTCGAGAAAGGGACGCAACTCAAAACGTTTGATGGCTTCCAGAGTTGTAGGTCTCTAACTACTATTGAAATTCCAGCAAGTGTGGAGACGATTAAATATAGTGCTTTCAATGGCTGTACCTCCTTGAAAACCGTAACGTTCGAGAAAGGATCGGAGCTCAAAACGATTGAAGGGTATTATCAGTTTTATGGTGCCTTCTCGGATTGTACGTCTCTAACTTCGATCGAGATACCTGCAAGTGTGGAGACGATTGGAATATGCGCCTTCTCGGATTGTACGTCTCTAACTTCGATCGAGATTCCCGCAAGTGTCGAGACGATTGAATGGTATGCCTTCTCGTATTGCACCTCTCTGAAAACCGTAACGTTCGAGAAAGGGTCAAAATTGAAAATGATTCAATATAACACCTTTCGTGATTGTACCTCTCTAACCACGATCGAGATTCCTGCAAGTGTGGAGACGATTGAAAGGGGAGCCTTCTCTGGCTGTACCTCCCTGCAAACCGTAACGTTCGAGAAAGGGTCGCAACTTAAAACAATTGAAGGTGATTGGAGTTGGGGTGGCGCCTTCTCGAATTGTACGGCATTGACAACTGTGGATATGTCTGCATGTACGCAAGTAACAAGGATTGAGTTCCGTGCCTTTTACGAAGATTCCAAACTCCAATTGTTCAAAATCGGGACGAGGACACCGCCGAGTTGTGGAGATGATGTATTTACGGGTATAAATTCCTACTCCGTTCTGAAAGTTCCTGCTGGATGTGTCGATGCGTATAAAAACGCATATGGCTGGAAAGAATTTACAACGATTTCTGAATTGGACGAATAAAAACAATGATCCTCTCCTGCTGTGTTTCTGCATGGCGGGAGAGGTTGATTAAACGAAAATAATATGGCAAGTGGAGATATAAAGATTTTAGACAGCCTGTCTATCAATCAAAATACCATTGGTTTGGTCATTAGTTATATCGGCGTGGTGTATGTTGCACGGCTTGATGTCGATAACAGCTATCTGTATTGTCTTGTAAATTTTATCGGCTGTCTTTGTTCGATCCTGTTCTTTATTTGTACTCTATCGGTAATAAGTTCCATGATCGTTTATGCTATTGAATATTGTGTAAAGAAATGGTATAAGCAGAAGAATCATAAACTGTTCTTTAAATATAGACGAAAAATAGTGGAAGAACATATGGATAATGCAGAAGCTAAAATAGATGATTTAGTCAAGATTAAAGATATATTTAAATAACACTGACAATTAGGACAGACTTGGACAGAACGGTTTATTTCATACCGTATACCCAAGTCTGTCTTTTTGTATATATTTTATTGCAAATCTCATGAATTTTTCGTATATTTACATCATAATCAAATTATTAACCATAATCTAAATTTTAGCTAAAATGAAAAGAAAAACACCAAGCATCGATTGAAAAACAGGCACGGAGACGATCGACGATGTGCAAGTATCGTATATAGCCAAAGGCGTATCCTACGATAATAATTACGGCATCTGCCTGTTTGTAGGGCGTAGAACTGATGACCCTACACCACGGGAGTTCACCTACATTTTTGAACTCGACATCGACCCCACGAAAGATATGACCGTCTGTTTCCAGAAACGGGGTCGTTATATGGCAGGATTCTCCTATCTGCTGAATCCAAAGGCCGTAGAAGAGGGTCATCTCGCCATTGTATTGCCAAATATCATAGATTTACCCAAGTCCAGCTGCAAGCTTAATCTTTTCGAAGCCCATATCAAGAGCGACACGGCCGTATTCGGCTATACATCGGTAGAGGGTAAACAGAAAGAGTTCCGTTTCCCGCTGACGGGTTTCAACGAGAAGTATTTAGAGCAGTTCATATAGAACCAAAAGGACAGACTTTGACAAGGGGTCTTAATATAGACCTTTTGACAATGTTTGTCCTTGCTGTTTTCCACAGAAACAAAAGCGACACAACAATTCTTAAAAGGAGAGAGCAGGGGAAAATTTTCCTGCGCGTTTTTCTCCTTATCTTAGTGTTGCATTTAACTTGTATCTATAAGATTTACAGATAATTTACTTATTTATTAATCTTGCAATTTGTTTAAACCAGTGTTTAAACCGCAACGAAAAGACAGAGACAAGGGGCGAACAGGCTATGCGTAAATCATTGATATATAGATATATCAATACGGGATGGTGCCATAGCTCAGTTGGTAGAGCAAAGGACTGAAAATCCTTGTGTCCCCGGTTCGATTCCTGGTGGTACCACACGAAAAGAGTTGTCACGCGACAACTCTTTTCTTTTTTATTCGGAATCCGAATTTCACCGGCATAATCCCGTCAGGCACTCCGCAACCGTAAAACGGCTGCCAGACAGATCAAAACGTATCGAACTTTGTTCGGAAACCCCGCCCGCTACGGCCAGAGAAGCGAACATCGACCTGCAATTTTTCATTTTCGTTTTTAATTCGTATTTTTGTAAAATTATATACATATTAGAAACGTGAAACCGAGTTTACCGATTCTTTTGCTGGCTCTGGCCGCAGGCTGCGCCGGGCGGCGTCCGGCACCGTCGACAACGGCCGCACAGGCTCCCGTCGAACCCATGCAGTATACCTACGTCGTCAAGGCGAGCTATCCGCACCTGACGACGAGCTACACGCAGGGGCTCTATTTCGACGACGGCTTCCTGTGGGAAGGCACCGGCCAGTACGGCGCCTCCGCGATTCAGCGGCTCGACCTCCCGACAGGTCGCGCCGACGTACTCGTCCGCCTGCCTCAGAGCGAATTCGGCGAGGGAATCGCCCGCGTAAAAGACCGTATCTATCAGCTCACGTGGCAGAACAACACGGCCCACATCTACGATGCGCAGACGTTCAAGAAACTGCGCGACGTACGCTATGCCGGCGAAGGCTGGGGGCTCGCCACCGACGGAGAGACGCTCTATCTGAGCGACGGTTCGGAGCACATCTGGGAGGTCGATCCCGCTACGTTCCGGCGCGGACGCAAGATCACGGTCACGGCCGCCGGCCGCCCCGTGCAGTTCCTCAACGAACTGGAATGGATCGAAGGAAAGATCTGGGCCAACGTCTACACCACCGACCAGATCGTCATCATCGATCCCGCTACGGGGACGGTCGAAGGGGTCGTGGACCTCGCGGGACTGCTGCCCGAAGAGGAGATCACCCCCGTGACCGACGTACTCAACGGCATCGCCTACGACGCAGCCACGCGGCGCATTTTCGTCACGGGAAAGAATTGGAGCCGGTTGTTTGAAATCGAAATCGTCAAAAAATGAGAAAACCGATCGAAGAGATACTCGACGAACGCATCCTGCTGCTCGACGGCGGCTTCGGCACGATGGTGCAAGGCTACGGGCTGGACGAAGCGGCCTACCGCGGCGAACGGTTCCGCGACTGGGAACGGCAGCTGCGCGGCTGCAACGACCTGCTGGCGCTGACCTGCCCCGACGTGGTGCGCGAAATCCACGAAAAATACCTCGCCGCAGGCGCCGACATCATCGAAACCGATTCGTTCAATGCCAACGCCGTCTCGCTGGCCGACTACGGTCTGGAGGGCTGCGCCTACGAAATCGCCCGCGCAGCAGCCGGCGTGGCCCGCGCAGCAGCCGACGCCTTCACCGCACGCAACCCGCTCAAACCGCGCTTCGTCGCCGGCTCGATCGGCCCCACCAACCGCACGCTCTCGATGTCGGCGGACGTCAACGATCCCGCCGCGCGCGACATCACGTTCGCCGAGATGTGCGCCGCCTACCGCGAGCAGGTGCGGGGATTGCTGGACGGGGGCGCCGACCTGCTGCTTATCGAAACGGTCTTCGACACGCTCAACGCCAAGGCTGCGCTGGCCGCCGTCGACGACGAGTGCCGCACACGCGGCATCCGCACGCCGGTGATGATCTCCGGCACGCTCTCCGACGCATCGGGACGCACCCTTTCGGGACAGACCGTCGAGGCCTTCTACGCTTCGGTAGCCCATGCACGGCCGCTTTCGGTCGGGCTCAACTGCGCCTACGGTGCCAAGCAGCTGCTCCCCTATCTGGAACGGCTGGCCGCCGTGGCCGAGACGCGCATCTCGACGCACCCCAACGCCGGCCTTCCGAACATCATGGGCGGCTACGACGAGACGCCGGCGATGTTCGCCGCCGACTGCGCCGAGTACATGCGGCGCGGGCTGGTCGACATCATCGGCGGCTGTTGCGGCACCACCCCCGAACATATCTTCGAACTTGCGAAGATCGCGGGCGACTACGCGCCGCGGCGTCTCCCCGCACCGCGCCATATCACGGTCCTGAGCGGTCTCGAACCGCTGCGCATCGTCCCCGAGGCCAACTTCGTCAACATCGGCGAGCGCACCAACGTGGCCGGCTCGGCGAAGTTCGCCCGTCTCATCCGCGAAGGCGACTACGACGAAGCGCTCACCGTGGCCCGCGCACAGGTCGACGCCGGAGCGCAGCTCGTCGACGTCTGCATGGACGACGGCCTGATCGACGGGCCGCAGGCCATGCGCCACTTTCTGAACCTCATGGCCTCGGAGCCCGAAATCGCCCGTGTGCCGGTGATGATCGACTCGTCGAAATGGGAGGTGCTCGAAGCCGGTCTGCAAGTCGTGCAGGGCAAGAGCGTCGTCAACTCGATCTCGCTCAAAGAGGGCGAAGGCACCTTTTTGGAACGTGCCGCCGCCATCCGCCGCTACGGCGCGGCGGCCGTGGTGATGCTCTTCGACGAGCGGGGACAGGCCGACACCTACGCCCGCAAGATCGAGGTGGCCGAACGCGCCTACCGGCTGCTGACCGAAGCGGGATTCCCGCCCGAAGAGATCGTTTTCGACCCCAACGTACTGGCCGTCGCCACGGGCATCGAGGCGCACGACCGCTATGCGCTCGACTTCATCGAAGCTACGCGCTGGATCAAGGAACACCTGCCCCACGCCAAGGTGTCGGGCGGCGTTTCGAACCTCTCGTTCGCCTTCCGCGGCAACAACGCCGTGCGCGAGGCGATGCACTCGGTCTTCCTCTACCACGCCATCGCGGCGGGCATGGACATGGGCATCGTCAATCCCCAGTTGTTGCAGGTTTACAGCGACATCGAACCCGCACTGCTCGAACGCGTCGAGGACGTCGTCCTCTGCCGTCGTGCCGACGCTGCCGAGCGGCTCATCGACTACGCACAGCACCTCCGCACCGACACCGCGGCCGAAGGAGCCGCACACGAGGAGGCGTGGCGCACCCGGCCGCTGCCGGAACGCATCGAATACGCTCTGCTCAGAGGAGTGACCGATCACATCGAGACCGACACGCTCGAAGCCTACCGCGAACTGGGCGACCCGATGCAGGTGATCGACCGGCTGCTGATGCGTGCGATGGCGCGCGTGGGCGAACTCTTCGGCCAGGGCAAGATGTTCCTGCCGCAGGTCGTCAAGTCGGCGCGCGTGATGAAACGCGCCGTCGGGGTGCTCACCCCCTATATCGAACAGAATGCCGCCGGCCGAAATTCGGCGGGCAAGGTGATCGTGGCCACGGTCAAGGGCGACGTCCACGACATCGGCAAAAACATCGTCGCGGTGGTCATGGCCTGCAACGGCTACGAGATCCGCGACCTGGGCGTCATGGTCGAGGCGCAGCGCATCGTCGACGAAGCGGCCGCATGGGGCGCCGACGCGATCTGCCTGAGCGGCCTGATCACCCCGTCGCTCGACGAAATGATCCACGTGGTCGAGGAGGCCGAACGCCGCTCGCTGCACATCCCCTTCATCATCGGCGGAGCCACCACCTCCGACCTCCACACGGCCGTGAAGATCGCCCCCTGCACGGCGGCACCGGTCATCCACTCGCGCGACGCGAGCGAGAACAACCGCATCCTCGCGGCCCTGCTGGGTCCCGACCGCGAAATCTATGTCGCCGGGGTGCAGGCTCGCCAGCAACGGCTGCGCGACGACTACCTGCGCCGCGAACGGCTACGCAATCTGATCCCCGTCGCCGATGCCCGCCGCAACCGCCGCCCGCGTCCCGCATCGCAGATCGCGCCCGCAGCCCACACGGGACGGCTCGTCTTCCCCGACTTCGACATCGCCGACGTCGAACCCTTCATCGACTGGAACTTCTTCTTCCCCGCATGGGGGCTCAAAGGACGCTGCCCCGACCTCTTCGACCACCCCGAACGGGGCGACGAAGCCCGCAAACTCTTCGACGACGCACAGGCGTTGCTGCACCGTATCGCCGACGAACGGCTCCTCACGCTGCAAGGCGTCGTGGGAATCTACCCCGCCGTCAGCCGCGGGGACGACATCCTCCTCACCGATGCGAAGGGACGCCGCCATACGCTGCCCATGCTTCGCAACCAGACGCGCGGCGCCGAAAACCTCTGCCTGTCCGACTTCATCGCCGACCGGCGCGACGGCGCGACCGACTACATCGGCGCCTTCGCCCTCACGGCCGGAATCGGCCTGCAAGAGCTTTGCGACAAGTTCCGCTCCGAGGGCGACGACTACTCGGCCATCATGGCCAAGCTGCTCGCCGACCGCCTCACCGAAGCCTTCGCCGAAGTGGTGCACAGCTTCGTGCGGCGGCAGATGTGGGGCTACGAAACCGCAGAGGCGCCGACGCCGCAGCAGGTCATCGCGGGCGAATACCGCGGCCGGCGCATGGCCTTCGGCTACCCCGCCTCGCCCGATCACTCGCTCAAACGCGAAATCTTCGATCTGCTCGCCGTCGAACAGACGACCCGCATGCGGCTGACGGAGAACTGGATGATCTCGCCCGGCGAAGCGCTCTGCGGGTTGTTCTTCTCCGATGCCCGCTATTTCTCCGTCGGACAGATCGACGCCGAACAGCTGCGCGACTACGCCGAACGGCGCGGACTGGCAGTCGAAACCGTTGAAAAAATCATTCCGAACAACGTCTGAACATGAACGTACTGGATATCATCCGCGAAACCTCCGCACGGGAGACGACCCGCTTCTCGTTCGAATTGCTGCCGCCGCTCAAAGGCGACGGCACCCGCAGCGTCTTCACCACGATCGAAGCCCTGCGCGAATTCGACCCCGCCTTCATCAACGTCACCTTCCACCGCGAGAGCATCAAGGAGACGCTTACCCCCGACGGCCACATCGAGTGGCACCGGATGCGGCGGCGTCCCGGCACGGTGGGCATCTCGGCCGCGATCCGCGACCGCTTCGGCATCGAGGTGGTGCCGCACCTGATCTGCGGCGGCCTGTCGCGCTACGACATCGAGGACGCGCTCATCGACATGGACTTCCTCGGGCTGCACAACGTGCTGGCGCTGCGCGGCGACTGCGGCCCCAACGAACGCCATTTCATGCCCCATCCGCAGGGGCACTCCCACGCCATCGACCTCGTGCGGCAGATCGCGGCGATGAACCGCGGCGAGTTCGTCGACGGCGAAGTGGAGGAGTGCCACCACTCGAAATTCTCGATCGGCGTGGCGGGCTATCCCGAAAAACACGTCGACGCCCTCGACGCCGAAAGCGACCTGCGCCACCTCAAAGCCAAGGTCGACGCCGGCGCCGACTACGTCATGACGCAGATCTGCTACGACGCCGACCGCATCCTGGCCTTCATCAGCCGCTGCCGCGAAGCGGGGATCGACGTGCCGGTCATCCCGGGCGTGAAACCCCTCTCGACGCTGCGGCAGCTCACGCTGCTCCCCGAAACCTTCGCCATCGAACTGCCCGAAGCACTGCGCAGCGAAGTCCGGACGCATGCCGACCGCCCCGAAGCGATCCGCCGCATCGGCGTGGAGTGGGCCGTCGACCAGTGCCGCCGGCTGAAAGCCGCCGGCGTACCGGTGATCCATTTCTATACCATGGGCCGCGCCGAGAACGTGCGCCAAATCATCAAGGAGGTATTCTGACCATGGCCGACGAGCTCGACATCATCGCTTTCCGCCGTGCGCTGCACCGCCGTCCCGAACTCTCGTTCCGCGAGACCGGGACGCACGACCTCATCGCCCGCACGCTCGACGGGCTGGGCATCGCCCACCGCACCGTCGCCCGCACGGGCGTCCTGGCACGCATCGAAGGCCGCGGCAATCTTCGTCGTGCGGTCGTCCTGCGCGCCGACATCGACGCGCTGCCCTCGGTCGAAAAAACGGGGCTGCCCTTCGCCTCGGAAAACGAGGGCAAAATGCACGCCTGCGGACAC
>ERZ773150.3573-NODE-3573-length-10112-cov-3.006563_pt1 | contig 10112 bp, 7 predicted proteins | sample MGYA00580845_ERZ773150 | MGnify/ENA primary metagenome ERZ773150 (study PRJEB29015, sample SAMEA2737848) | human gut metagenome | biome: human gut; feature: human-associated habitat; material: faeces | place: China | collected 2012 ...
AATTCTATGAAGACACAAAGAACTATAAAACAAGAAACGATCGCAATTTTTGTATATTGGTCAAACTGTAGGATAATTTCGAAAAACACTTTAACTTATTTGAAAGAATTACAAAAAATTGCAAGCACCGTCCTGTTTGTGAGTAATTCAAAAGTCAACGAAACAGAAATTGAAAAGTTGTACAAAGAAGAAATACTTTTTTTGCAGAGAAAAAATGAAGGATTTGATTTTTGGGGGTGGAAGGAGGGAATATTCTTTTTGGAAAATAAAATAAAAAATGCTTCCAACTTGATACTTTGTAACTCATCTTGTTTTCTAGCCTTTAATAGACTAGACATTTTTTTTCAGAGAATGGACGAGGGCTCAGATGTTTGGGGTATTACATCTTTTGAAGAAAAAAATATACCATTCCACCTTCAGTCTTACTTTCTAGTTTTTAAAAACACAATATTAAATGATTGGTGTTCTTTTTGTGAATTCTGGGCTTGCCTGCCCCCGATGAAATCCTGGCAGGATGCAGTTAAACTTGGTGAGCAGCGGCTCACTAATTTTTATCAGCACAAGGGCTTCAAATGCAGAGCTGTCTTTGAATCGTCTGAATTCCCGACAAAGGACTTGAATCCTTCTTTTTTCTACCCAGTTGAAGTTTTAAAAAAAGGTTCTCCTTTTTTGAAAAAAAAGATTTATCTAGAAGAATATAAGCACACTTTAATCCATTCTTATGGGGATTCTGCCTCCTCTGCTATGATGTTTGTTAGAGAAAATGGGGGAAGATACGAAGAAATCCTTCAAGAACTCATTCGCTCAACCACTCCTTCTAATCTCATCCAAGTTCTAGATTTAAATTATTTAGTTAATTACAGAGTTCCGCCAAATAACAAGGTTTCTTCTAATCGAATTGCGGTAGTGTGTTTCGTTTACTATGAGGAGATGACTCATTACATGGAGACGATTCTTAAAAGATTTGAAAAATTGGCTGACATTTATATCATTTCTTCAAAGGAACAATTACTTGAGCACTACAAGATGCAATTTGCAAAAAGAGGCGTAGAAATCGAATGTAGGATTCAAGAAAATCGTGGACGTAACGAAGCTGCGTATTTTATAACCTGCAAAGATATCTGGAGTCGTTATGAGTATGTTTGCGCACTCCACGATAAAAAAACTTCACATGCCAAACCTGCATTGCTGGGGGTTGATTTTATGAGGCATTGCGAACAGAACTTATGTCCCACACCCAACTCCGTGTTAGAAGTTGTTCATTTTTTTGATAGTAATCCTTTATTGGGTTTACTTGTACCCCCAGTGCCTCTTTTCGGTAACTTCATTTCTTCTTTACTCAACCCCTTGGGAAGGAACTTGGAATCCATAAAAAAATTAAATGAACACCTTTCATTAGGACTTACATTTTCAAAAAGTAAAGATATCGACGTTTTATCTGCTCCCTTTGGGGGAATGTTTTGGGCGCGAACAAAAGCTTTAATTCCTATTGCTCAGGCATCCTTAAAACTTGAGGATTTTCCTAAAGAACCACTAATGACTTCAGATGGAACAATCCTTCATGCAATGGAAAGAAGCTATCCTTTAGTTGTAAAAAATTCAGGCTTTTACACAGCAAGAGTCATTAATCTAGCTCATATTCCCCATATGTATGACAATTTACTTTACTACTCCTTTAGACTCTCTTTTAGGGAAAGGGTAACTTTCTTACTCACCGGTTTCTTTAAAAAGTATTTATCTACCTATCCTTCCCTTTACCAGTTCGCTGCTTCTTTTTATAGGAAGTTTTTGTCCTAAATCTCGGCGATAATTAAATTTTGAGCCGAAACTCATCAACTCCTGAATTCCCTCTTAGGGACAATAATTATCAGAAGGAATTCAGGTTTAACTTGCTTTAGGCTCTCAACTTAACAAACTTCTGAATAAGCTTTTGAATTTACTTCGAATAAAAGATCTGTTTCATTTTTGAAAGAACTCTCCTAGATTTTTTATAGACCTTTTTTGCCAAGGACCTCTGGAAAGAATTATAAAAAGCACATAATTCGTTAATATGTAGCAATACAGTCGAAAATGTACTCGGACCAAAACTTGAAAAAATGGTTGTATTTATATTTCTAAGCATTGAATTCAAATTTGTGTAAAGACCTGCTGCGTATGAAGGAAATGTTAAAAAACCCACGTAATAACCAGATTGCTGTACTAACATAGGATACATTCTCTCCAAACCGTGAAGTATAGTCCCGTCGTACCCTATAGGTTCTTCCGGAAAATCTGAATATTTCCAAGGATATTGAGTGAGCTTCTGAAATGCTTTTCCTCGGACCCAAAACATGGTACCAAAAGGAGCGATCGTAGCTTCATCGAATGGAATTGAACAATCAAATTTATTATAAAGTTTTTCCATTTCCTTCAAATCCGTTGAAATTTCGTTTCCAGTCAGGGTATAGAACTCTGCAGAATGGATAAATGGGGGTACTAATAAACCTAATCGATGATTTTTTTTGAAAAGTTCAACTACATTCAAAATATAGTCTTCCGATCGGCAGACATTTTCAAAACAATGATACGCGAAGTCCTTTCCTTTTATTGGACCCATCTGACCAGTTTTTTTATCGTGCAGACAGCATACTATATCGTTTTCTTGAAAAGCATCTTTCGCACCGATTAGATAGGCAGAAACGTCTCTGCCCCTGGGCTCAGAAAGGATCACATGTATATTTGTTCTCTCTTCCCGTCTTAGTTGGGTTTCATAAGTAACCAACAATTGAGGATTGGAAGAAACAATGTAGTAATTGGAATTCTTTGGGAATTTTTTTAAATATCCCATGCAGTTATCTACTTCATCAAGATAATAGGCAAAAAACACTACTCCAATCGAGCTAGAAGAATCGGGCTCAGACGATTTAGCGATAACTGAATCGTCTTGTACTATATAAAATAGATTAAGATTATTGACGATTGTAGAAGGCTTCTGGCTATTTAAAAGATCTTCCCAAATAAATTCTGTATCATATTGAGTATCACTTTGTATAAAATCAAGGAGTCTTCTGGGTTCATATCCCATTGTCTGATTAAGCCAACTGATTTTGGGGTGAGAAAAAACTCTACGTTTTACTAATGGAGAGTTGTAATTTTTGATTAATTCTATCGCTCTATAAAAAGTTGCGTTATCTTTAAGTTCCCTAAGTTCATCATCAAAAGCCAAGCAGGCCGAAACAAAACCAGCATTTTCCAGATACCTTGTAAATTTTGTCTCATGATAACCTACCTCCTCAGCATAAGAGGCTGCCGGTTTTAGGTTAACCCACCAATTTTTAAACTCCTCCGACAAAAATAATTTTTTCTTGAAAACCAAAAAATGTGATTGAAGATGTTCAATAACCTCAGACTCCTTATCATAAGGAACGAGATAAAATCCTTTTATTTCAGGATGTCTATTAATTCCCCAAAAATCGGAATTTGCGTGATCCTTATTCATTTTTTCGAAAAGTTGAGAAAAAGAATATAAGGGTCCATAACAAGAGCAATTACATAAGATTAATTCATCAAAACTTGATAAAAATTCCCAACCTTTTTTTAAAATTATGTATTTCCATGCAGCAAAATCTAAACCTTTATTTTCTCTTACTTGAACTTCACAACCTAGGCCTTCTATTTTTCTTCTGCTTTCAGGTGTTAATTTCCCATTCGCAATAACGATTACAGAGGATGATACTTTGAGTAATTCTTTTAGATAAAATTTTACATAATCTCGCAATTGACCGTTTTTTTCAAAAAAAACAAATAAAGCAAGTCTTTTCATCTTAACTAACTCTTCTTTATAAAGGACCCGATATGTAAGAAGCCACACCTTCTAGACAATCGTTCCAGTTCAATCTTTTAGCAAACAAATATCCTCTCTCTGAAATAATTTTCATCTCTTCTGGAGAAGATGCCATTTCTATAATTTTTTTAACAATTTCCTCATAGATAGGAGGGCAAACAATAGCGTTATAACCGTCTATAAGGAAGTCTTTTATTCCAGGTTGATCATTCGTTACGAGTAATAGCCCAGAGGACATAAATTCCAAATTTTGGTAAGAGAAAGTAGGCGTTGAGATTAACGAGATACCAATGTCACACGTTGTGTAGAATTCAGCAAGCTTTTTAATGTCTTTAAAACACCCTAAATTTGTTACAATCCCATTAAGGCCATAATCATTGACATCAAAATCTTCCCCAACAGTGAAAATTTCAAGTCTATCCCCTAACTTTTCTTTTAGATTTTTAAAAACAAGAAATAAGATCTCAAAACAATTTCTAGGAATTGATGGTCTTGCGTAAGCAACTACTCTTATTCGATTGTTTATTTTGTCATTGTTCCTGGGTTTGTAAATATCGTGGTCAACACCTGGAAAGTACCTATAACATTTAGACTTTGGATAAAGAGCGAGAAGGTACTGCTTGATTGCTTCAGAATTTGTGAGAAAATCAAAACCCAACGACAAAGTATATTCTGTAATAGTAGAAATACTTCCTTGATAAAAATTTGCCTCCAGGTCCTGAACCAAATAAAATTTTCGTTTACAGTTGTTGTAACTTGCCAATAAAAAGGCCCCCATCCAGAAATTACATAAAGCAACATCAACTTCTAGCTTTTTTAATTTCTCACTACGTATTATCTCCGGAGCAGATAAGGGAAATATTTTTTTATATGCCGCCAACCATGTTTTTTCCTGTATATTGGAATCCACAAAAGGATAAAAACAAAGATATAATTGAGCGTTAAATTTTCTTTCTAAGAAATCATTAATTCTTAAAATTGTTTTGTAACCTCCAGCTTCCATTGAAAGTGTAAACGGAAGTATACAAAGAATTTTTTTGGGAGTGTTTTTTAATACGGGGGATGATTCAAACGCCCTATTACTTACTATGGATTCTGTGTCTAGCACATTACCTACTATAAGTTCAGTTGGTATAGGATTGAGATAATTTTGTTTGGCTATCCCTTCAAGAGGACCCCGTAGCTTTTTGTATAAATATTTTCTGAATCTAGCTAATAAGGCATTGTTCATTATTTTTTATTCCTGAAACATTTAAATATTCAGCAAGCGCAATGTAGAAGTGCCTAGGAGAATATCCAAGGGTAGAAGTTAATTTTTCCTTTGAAAGAACGGAAAAACTTGGCCTTCTAGCTTTTTGGGGATATTCTTCACTCAAAATAGGAATAATATCCGATGACGAACCTAACAAATTTAAAGTAAAGAATGCTAGGTCATACCATGAACAAGAACCTGAGTTTGAAATATGAAAAATTCCGTTTTCTCCGTCCTGAATTTTACTTAATAGTTCCGTTGCATAAAAAGCAAAATCTTTTGAATATGTTGGAGAACCTACTTGATCATAAATAACGTTTATTTCTTTTCTTGTTTGAGATAGCCGAGCAATTGTAGATGGAAAATCTCTACCAATTTGGCCAAAAACCCATGAAGTTCTCAATATCAGGTATGAATTGCAAATTTTTTGAATCTTTATTTCTCCCAACCTTTTAGTTTTTCCATAAGTATTAAGTGGTGCGCAATAATCTGATTCCGTATAAGGGATAGAGGATTTGCCGTCAAAAACATAGTCTGTAGAAATATGGACTAACCGAGCATTTAACTCATTAGCTAATCTCGCCAGGTTTTGCGGCCCTACAACTCCTATGTTAAAGGCGTCGTCATAGTTATCTTCCAAAGCCTCAGCATCCCTAGAGGCCGCGCAATTAATAATTGTTCTGATTTTTTTTCCTTCAACAAATTTCTTCATTTGTTGATAGTCCAAAATATCAAAATTTTTATGGGTGGTAAGGAAACTCGATTTAGTGTCTACAAAGCTCGAAAATTCTCTTCCAATTAAGCCATTAGCTCCTGTAATTAACGCATTATATAACATCAATTCACCTTACTTTAAACCACCTTTTACTCGACTCAAAATCTTATCAATTTCGGTTTTATCGCCATAAATAATAGATGACTCATCAGGTCTCTCTGGAAAAGAATTCCAAACTAGTTCTACTTCCAATTCTTGATCCTTTGTAAAACTTTCTATTTTTTCTCGCAAAGTTATGGGCATACCAGAACAAATATTTATGACACCTGTAACTTCATTTTGGATAGACGCTAAAAATATTTGGCGCGCGGCTTCTCGCACGTCTAAAAAATCAAATTTGTTTTTCCCAGACGTTAAGTTAAAGATTTTATCACCTCTTGTTGCCGCTCTATATAATTTAGAAAAGACAGAATTTCCTTCTGAATTTTCTCCAATAAAATAAAAACCTCTTAGCCATTTAATTGATGCATCTTCATAGAGATTTGTTTTAAGTAGAACCTCGAGAAGAGCGGTCTTAGAGATTCCATACAGCGTTGTGGGTAAACAAGGGGAACTCGAAAGAGCCAGCCCCTCAAATCGTCCAAGTTCATGCATAGAGCCCATTACATTAATATTTTTTACCCCAAGTTTATAAAGCGATGAAATAAAATTTACGTGTAACGGAAAATTGTTAATATGATTCATTGAATTCAGTTTGAATCCATCTCTCCAGGCAAGATGAATTAAAGTATCTATCCTTCCAAACTGATTAAAAATTCTCTGAGAGGCACCTTCGTCGAAAAGGTCTATGTCCATGACGGGTATACCACTCCATTCTAACTTTTCGGCATTACCAACTGCGAAAAGTTTAATGTCCTCTTCTTGCCGGGATAAGTAATATTTAATTACTTGCTTTCCCAGATACCCAGATGCGCCAGTCAACAGAATTTTCATAATCCAAAACAGGGAAAATTTAAAACCTTAAGAAGTATACTAGTAGAGCTTGCAATTTAAATAAATTTAAACTAAATAACAAATATCTTTGTTATCTGACAAAGTCGACGGGAATTTTAACTTAGGACTTTTGTAAAAACCTACTAAACTTTTGTTGACTCATTTGCTCTTCTTTTTGTGAATCATAGCACTACTGTCCAAAATAAATTTGTACGATTGACATAGCCCCCTCCCCTATGCAAACATGCTGGCGATCCGATAACGTTGATTTTTACGTAATAAACTAACGGAACGCCAGCATGCAGAGATCAACGATATCTATGTTTGTTCAACTTGTCCAGCTTATGGGCGGAAAAATGGAGTTGAAAACTAGGTCAACAAGTACTCATCCGAAAAAGGAGCAAAGGGCCTTACGACGTGGAGTCAATTTATTGCCATGCTCTTTTGTCAACTAACAGAAGCAGACTCATTGCGAGAAATTTCCGACGGTCTTTATTCAAGTCTTGAGAAACTCAGTCACATAGGTGCGACCGCGGTATTTCGCTCTACCCTGAGTTACGCCAACAGTAAGCGGCCCTATAAGCTTTATGGGACTTTTATTAAGTTCTCTTTGAGAAATTCAGACACGAGATATAAGGGCGCCTCGGAAACAAATTCACCAAACGGTCTTCAGCTCAGATTCCGCAACAATAAGCTTATGCCCTCGTCTGTTTGAATGGGCTCAACACCGCAGGCGCAAAGGCGGAATAAAACTTCATACGCTTCAGATCAACGATACGTCATCGCAGGAAGTCATCGTGGTAACGACGGTAAAGACCACTGATATCAAAGGAGCCGAAGGAATATTAGAGAACATCCCTCCCTGCTCTATTGTCGTTATGGATCGGGACAATAACGAAAAAGATTAACGGACAAGGGAGTAGTGTTTGTTACTTGTTTAAAAGACCATGCGCAGCATACGCCGTTGCGTCAAAAACTTATCAAGGCCGACCCTGATGGCTGCTGGTGCCTTTACGAGATGAAATTTACGGGCGCTATAGCCAAACTGCATTGCTCTGAGACTAACTTCAGAGTCGTTCAATGGTTTGACAAAGAAATAAATCGTTGGTTTGAATTTCTTACCAATAGCCAGGAATTAAGCGCCACAGAAGTGGCTGTCTATATAAGGAGAGGTGGCAGATAGAGCTTTTCTTTAAGCGGATCAAACAAAATCTTGTTATCAAGACCTTTGTCGGAACAACCGAAAATGCCGTTATGACGCAGATTTGGACAGCTGTCATAGCGATCTTGTTGTTAGAGCTGATGCGGCGGCGGTCAACTCATAAATGGACTTATTGCAGGCTGGCTAGATACTTCAAACTAAACCTCATGACCTGTAAATGCCTACTCCACAGGCTTAATCAGCCTGATATCAAAGAGTGGGAGAAGCCCCCGAAGCTTGCACAGCTTTCTTTATTTGATTAGCAGTGGCTTGTTTATGACTTTTAACTTTCTGAGACCTGAATTAACTGTAAATGTTGAAGCCAAAGTCCAAGGGTAAATCATATTTGGATTGAGGTGATTTTACTGAATTTTCCCTAACTGTCTTGTACTCTCTCGGCATTAAGAACGTTGCTCCTTAACTACCCTTAATATATCCCGTTTTAACGGGATAAAAATAAAGGGGAAGCCCCTGTTGATTAAACAAACAGTTTATATAAACTAGGCTGTTTTAATTTTTTATTAAATATCTGGATTTTTCAAATATGTCCAAACAAAGGAATAGAGATAAGATTACCGATATAGCCAAAGGAGTGGGAATATTTCTCGTGGTTTGTTTGCACAGCGGGTTAGCTTTTCTCACTGGTGTAGACATGCCACTATTCTTCTTGATAAGTGGTTTTTTTGCGCCTAGCCTAGTAAAGTATTCATTCTGGGGGGGGGTAGAGAAAAAAAACATTAACTTTATTACTTCCAACTCTTAAATACCTAATTTTTTTCGGAATTCTTTCCTATCTCGCTCCGTTATTACCAAAAAGTGGTATACCACAGCATTCCTTCTGGCACTTCCTTACACCCGAACAATTAATAATTAACCCTCTTTTTTATCAACCCCAGCAATATTTTGCAATAACTCTTTGGTTTGTTTCCGCTCTTTGGATGGGAATGTTGCTTTGGTTGGTTTTAAGGTATTTAATAGAACCAAAGTTAGAGAACAAGGCTTTTTCGTGCTTTTTGGTCTTTATGCTTGTGGGGGTGTATTTCTCTTCAATTAACGGCCCTTCCTTAGATCAAAATATCTTTATCGGTTGTCTTGGTAGAGCCATATACGCTTTTGTCTTCATTTCCTTTGGTTTTGTACTTTCAAGTTATAAACAATCCCTTTTGTATGGCAATCTCAGGTTGATTGTTTTTGTATTAGGTTGTATTGCAATATATTGGAAAATAAGATACTGGAATGGCTTGCCAATAGCTGATGTTCGAACTATGAGTTTCGATAATTTTTACAAAACACGATCAATATTTGTCAGTTTTTGCGGCATCGCCTTCATTTTCGCAGTTTCTATCATAATCGCTCGGTTTGAATTACTAGCTCGCATTACTGACTATCTTGGTGCAAAAAGCTTTCATATTATGGCTCTGCACCCTCTTGGGATCTTCTTGTTTAGCTGGATCATGAGGCTTTGTGGCATCGAAGTAACCCCAGGCAATTGTTCAATAATATTCAAGATAGGTTTTTTACTGTCCGGCTTATTATTCTCTTTGCTTTGTATTAAAACTTGGGATATAACTGTGGCATTAAGAAACAAGTACGCTGAAGAGAAAAATAACTCCGTTAATCCTAACTCCTTGCTATTTTCAAAGGTCAGCGAATAAATAAGAACTCTAACTCCTAAATTCCCGCTTCTAGCTTAACAACCTCGGAGCGGGAATTTTTGTTTCTAATCGCTCATAAGCAAACGCGGTATCCGTTGCCAATTGGGCTTAGGCTAATCGCCTACGAGGCTATTGAGTCTTTCCAGAACTCTCGAAGTATTTAGTGGTTCATTGCCGACTTTTTCCAGCCCTTCTTTCAAAAACGAGCCTCAGGCACAGCAACAAGTAATTAATTAAAAGTTTTCCTCGAGATTGCATGCTTCGTCCTCAGCATTTATCTTTGCAGTTATTAAAAGCTTTATCAACCGTATCTTTATGTCTGCTAAGCAAACACGATTTTGAGAGTTGTAAAACATTGCGACTTTGAGAGTAAGAAAATCAAAAAAAAATAGAAGCAAAATTCTTTTGTTTTTTGCAGCAAATCTGTTGAATCTTTTGTTGGGAGGGGGTATGCCGCAGAGCGGAGCGAAGCG
>ERZ773150.3582-NODE-3582-length-10085-cov-2.894915_pt1 | contig 10085 bp, 9 predicted proteins | sample MGYA00580845_ERZ773150 | MGnify/ENA primary metagenome ERZ773150 (study PRJEB29015, sample SAMEA2737848) | human gut metagenome | biome: human gut; feature: human-associated habitat; material: faeces | place: China | collected 2012 ...
ACAGATTTACCGTAACTTTAAATAAACCTGACTTCATCTGATATTCCCAAAAACCATCATATTTTTTTACAATCTGTGCAATACTTCCCATTCCAAATCCATGATTGGTCTTATCTTTCTTTGTCTGAAGTGTCTCTGTATCTTCATTGCATGGGTTTTCACAGTGTATCACTACTCCGCTATTCTGATATTCCATCAGAAGCCGGATCTTTTTTTCTCCCTGAAATTCCTGGCATGCCTCGATTGCATTATCCAGTAAGTTTCCCAGCAGTACACCTAAATCTGTTCCCTGAATTTTTAGCTGTTCCGGTATGTGAATATCAAACTCATACTCTGTCTGAGCCATTTCCATCTTCTGTAACTTCAGATTCAGGATTCCATTTACAACTGCATTTGCAGTAAAAATTTTCTGTTCTGCCGCAGTCATCTGCTGAAGAAGTATCTCAATCTCCTTTTTTCCTTCTTCCATTTCTCCATTTTCAAGATAACCATAAATGCCCGACAATTCATTTTTTATATCATGCCTGATTCTTCGGATTTCCTGCTGATGTTGTTCTAATTCTCTGTAATGGGCTGATTCATATTGCAGTTCTTTTAACTGATTTCGGATCATTTCCTCTTCTCTGAAATAAACTTCCTGCCTGCGAAAAAGCACATATAATACTACATTGATAATCAGAATAAACAGGATCAGCATCACTTCCATCCACACATTGATCTGCTCTCTTGCAAACTGATCCTCTGTCACAATTACAAGCAGAACCGCACTAAGTGCCGGGATGACCAGCAGTTGTCCCTGTATATCCCTTTTCTCTGTATCTCTCTTTTTTCTTGACAGCAAATAGAAGAAAATTGTTGCAATAATCCGGATTTCTCTGGAATATCTCTTTCCCAGCAGGATCACTGCCTCCTCCTGATTTCCCATGTCACTGATCCGGATATCATATGCTCTTGACAGCCCCACAGCCACAACACCTTCAGCTAAAAATGCAAAGACTAAATAGAGCAGTCCAGCCAGAATTTTCCTCTTCACCCCACCCTCAAAAAAGGATAAAAGAATGAACAGTTCTATCACTGCAATCAATATATTTATATTCGCATCCTGAAAGTAATGATTTCCGATTGTTCCAACTTCCGAAACTCCAATCAGAACCAACCAGTCCAGCACCTTTCCAAACCTTACTTTTCTTTTTAAAAAGCACGATACGAATAAATAGGTCTGTATCACCTCAATTATTGGTATTATCATATCATTCCCACTCTCATCTTCGCATTTCCAGGCAATAATTCTGAAATGCCCTGTTAAACTGATCTTTATATTTCCTTGTCACCGGAATTTCTTTTCCTGACTCCATCGTGATCGTATCTTTCCGCACACTTCGTATTTTCTCAAGGTTGATGATAAAAGAAGCATGAACTCTCACAAGCAGACTGCCTTTTAACTCCTGTTCCAGGGCATTGAGCCGGACATAAAATTCACCGCTGCCTCGCCTGCTGCAGATCCGCACTTTTCTTTTTTCACTTTCTATGTACTCAATCTCCTCGTGATAAAAGATCTCCACTCCTGACTGATTTTTTAAAGCAATCCGGTTTCTTTTTTTTGACAGATACCGGAAAGAACGCAATAATGCCTGTCTTACTTCCACCTCATCCAATGGTTTCACCAAATAATCCAGTGCCGATACCTGAAATGCCTTACGGATCATTTCTTTATAATTTGTTGCAAAAAGGATCACTGCATGGTCGTCTTTCTCCCTGATCTTTTCCGCCAGTTCCATTCCCGTCATCTGACCAAGCTGAATATCCAGCAGATAAAGATCATAAAAAGGATTTCCTTTTTCCAGTAATTCTTCTGCCGATGAAAATACTTCGCAACTCCCATTGATCCCGGCTTCTTCCATGCACTCACATACCTGCTTTTCTAAAAAAAGCTGAAGTGCCTCTTCATCCTCACAGACCGCTGCCTTCAACTTTCCATTCCCCCATCTCTTATACCTCGTTCTAAATAATTGATTCTCACCGATCTCAGCTTTCAACCGTCGGACGTTACCGCCCGGCTGCACTCTTCAATCCAGATAATCGATCTTCACCAGTGTCAGCCCCTGCGGCGGCACGGTCATCCCCGCTGCCTGCCGGTCTTTTGCCTCCAGCATCGCCGGGATCTCTTCCGGATCGATCAGTCCTCTTCCGACTCCGATCAGTGTTCCGGCAAGGATACGCACCATATTGTAAAGGAATCCGTTTCCTCTGACCCGGAATGTGATCACATTTTCTTCCCGGATCACTTCCAGCCGGTATATGGTGCGGACTGTATCTTCTACGTGCGTATGCACATTACAGAAGCTTTTAAAGTCATGCTCTCCTTCCAGATATCCCGCTGCCTTTCTCATTTTCTCCAAATCCAGCGGAAAAGAGACGAAATAAGTATCTCTTCTCCTCATCGGATCGGGAAGTTTTTGGTTCAGCACCCGGTATTCATAGGTCTTTTCTGTATTGCAGTGTCTTGGATGCCAGTCTGCCGCCACCTCGCAGGAATCAACTACTACGATATCTTCCGGGAGCAACGCATTCACGGCATAAAGAAACCGTTCCGGTGGAATGGAAGATTCTGTATCAAATACAGCCACATTTCCTCTCGCATGAACCCCTGCATCCGTCCGGCTCGCCCCGATCACCTTCACTGTCTGTCCGGTCAGCTGCGTCAGTGCCGTATTCAGTTCTCCTTCTATCGTCGCCCCGTTATTCTGTACCTGCCAGCCGCAGTAATCTGTTCCGTCATAGGCAACTGTCAGTTTGATTCTTCTCATTCTTTTTCTGTCCTCTTTTTCTATTATCTGTACTTAAAAGATCCATATCTTAAATGGAATATATCTTCCTACACCTACGATCGCCACTAAATACAGCAGTGTGATCAGATAAGCAACTCTGTCATTTCTATGATACTGCAATGGTTTCATCTTTGTTCTTCCATCCCCGCCATGGTAACATCTTGCTTCCATTGCCATTGCCAGATCATTTGCCCGTCGGAATGCAGATACGAACAGTGGCACAAGGATCGGGATCATTGCCTTTGCCCTTTGCAGGATATTTCCCGATTCAAAATCTGCCCCTCTTGCGATCTGTGCTTTCATGATCTTATCCGTCTCTTCCAAAAGGATTGGAATAAAACGGAGAGCGATCGACATCATCATCGCGATCTCATGCACCGGAACATGGATCCGGTTCAGCGGATGAAGCAGCTTTTCGATTCCGTCTGTCAGGCTGTTCGGAGTGGTCGTAAATGTCATGATGGAAGATCCCATCACCAGAAAGATCAGTCTCACCGTCATAAAAACGCATGTCCGCAGACCGCCCTCCGTGATCGTAAGGATTCCATAATGAAAGAGGATATTTCCATTCCTCGTAAGGAACAGGTTCATCAGCACCGTAAAAAGCAGCAGGATCACGATGGGTTTCAGTCCTCTGACAATAAATTTTACCGGTACTTTTGAAAGCCGGATCACCATTGCAAGAAATACAAATGCAACTACATATCCTAAAATACTGTTCTGTAAAAATAAGGAAACCAGGAATGCCAGCGTGCAGACGATCTTCACCCGTGGATCTAACCTATGTACCTGACTCTGTGCCGGATAATATTGTCCTATTGTAATATCACGGATCATGCCTGCACCTCTCTTTCTGCCTTTCGGGTCTGCTTCAGGCATTTCATGATCTCATCTGCGGCTTCTTCTACCGTTGCCGCATCTGCTGACACTTCAAACCCCTTTTCTTTCAGGTCATGCATCACGTAAGTTACCTGCGGTGCAGCAAGACCGACTGCCTCAAGTTCTTTATAATGCCGGAAGACTTCCTGCGGTGTTCCGTCCAGCATTTTTTCCCCCTGGTTCATCACGATCAGTCGGTCTACATATTTTGCCACATCTTCCATGCTGTGGGATACCAGAACTACTGTCATCCCGGTCTTTTCGTGAAGCTGTGCCACCTGATCCAGAATCTCGTCCCTTCCCTTCGGGTCAAGTCCCGCAGTTGGCTCATCCAATACAAGCACCTTTGGATGCATGGCAAGAATCCCTGCGATCGCCACACGCCTTTTCTGCCCTCCTGAGAGTTCAAATGGAGACTGATGATAATATTTCTCCGGGAATCCGACTAACTGCAATGCCTCTTTTGCCTGTGCCTCGCATTCTTCTTTTGAAAGCCCCTGGTTCTTTGGACCAAAGCAGACATCACTTAATACATCCACTTCAAATAACTGATATTCAGGATACTGGAACACCAGTCCGACCTGCGTGCGGAGCTGCTTCATATCGTATCCTTCTTCATAAATATTTTTTCCTTCATAGAGCAGCCTTCCTGAGGTCGCTTTCATCAATCCGTTCAGATGCTGGATCAGAGTGGATAAGTCCATTTAAATGCTGAATTAACGTTGATTTTCCACTGCCGGTATGTCCGATAACTCCCATAAACTGTCCCTGTGGAATCTCAAGACTGACATCCTTCAATGCGTGCTTCTCGTAAGCGGTTCCCGGATTGTATACATAACTGAGATGTTCTAACGTAATCGACATAATGCTTCTACCAGTTCTTCCCTTCTTAAAATTCCTTTTGGCAGATCCACTCCACGGCAGATCAGCTCATCTGCCAGCATCGTAACCTGTGGTACATCCATCCGGTATTTTTTCAGTTCATCAACCCGGCTGAAAATTTCCCGTGGTGTGCCATGCATAACGATCCGGCCATCATCCATGACAAAGACCTGATCTGCATCCACCACTTCTTCCATATAATGAGTGATCAGGATCACAGTCACATTTTTTTCTCTCCGAAGCTTTTCCACTGCATGAATCACTTCTTTTCTTCCATTTGGATCCAGCATGGCAGTCGGTTCATCCAGTACAATGCATTTCGGCTCCATTGCGATCACTCCTGCGATCGCCACCCTCTGCTTCTGACCGCCTGAAAGCTTATTGGGAGAATCTTTTCTCCGGTCCAGCATCCCGACAGCACGCAGACTGTCCTCTACTCTTTTCCATATTTCTTTTGTCGGAACTCCGAGATTTTCCGGTCCGAATCCGACATCCTCTTCTACCACCGTTCCGATGATCTGGTTGTCCGGATTCTGAAAGACCATTCCGGCACTCTGCCGGATCTCCCACAGTTTCTCCAAATCCTTTGTATCTTTTCCGTCCACCCACATTGTCCCGTCTGTCGGAACAAGGATCGCATTCATATGCTTTGCCAGTGTGGATTTTCCTGAACCATTATGCCCCAGCACTGCCACAAAAGACCCCTGCGGAATGTCGATGTCCACTCCGTCAATGGCTCTGCGGCTTCCGATCACATTGCCGTCTTCGTCTCGTTTATCATATTCAAATACAAGCTTTTCAGCACGTATCATGCCCATGGTATACCGCCTCTCCTGAATCATATTATATCAAGTTTCTAATTTCTTTTATCCAACGGATTTTATTGTACGGTATGACACGGGAATTTGCAAGCCGGGAATGCTGAAAGCCTTCTCCGGATATCCCCATCTCTTCAGGAATGCTTAAACCCTTCCCCGAATACTTCACTCGTCTCAGTGAACATCAGAAATGCGGTCTCATCCGTCTTTCTCACTGCCTCCTGAACCATATAGGCTTCTGACTTGGAGCAGGCACACAGCAGTACACCCTTCTGTTGTCCGGTATACCCTCCGGTAGCTTCTAAAATGGTCACACCCCGGTCTGCATTTTCCCGGATCGCTTTTGCCGTCTTTCCCCCGTCAGACGTAATAATGATCGCAAGTGTTCCTGCCCCGATCCCGTAAAGAACTTTATCGATCACCACCACCGACACAAAGGTAGAGATCAGTCCGTACAGCACTGCATCCACATCCCCGAATACCGGCCAGCCAAGAAGAATGACTGCAAGATCGATCATCAGGGTGATTTTCCCAAGCGAAAACGACGGATGCTTCTTTTTTATTGCCATAGTCAGAAAATCGATTCCTCCAGAGGACGAACCACGCAGATAGAACAACACCATTCCTCCGCCCAGCAAGACTCCTGAATAAACTGCTGCCAGCAGACGCTGTCCGCGGTACAGTGGAAAAAAGGGAAATACAAGATCCAGAAAAAAGGTTGAAATAAGCATGGTCACCGCTGTCTTCAGAAGAAACTTTTTTCCTACTGCTTTATAGCTGATCAGGACTAACGGAACATTTAAAACCAGAGTCATGATCCCTACCGGCAGTCCCCACAGATGATTCAGGATCAGGGCAAGTCCTGATACACCGCCCGGTGCAAATCCTGCTGCCCCGGCAAAGGTATCAATCCCTGCCGCATACAAAATACTTCCTGCTATATTATATAAGAAATCATACAGATGCGATTTTTTCATAATAAAAGAGCATACCTTTCCTTTTTATCGTACTCAGTATGCTCCGTTTAAGCTCGAATTATTCTTTTAAAAGGTTTACAGAACAAGATTTGCAAACAGAACGATCAACGGCAGTGCCACGATTGTTCTCTCAAGGAAGATGACCAGCAGCTTCCAGAAATTCAGCGGAATCTCACTCTTGATAATAATCGTTCCAACTTCTGTCAGATAAATGATCTGTACCAGTGAAAGAACTCCGATAATAAATTTTGTCTTTACAGATGTCAGCCCTACTGACAGGAGTGCCGGGATAAACATATCTGTAAATCCTACCAGGGTAGCCGGTGCTGCCGCAAATGCTTCCGGTACTCCCAGCAGTTTCAGGTACAGTCCCATCGGATAAGAAATCCAGTCAAAGACCGGTGTATATGTGGCAATGATCAGTGCCAGTGTTCCCCAGGCAACAACGATCGGGATCAGGTCAAAGAACATTCCCATCAGAACTTCCAGTCCACTTGTTCCGACTGTCTTTACATTGAAGGATTCTGCCCTTTTGCAGCTCATTTCTACAGCATGGGCAAAAATGCCTTTTTCCTGCGGAATCTCTTCGTTAATCTGCTTACCTACGGATTCTCTGTAAGTATTTGGAATCGTTTTAATTGGAGGGATTCTTGCAATGATCACTGCCAGGATGATTCCAACAATACAGATACAAAGATAAAATGGCGGGAACAGATTTGCAATTCCCATGGTGTCTGCAACCATCAGACAGAACGGGATCGATACCAGAGAGAAGTTTGTCATGATGTAGCCGGCCTCTCTCTTTGTATAAAATCCTTTCATATACTGCTCTCTCGTCAGGATAACCGCTGCATTAGAAGCACCAAACCAGGATGCGATCAGATCCACTGAGGCACGCCCCGGTACATGGAATAACGGACGGACAAGCGGTTTTGCGATCACACCAAGAAATTCCATAATTCCACAATCTGTTAGGAACGGTAAAATAAAGCTGAACGCCAGCACGATACTGAACAGTGTTCCGCACAGATCGATCATTGTTGCTCCTGTATCCGCAGAAATAATCATTTCCGGTCCAATCTTAAATACGATCATGACCGCAAATACTGCTCCAAGGATCTTCGATCCCAGATACAGTGGTGTTGTTGAGAATGCTCTCGACAGATAATGATTTTTCCTGATCCAGTCCGGCTTTGCAATAAAATCATACACACTTACTACCGCCGAAAAGACCAGCATCACCGTAATGATATAACTTAAGTTGCTGCCAAATAAGCCTTTGATCCAGCTTTTTAAAAAGTCCAACAATGTTGTAAATGATTCCCCCTGCGGAATCGGCACAAGGAACATTAAAATTCCAAATGCCGATCCTAAAAGGAATTTAAATAAATTCTTTTTTGTCACATATGACTTTCCCATTTGTACCCTCACTTTCCTTTTTTCTTATCGTCTGCAACACGTTTTCAGCTTTGTTGCATACTGGTTTATCCAACCAGCTCTTCCACTTTTACCATCGCATCATAAACCATGTCTTCGGTAATTTCATATGGAATATGCTCCATATCCGGTCCTGTCACGATTTCGTGCAGTACTTCTCTCAAGGTTTCCCGTTTCACAGATGCACCCATTTCTTTTAATGTTGTGCGGATTTTGAGATTCTTTAGAAATGTTTTCATTTCTTTTGCTTTTTCTTCTTCCCCGTCAACCAGCAACTGAACAAGCACACCATATGCCACGACATCCCCGTGCAGGTTTTCCTCTTCAAATCCATCCAGCAGAACCAGTCCATAGTAAACTGAATGTGCCACCGCACAATTATACTGATCCAGTACCAGCAGGGATACCAGTCCCGTACTTACAATATTGGCAAGCACAGCCTGCTCCAGGGCTTTTCCGGCTTTTTTGTGCCTGCATTCTTCCAGTGCTGCTTCTGCATATTCCAAAAGTGGGAAATAGCACATATTACTGATCTCTCTTCCCAGTGCTGAACTATGCTCCAGTCTGTCACCTCTCGCAGCAAAATGACATTCAAAATATTTTCCCAGCGTATCGCCCATTCCTGCCCTTAAATATTTTTCCGGTGCTTCTGCAATGATCTGCGTATCAATAAAGCTGTGGCGTGCCGGTTTTTCAAAGAAGTAGAAACTGTCAAAATTCCCGTCTTCCCGGTATACTACTGAAAGAGCTGTCGTTGCCGCACAGGTAGCCGCGATCGTCGGAAAGGTAAAAACCGGAAGTCCGGCTTTCTCCGCAGTTCCCTTTGCAGTATCCAGTGCCTTTCCTCCACCCATTCCAAAGATCATGTCTGCCTCAGATGCTTTTGCCTCTTCTGCCAACTCATCCATCCTTGCATAAGTACATTCTTCTCCAAAGACTTCCTCCCTGACAATGCTCAGTTCTGAACCTTTTATCTGACTTTCCAGTTTCTCTTTTCCTGCCTGCATTGCCAGCTTTCCACCGATCAGAAAGATCCTCTTTCCGAACGGCCTGCATACTTCCGCCACAGCTTCATAAGCAGTTTCACCGATTGTATAATTTGCAAAATTTACTGAATATACCATTATTTTAACAACTCCTGTAATTTCTTCAGACGCTTCAGTGCCTCGTCAATCGTCTTTTCTTCTCTTGCAAAGTGAAGCCGGATCAGATGATTCACTTCCTCACGGAAGAAACTGGATCCCGGTACGGCTGCCACTCCGATGTTTTTGATCATCCATTCACAAAATTCCAGATCTGTCCAGCCCTGAAACTGCGGCAGATCGAGAAATTCCTGAATGTCTATCATAACAAAATAAGTTCCCTGCGGCACATTATGCTTCAATCCGATCTCATCCAGTCCTTTCAGGAAGTACGCTCTCTTTTTCGTATAAAGTGCCAGCAGTTCTTCATAATAGGATTCCGGGAAATTCAGTCCCGTCACTGCTGCTTCCTGTAAAGGTGCCGCAGCTCCTACAGTCAGGAAGTCATGCACTTTCTTTGCTCCCTCAATGACTTCTTCCGGTCCGATCAGATACCCCAGTCTCCATCCGGTGATCGAATAGGTTTTAGAAAGAGAATTACAGGTGATCGTATGCTCATACATTCCCGGAAGAGATGCCATACATACGTGCCGGTTCGGTGCATACACCATATGTTCATACACCTCATCTGTCACAACAAATCCATCGTATTTTACGGCAAGTTCTCCGATCTGCATCAGTTCTTCTCTTGTAAATACTTTCCCACACGGATTGGACGGGTTGCATACGATGATTGCTTTTGCTCCGCTTTTAAAGCCTTCTTCCACCAGACTGATATCAAATCCATACTCCGGTGGAACGAGTGGAATGTAGATTGGTTCTGCTCCTGACAGGATCGCATCTGCCCCATAATTTTCATAAAACGGGGAAAATACCATCACTTTGTCTCCCGGATTGCAGATCGTCATCATCGCACACATCATCGCTTCTGTTCCACCACAGGTCACTACGATTTCTTTGTCCGGATCAATCTCTCTCCCGATCGCCTTTCCCTGCTTTTTCGCCAGTGCATCCCGGAAATTTTCAGCTCCAAAAGTGACCGAATACTGATGCGGACCTGCATAGGCTGCCTTTGCCATTGCATCCAGCATCGCTTTCGGTGGATCAAAATCAGGAAAGCCCTGGGACAGATTGATCGCACCATATTCATCACTGATCCTGGTCATACGCCGGATCACCGAA
>ERZ773150.3583-NODE-3583-length-10076-cov-19.513122_pt1 | contig 10076 bp, 6 predicted proteins | sample MGYA00580845_ERZ773150 | MGnify/ENA primary metagenome ERZ773150 (study PRJEB29015, sample SAMEA2737848) | human gut metagenome | biome: human gut; feature: human-associated habitat; material: faeces | place: China | collected 2012 ...
CAGACCGTTGGGGCCGCTTAATTCGTTTTTTGTCTAACTTTTGGGGTTCATATCATGGCGTGAACCGTGACGGAGGGAGTTTTTTTACTGGGCACAGAGCGGGGCGGAACACAAGCAATCGCGCGATTCCGGACGCATTCCGGAGCAAAAACGGCATGTGGAGCACTCTCTGCCGGAGAACGGCGGCAGACGGTGGAAAACCGCAGTTTTCCCCGCTTTTTCCACACGAAAAAGCGGCGTTCCCGTTCTGTGGAAAACTCAGGACTTCTTTTTTCCAATCTGGAGAGGGACCGAATCGTCAGCCGGAGCAAACTGTAAAAAGAAAAGAAAATCCTTCGACTTTCTTTTATATAAAAGGCAAAGTGCCCACTTTTCTTCCCAGAAACTGGCATGAATCGCCGGGCTGCATTACGGCTTGTATAAGCAAAACCGGATTTCCATGTGGAAAACCCGGTGGAAAAAGTGGAAAACCTCGTGGGAAACTGGGCCTTTTTTTCACAAAATCAGTGGAAAACCCGGTGGAAAAAGTGAAAAGTTCTCTCCGAAATGGAAAAACACCACCCTTTTTTGTTGTGAAATGGGCCGGAGTGCGGCTGCATTTTGCTGTAACGGCCTGAGTTTTTCCCCGCCGGTGTGCACACCGCGCCGGAGTGCCTGTTTTTTCTTGAATGCCCTGTCCAATCATGGTACAATAACCTCAGACAAGCGTGAAACATCAACTTCTGGAGGCATGATGCATGAACAATTGGCTGAACAAGTTGGAGCGCAAATATGGGCGCTTCGGCATTCCAAACCTGACCAACATTCTGGTGGCGGGGCAGATCCTTGTCTTTGCCATTGAGCTGTTTATCGACCGCACCATCACCGCCTGGGTGGGCCTGAACCGGTTTTTCCTGCTGCAGGGGCAGATCTGGCGGGCGATCACCTTTGTGTTCATCCCCTTCTCCGGCGGCAGCATCCTCAGCGTGGTGCTGGGCATCTACTTTACCTGGTTCGTGGGCACGGCGCTGGAAAAGGAGTGGGGCGATTTCCGCTATACCCTCTATTTCCTGCTGGGCATGGTGGGCACTGTGCTGGCCTGCCTGCTTACCGGCGTGACGGCCAGCACTTACTGTCTGTCCCTTTCGCTGCTGCTGGCCTTTGCCATGCTGTACCCGGAGGTACAGCTGCTGCTGTTCTTCGTGATCCCCATCCGGGTGAAGTATTTCGGCTTCTTTGCGGCGGCCCTGTGGGTGTTCAGCTTCCTGTCCGCGCCGCTGGCCGGCAAGCTGAGCTACCTGCTCAGTATGCTGAACGTCTGGGCATTCTTTGGCCCCATGGCCTACCGCAGTGTGCGGGCCTGGATCCGCCGCGAGCAGTGGAAGCGCAAGAACCGGCGGTAAACTGCTGTCACTCGGAACCGGCCTGCCGATGGCAGGTGAAGCATAAAGCAAAAGGAGCATATCCACCATGATGCTGGACCGCATGGAAGGCAACGCAGAACTGAAAACCAGCGTGCACCAGATGCTGGCGTCCCGCCGCTTGACCCACAGCGTATTGCTGGTGGGTGAAGAGGGGCTGGGGGCCGGGTTTGCGGCCCGCTGCATTGCCGCAGATTATCTCTACCCGGCCGGTGGTGCCCCTGCCGAGGCCCTGCTGCGGGGCGAATGCTGCCGCGCTGTGGGCAAGGCCGGCAAACGCGACAGCGGCCAGATCGAGACCGGCATCGTGCGCGAAGCCATCTCGGTGGAGGGCATGGGGGCTGGCGGCCGGTATCTGGTCAGCCAGGTCACCGCCATGCGCAGCGAGATCTTCAACACCAGCCTGTCCGCCGAGGGCCGCGCAGTGCTGCTGTATCATGTGGAGCGCATGAACGAGGAATCCGCCAACGCTCTGCTGAAGGTCATGGAGGAGCCGCCGGAGGGCGTGCTCTTTCTGCTCACGGCCGATTCGCTGGCCGGGGTGCTGCCCACCATCCGCAGCCGCTGCGTCAGCTTTGCCATCGCGCCGGTGTCCCCGGCGGACTGTGCCCGCTACTGCACCGCCCATGGGGTGGACAAAAAGACGGCGGCACTCTACAGTGAACTGTTCGACGGGCACATTGGCACGGTGCTCACGGCGGCCCGCGACAAGGCTCGCACCGAGCAGGTGGACAAGGCCATGGAACTGGCCCGGGCCGCGCAGGCGGGCGACAGCTACACCGCCGCCGTGCTGCTGGCCCCCTACGAAAAAGACAAGGCCGGTGCGGCAGCTCTTTTGCGGGACCTCCGGGCCGTGGCAGCGGCGGGGCTGCAGGGCAGCCCCCATGCCCCGGTACAGGGCCAGCAGGCCCAGCGTACCCTGCGGCTGGCCGAAGCTGCCATCCAGCGGTTGGGCGCCCAGGTGAACCCCAAGATCGTGCTCACGGTGTTTGCCGCAAGGCTGGCGCATGCATAAAAAAGACAAAAACAAACAAAGAACCCCTCCGGCGCTTGCGGTACACCGGAGGGGTTCTCTGTTTGGGGTATTGCTTTGGTGTGAGGAGGAATCATGTGTAAAGGAGCGGTTGCGGCCCCGCGTCCCTTACAGGCCCTAGTATACCCGATTTTAAGGCGAATGTCATTACCTTTTTGTGAAAAAATCGTGGATTTCTCAAAAGTCTTCACAAATCAGCGTGCAAAAGCAGAGCACCGATGCCGCCGGAGCGGGGCCGGGCCGGAAAAAAACGACGGGTGATGCGGAAATGGTCGATTATTCTGGATTTTTTAGCGCTCTTGCGTGCACTTTGCCGTGTTCCACATAGTGCTCTGCATTGCGCAGGTTGGCTTCGATCTGTGCCTCGGTCACGGGTTTGATCACCCGGGCAGGGACGCCCACGGCCACCGATCCGTCCGGGATGACCATGCCTTCCGGCACCAGGGCACCGGCCCCGATGATGCAGTTTTTGCCCACCACGCAGTGGTTCAGCAGGGTGGCGTGCATCCCGATGAGGCTGCCGTCGCCCACGGTGCACCCGTGCACCAGCGCGCTGTGGCCCACCGTGACGTTTTTGCCCAGAGTCACGGCCCCGCCCACGTCGCAGTGCAGCACGGCGTTGTCCTGCACGTTGGTGTTCTCGCCGATGGTCAAAGTGCCGTCGTCGCCCCGCAGCACGGCCCCGTACCAGACGGTGGAGCCGGGTCTCAGCACCACATCGCCCTGCACGGTGGCGTTGGGGGCCACGAAGACTGCGCCCTCATCGCGAGGGAATTTTCCACAAAAAGACAGGAACATTGTTAAAAACCGCCTTTCTCTCTTTCGCTTTTGGCTCGTTTATGGTATTCTTTAAGGTAGAACAAAATCATTTCCGGCGCTTTGGGCCGGGACGTCGATCAAGGGGGTACGCTCATGTTTCAAAACAGGTTCTTCCGCCGTGCCGCAGCACTGGTGCTCACCCTGGCGCTTGCCGCCGCGGCGGCGCTGCCGGGGCTGGCCGCCTACCCCATGCCCATCCAGACGGCCAGCGAGACCGAGGCGGTGTATCTGTTCAACGCCGACACCGGCAAGACCATCCTGGCCCAGAACGCCGACCAGCAGCAGTATGTGGCCAGCCTGACCAAGATGATGACCGCCCTGCTGCTGCTGGAGAGCGGCAAGGACCTGAACGGCGAAGTGACCGTGCCCACCGCCATGACCCAGGAGTTCAAGGACATCCAGAACGCCAACGGCATGACCGCGGGCCTGCGCATCGGTGAGACGGTGCGCCGCATCGACCTGCTGTATGCCCTGCTGGTGTCCAGCGCCAACGACGCCGCCAGCGTCATCGCCTACGATGTGGGCGGCAGCGTGCTGGACTTCGTCCGGCAGATGAACGCCCGCGCGGCGGAGCTGGGCTGCACCGGCACCAACTTCACCTGCGCCCACGGCCTGTTCGACTACGGCAACGTTTCCACTGCCGAGGACATGGCCAGGATCGCGGCGGAATGCTACAAAAACCCCACCTTCGTGCAGGTGTCCGGCACGGCGGCCTACACCATGCCTGCCACCAACCTGCACCAGAATGAGCGCACCATCAACTCCACGAACCCCCTCACCGACACCGGCAGCGAGTTCTACCGCAGCTACATCAAGTGCGTCAAGGGCGGCTTCACCACCCTGGCGGGCCGCTGCGCCGTGGCCTTTGCCGAACAGGGCGGCCACACCTACGGCCTTGTGATCCTCCACGCGGACAACGCCAGCCTTTACACCGAGTGTGACCAGCTGCTGGACTGGGCCTTTGAGAGCTTTTCGGACCGCCCGCTGGTGGACACCCAGACCGAGCTGACCACCGTTGACCTGACCAAGTGCCGCGCCCAGCCCACCGCCGCGCTGTATGCGGCGGCCCCCGTCAGCGGCTACGGCCACGCGGACGACGTGGTGAGTTATGCCTTCGACCTGCCCGAGAGCATCCCGGCCACCGTGAAAAACGGCCAGAAGGTGGGCACCGCCACCGTCTACCTGGATGGCTACGAGGTGGGTACCGTGGACCTTGTGACCCATGCGGAATATATCTCCGACTTCCGCACCGACTCCAAAGCTACCCTGCTGCTGCTGTGCGCGCTGGTGGTCCTCCTGGGCGCGCTCACCGTGCTCACCCTTGCGGCGGGCGGCGGCGCGCTGAGCCTGCGGCGCAGAAAGCACAGACGCTGACCTTATTCTATAACAAAAAAAGCGGCACATCAAGCCTTGCGAAAAAGGCCCGATGTGCCGCTTACTTTTTTACTTGTTGAGGAACCGGATAAAGTGGTAGGATTCCACGATCTGGAAGTACTTGATGATGCGGGGATACAGCGGCTCGGCCTTTTCGCCGTACTGCTGCTTCATGCATTCAGCAAGGTCCGCAACGGTCTTCTGCCCGTCGATCAGCGGCCAAAGGTAGCTGCCGGTCTCGTCCAGATGGACCTGGGTGGTGCGTGGTTTGTGAAACACTTTTTGCGCGATCGTATTGAACAGGCCGGTGTTCTCCACCTCCAGGGTGATAAGGCCGGTCTGCTCGTCGGTGTGCCAGCGCAGGGTCTCCGCACGCTGCGGGATCAGGTCCAGATAATTGATGGATTCGTTCTTATGCTTCATCAGTTCTTCTTTTTCTTGAGGGAAAACGCCAGCAGGCATGCGATCATCACGATCATCAGCACGATGCCGCCGATGTTGCCCAGGTCAAAGCTCAGGGCAGTGTTGATGCCAAACACGGCGAACACGGCCAGCAGGATGCCCACAAGGCCCTCGCCTGCGATCATACCGGCGCAGAACAGGGTGCCGTTGGTGCTCTGCTCCTCCTTGGTCTTGGCATCGACCTTCTTGCGGCTGTCCATGAACCAGCGCACCACGCCACCGATCATGATGGAGGTGTTCAGGTAGATGGGCAGGTACAGGCCGATGGCGAACGGCATCACGGGGATGCGCAGAACTTCCAGAGCCAGAGCCAGGAACACGCCGGTGAACACCAGGTTCCAGGGCAGGTTGCCGCCCATGATGCCCTCAACGATCATCTTCATCAGGGTAGCCTGGGGTGCGGGCACGGCAGCGCTGCCGTAGCCCCATGCGCTGTCCAGCAGGTACAGCACGCCGCCGATGGCCAGACCGGAAGCAACAACGCCGATCAGCTCGCCGATCTGCTGCTTGATGGGGGTAGCGCCCAGCAGGTAGCCGGTCTTCAGGTCCTGCGAAGTATCGGCTGCGATGGCAGCGCAGATGCAGATGACGGAAGCGATGGCCATGGAGCCGATCATGCCCTCAATGCCCACGTTGCCGGTGGCCTTCAGGACCATGGTAGCGATCAGCAGGGTGGCAATGGTCATGCCGGAGACGGGGTTGTTGGAGCTGCCGATCATGCCCACCATACGGGCGGACACGGTGGAGAAGAAGAAGCCGAAGATGACGATCAGCAGAGCGCCCAGCGGGCTGACGGGGATGGCCGGAGCCAGCCAGATGATCAGGATGATGAGCAGGATGCCGCCCAGGATGAAGGGCATGGGGATGTCCTTCTCGGTACGGGAGGTGCCGGCTGCGCTGCCGCCCTTCAGGCCCTTCATGGCATCACGGAAGGTGGATGCGATCAGAGGCAGGCTCTTGATCAGCGAGATGATGCCGCCGGTGGCGATGGCGCCAGCGCCGATATACTTGACATAGTTGGACCAGATGGCGTCTGCACCGCCCGCTGCGTACAGGTCCGCAATGGTGGTGCCTGCTGCAGCCGGGTACAGGGAGATGTTCGCGCCGAACAGGCAGATCAGCGGGATGATGACCATCCAGCCCACCAGAGAACCGGCGAACATATAAGAAGCGGTCTTGGGGCCGACGATGTAGCCCACGCCCAGCAGAGCGGGGTACACTTCCATGCCCAGCGCACCCTTGAAGGAGTTGAACGCCAGAGCGATGTCGGCAGGGATGGCCTTCAGGCCATCGACGATGAACTTGAAGATGGCCGCCAGGCCCATGCCGGAGAACACGGTGGAAGCGTTTGCGCCGCCTTCCTCACCGGCCAGCAGCACGTCTGCGCAGGCGGTGCCTTCCGGGTAGAGCAGGGTGGCATGTTCCTTGACGATCAGGGCGTTGCGCAGGGGCACCATGAACAGAACGCCCAGGATGCCGCCGCACAGGGCAATCAGGGTGATCTCCAGGATGCTGGGCTTATCGCACAGGCCTTCCTTTGCCCACAGGAACAGCGCAGGCATGGTGAAGATGGCACCGGCGGCCAGGCTCTCGCCTGCGGAACCGATGGTCTGCACCATGTTGCTCTCCAGAATGGAGTTCTTCTTGAGCAGGACGCGGATGACGCCCATAGAGATGACTGCTGCCGGGATGGAGGCAGAAACAGTCATGCCGACGCGCAGGCCCAGGTAGGCATTTGCAGCGCCGAAGACCACGGACAGGATGATGCCCATGATCACAGAGGTCGCCGTCATTTCTGCGGTGATCTTTTCCGCAGGAATATACGGCTTGAAGGATTCTTGATCTTTCATGCTTGCACTCCTTGCGACAGCACAAACGTCCCGCTGCAAAAAAAGCAAGGCGCTTGTGCTGTCTGTTTTCCTATTCCTATTTCCAAAACACGCGCATCCTATCCCGAAAGGACACGCTGGCACATTCTCTATTATACTAAAGTGTGACTCTAAAGGCAACTGGAAATGTTCACAAGGAATCAACAAAAAGTTCGTGAATTCAAGCATTTTGCGTAAAATTCGGCCATAAACCTGCAAAAAAACTCCATGCAGGCAGAAAACTGTCCGCATGGAGCGTACATTCTTTTAACGGCACCCGGGGGCCCCGCTGCTCAGATCAGGAAAATGAGGAAGCCCACCGGGATGCACAGCACGTCCAGCACCAGCAGCACCTTCTGGCCGGTCGTGGGCTGGAAACCGGAGGTCTTGCTCTGCTGCAGGTAGCGGCAAATGCCCGCGATGCCGAACCATATCAGCGCAATGCCGCCTGCAATGGTCATACCGGCCACACCGCACATCACAGCCAGGAAGATCAGCGCGCCCTTGCACAGGGCGCTGATGGCGCTGAGCACCTTTTTTCGGGTGAAGGGCGTCGTTTCTTCCGGTTTTGCGTCAGGCTTGGTGTCGGGTTTGGCATCGGGCTTCGGGGCGTCGTTGTGGCTGCCGGTGCCGCCTGCTGGGCTGTGGGTTTCGGGTTTGGTATCGGGCTTCGGCGGCAGGTCTGCCTTGCTCAGGTCGCTGGCGTTCTGCCAGTGCTTTTTGCCGCCGCCCGTCCCGCCGGAAGCGCTGCTGCCGCCGGTGGTGCTGCCCGGGCCGGGGAAAATGCGCTTGGTCACGTTGCCGTCTGCGGCCGTGCCGCCGGTACTGCCGGAAACGCTGCCGGTGTCGCCGCCCGGGCCGGGGAAGATGCGCTGGGTCTTGTTGTCGTCTGCGGCTGTGCCGCCGGTCTTGCCGCCAAAGCCGCCAAGGTCCCTGCCGGTGTCAAAGCCCTTTTCGCCGGTGCCTTTGCCGCTGCCGCCCCACATGTCGGAGGTCTTTTCCGTTTCAGCTGCGTTCACGGCCGCGTCCGGCTTGCCCAGGGGCAGGATCATGGTCCGGGATTCCGGCGCGTTCAGCAGCTTTTCCAGCGCAAGGCGCATCTCGGTGGGCGAAGCAAAGCGCCCGGCGGGGTCCGGCGCGCAGGCTTTGCGCAGGATGGCGTCCAGCGCGGCGGTGGCGTTCACCGCCCGGGGCAGCTCCAGCCCGGACAGCCGCTTGCCCTCGGCCATGTTCCGGTCCTCGGGGGTCAGCGGCTGCGGGTAAGGCGGGTAGAACGGCAGACGACCCTCGTTCAGGCAGCGGTAGAGCACCAGACCCAGCGCGTAGGTGTCCACGCTGGCGTTGTAGGTCTTGCCTGCCTGGAACATTTCCGGGGCCATGTAGCTGGGCGAGCCCACCTGGGTCAGCGCGCCGGAGCTGGCCAGCACGGTGCGGGCCACGCCGAAATCGCCCAGCTTGTAGTTGCCGTCCGCCGAGATGAAAATGTTCTCGGACTTGACGTCGCGGTGGATGATGTTGTGCCGCTGGCACAGTTCCAGCGCGCGGCACAGGTGGATGCCCATGCGCACCACCTCGCCCCGGGGCATCTGCACGGTGCGCTGCAGGTGGACGTTCAGCGGGGTGAGTAGCTCCATGCGGATGAGGATGTCCCAGCCGATGCCGTCTTTGTGGGGGACGATCTTGTGGTCCTCGTAGCTCACGATGTTGCTCTGGGCCTTGAGCTCGCTCATCAGCTTGATCTCGTTGGTGATGGCGTCCGCGCAGGAGCGGTAGTAAGACGAAACGCTGTCGCCGGTGAGGTTGTTGGTCTCGATGGTGGAGCGCAGGTCGTCTTCCGATTGGGGCAGGCTGATGATCTTCAGCGCGCTGGTGTTCACGGTGCCCAGCGCGTCCCGCCGCTCGATCTCGAACACTCTGCCGTAACTGCCCGAGCCGATGCAGCGCTTGATGGTCCACTCGCCAAGGAGCGGCGCGTATTTTTCGTTATAAGATTCCGCAGTCATGATACTTCCTCACTTTTTGGCTCAGTCGTAGTAGTTGATGGTAACGCCCTTGTCAAAGGCACTTTCATGCACTTTGCAGTCCCGGGAGAGGGTGACGCTTGTCAGCGCGCAGCCGGAGAAAGCACCATTGCTGATGCTGGTCACGCTTTCCGGGATCTTGACGGAAGAAAGCTTCTCACAGTTTGAGAAAGCCCACGCGCCGATCTGGCTCAGGCTGACGGGAAACTGAATGGATTCCAAAGCCGTGCAGTTGGCAAAAGCACGCGATTCGATCATCGTGACGCCGTACGGAAGCGTGACCGATGCAAGTTTGGAGCACCGGCAGAAGGTCTCGATTCGAACAGACTTCGTACTGGAAGGAAGGGTGATGGAAGAAAGCTCTACGCAGAATTTGAACGCCTGATTGCCAATGTACGCCACACTGTCGGGAAGCTTGACAGACGTCAAATGCTGGCAGGTATTGAACGCAGAAGCAGAAATCGAAGTTACTCCGTCTTTCACAACCAGTTTTTTGACGCGGAGATGTAAGGGGGCGAGAACATCAGGGTCGGTCATCATACCGACGCCTGCGATGGTCAGGGTGCCGTTATTGGAAAGCTTCCAGGTCAGGTCGTCACCGCAGGTGCCTTCCTCCACAGGGGACGAAGAATACAGCGTATATCCTCCCCCGCCCAGCACAGCCAGAGCGGCGGCTCCGCCGATAACCCCCAGCATTTTGCGGCGGGAAATTTTCTTCTCCCCTGCCGGTGCGGGCGTTTCGGCTGCCTCGGCCTTTTCCTGCTCTGCCTTGCGGGCCGTTTCTTCGGCTTCCCGGGCTTTGCGTTCCTGTTCGGCGCGCTGGGCCTGCTCTTTGGCGGCAGCGGCGCGGGCTTCCTCGGCTTTGCGCTGCTGCTCGGCCCGGCGGGCGTCTTCTTCCGCCTTGCGGGCGGCAGCTTCCGCTTCGCGGCGCTGCTGCTCCTGCTGGGCGAACAGGAACACCGTCTCGTCCTCGGCCTTGGGCGCGGGGGCCTTTTCCGGTGCCGCGGGCTGTGCGGCGGGCTGCTGGCCGAAAGGCAGACGCGTGGTCTCGTCCGCTGCATCCGGGGTCTCCGGCGCTTTGGGCGCGGCAGCCACAGTC
>ERZ773150.3586-NODE-3586-length-10067-cov-2.371554_pt1 | contig 10067 bp, 7 predicted proteins | sample MGYA00580845_ERZ773150 | MGnify/ENA primary metagenome ERZ773150 (study PRJEB29015, sample SAMEA2737848) | human gut metagenome | biome: human gut; feature: human-associated habitat; material: faeces | place: China | collected 2012 ...
GGAGAGCACCTCGTTCTCCGCCCGCCGCACCTGCCAGCCCCGCCGCCGCAGGCACTCCAGAAAGCTGGCGGCGGAGGGGTCAATGATCAGCGCCGCAATGGGCCGATCTCCCGCCAATTCGCACAGGTGGGCATAGTATTCCTCATCGGTAAGCTGCACCCCGGTGGCTCGACCGGAGTGGTAATACTCTGCCACCCGGCACCAGCATTCCCCGTCTCGGCACCACAGCCCCAGGGAAAAGGGATTGACCGTGCCGTAGTCGCAAGAGAGATACCAGGGCCCGGCAGGCGATGCCGGCGCCCCCACATGCCGCTTGGGGTCAAACATGGGGTACACCAGTCCGTCTGCCGCCACCCAGCGCCCCTCTACGAACCGGCGGTAAAAGGTGCCGCTGTACAGTCGCTTGTACCGCCGCAGCACCGCCGGGGACAGAGAGGGATTATCCGTCATCTGAAAGTGCAGGTACAACACCTGCTTTTCCGCCGCTTTTTGGATCCACTCTTTATAGAACCAATGATAGGGGTGCTCCGGATTGCAGTTAAACCAATAGGTGGCCCCCTCCAGAGAGCACCTGGCCAGCGCCTGCTCCACAAAGGAGCGGGGCATTAAGGCCACCTCGTCCAGCAGCACGCCGCCCAGGGTCATACCCTGGATCAAAGCGGCAGAGCTTTCGTCTCGCCCGCCAAACAGATAAAAGCGGTTCTCCCGTCCGTCCCGGCGCACCGTCAGCTCGCTGCGGCTGATCTTAAAAGTGCAGGTAAAGCCCAGCGCCGTCAGCTGCTCCGTCAGCGGGGTGAGCACATTCCGTCTTAGAGAAGCGACCGTCTTGCCGCACAGGGCAAAGGCTGTGTCGCGGAAGCGATAAAACGCCCAACTGACAAAAGAAATGCTCATGCACAGGGTCTTGCCGCTGCGCACGGCGCCGTCGCAGATAATGCCGCTTTTGCCGCTGTGGGGCGACCCCGGGCACCACCAGGTCAGCGCCTGCATCTGCTTGGGCGAAAAGGGCTTAAACGCTGTCACGATCCCCGGCGCCCCCTTCCTGCCAAACGCACTTGGCACCGGCCTCCAGTGCCTGGTAAAAGGCAGCCGCCGTGTTGCCCTCTGCCGCCTCCAGGGCTTGTAGCTTCTCCAGCGCCTTGAGCCGATCAAAGAATTTGATCTCCATACCGCCGCCCTTAGGGCGCTTGATCTCGCTGATGTTAAAGAGATCCATCTCCCCCAGCGCCGGCAAGATCTGCTCCTCCGGAGCATACAGCAGCCGTACCGCATCCTGTATTTCGCCAAAGGCAAGGTGCCTTAAACCCTCGGTGTATTCCTGCCGTATGCTCTTTTTCTTTCGTCTGCCCATCGGCTCACCTCCTGCAAAAGGGCGCCGCACCGAAAAAGCGCCCTTCACCTATACCCATGAAAACCGCCGGGTTATAGACGAAAGGCTCTATAAAAAGAAAAAAGTCGGTAAAAAATACCGACTTTTTCTGTTTCCTTATTCCGTTTTATCAGTCCTTGGTCTTGCTCATCACCTTCAGCGGATCCACCGTCTCCTTGTTCATGGTGGTAATCAAGTGCAGGTGGGGCGCCTCTTCCGCCTCAAAAGGTACGGTGCCCAGGGTGCCCAAATCCTGACCCAAAGTCACATAATTTCCGGCAGAAACATTCACTGCATCCATACCACAGTATTGGGCCACCAGGTTGCCCCCGTGGTCAATGGTGATGACCTTGCCCAGCAGGGCGTCCGTCTTAACGGACAGCACCAGGCCGTCGTTGATGGCGGTCACCTTGGCGCCCTTGTTGGCCTTAAAGTCCACTGCCGCATGGGCACGGTAGTCCCCCATGGTGCGGTTAAAAGTCAGCTCCTCATTGTAGCTTTGCTGCACGCTCTCGGACACTGGATATTTGTAAAAACTCTTGTAAGGCATATTGGTATCCGACTGCTGCATGGACGCCGGCTCCGTGGTGGTTGTTCCCTTGGTGGCAGCCGCCGTGGTGCCTGCCGTAGTGGCGGGGGCGGTCTCCGTTACGCCCTCTACCCGGTGCTGCACCGCAGCCGCCGAAGTGGTCTCCGTCACGGAAGTAGGCTCGCCCACCGGGGTCTTGCCGCTGCCTTGGGAGGAGAAATACACAATCAGCCCCAGAGCGATGATGGACAGGCAGATCACCGAGAACAGGGTCCGCAGATTTTTGCTTTCATTTTTATCCTTTTTTGATGTAGCCATAAAAATAACACCTCGGCAGTAGTATGCGCCAAGGTGTTTTGTTTTATACAAAGGGGTTATTCTGTTTTTGCCGCTTTGGCCGCCCGGCTCTCCGCCTCCATGATTTCCATGGCGGTGCGCAGGGTGTCTACCACCGACTCCTGGGGCAGCGGTTTTAAGGCGATATAGGGCTTTTTGCCCGCAGACAGCAGCACCCGGCCGTACATACCCTTGTTCAGCGCCGGGATCCATGCCGGTTCCAGATTACTGAAATACAACAGCACCGCGCCGTTCTTTTGGCTGATTTCCGTTAAGCCTAACGCCAGCGCCCGATTGCGCAGCAGGGCGATCTCTACCAGACCGTACACACTTTGGGGCGGCTTGCCGTAACGGTCCGTCAACTCGTCGTACACATCGTTGGCGTCTGCGTCGCCGGCAATGTCCGCAATGCGCTTGTACATGGCGATCCGCTGATTGGTGGCAGGGATATACGCCTCGGGAATATTGGCGTCCACCGGCAGGTCGATCAGGCACTCCTGCTCCTCGTTTTGGGCAGGCGCCTCGCCTTTCTCCAGCGCCACGGCCTCCTCCAACAGCTTTAAGTACATATCGTACCCTACCGCCTCCATATGGCCGTGCTGGCGGTTGCCCAAAAGAGAACCGGCACCGCGAATCTCCAGGTCCCGCATGGCAATCTTAAACCCGGAGCCGAACTCCGTGTATTCCCGAATGGCCTCCAGCCGCTTGGTAGCAATATCCGTCAGCTCCCGCCCACGGGTGTAAGTAAAATAGGCAAACGCCCGGCGAGAGGAACGCCCTACCCGGCCGCGAATTTGGTGCAGCTGGGCCAGTCCCATGCGGTCTGCGTGCTCAATAATCAGGGTGTTTACATTGGGAATATCCACCCCAGTCTCTATAATGGTGGTGCACACCAAAACATCCAGCTGGGCGTCTAAAAGCTGCTGCCAAACGGAACTGAGCTGCTCCTCGGTCATACGACCGTGGGCAATGCCCACCCGCGCGCCGGGCAGTGCCTTTTGGATTTGCACCGCCGTGTGCTCAATGGTATCAATATTATTATGCAAGTAGTAACACTGACCGCCCCGGGCCAGCTCCTTTTCCATAGCCTCCGTCAGCACCCCAAAGTCGTACTCCATCACATAGGTCTGCACCGGGTGCCGGTCGCCGGGAGCCTCCTCCAGCACACTCATATCCCGTATGCCGCTCATAGCCATATTCAGGGTGCGGGGAATGGGGGTGGCAGACAGAGTCAGTACATCCACCGCCGGGAATTTCTCTTTGATCTTCTCTTTTTGTGCCACGCCGAAGCGCTGCTCCTCATCCACAATCAGCAGCCCCAGATCCTTAAAGCGAATGTCCTTGCTGATAATCCGGTGCGTACCTACCAGCAGATCCACCCCGCCGTGCGCCAGATCCTCCAAGATCTGCTTTTGCTTGGTGGGGGACACAAAGCGGGAGAGCATCTCCACCCGCACCGGAAACGGCTCCATCCGGCGCATAGCCGTTTGGTAATGCTGCATAGCCAACACCGTGGTGGGCACCAAAATGGCGCACTGCTTACCGTCTGCAATGCACTTAAAGGCGCTGCGCAGAGCCACCTCCGTTTTGCCAAAGCCCACATCGCCGCACAGCAGCCGGTCCATAGGCGACGGCCGCTCCATATCCGCCTTGATCTCCGCCGCGCTTTGCAGCTGATCGTCGGTCTCATCATAGGCAAAGCGCAACTCAAAGTCCCGCTGCATATCCCCGTCCGGGCTAAAGGCGTAGCCGGGGGTACTCATCCGCTTGGCGTAGAGGGCAATTAGCTCCTTGGCCATATCCCGCACAGAGGCGCGCACCTTGGCCTTGGTCTTTTGCCAGTCGCCGGAGCCAAGGCGGTTGATCTTCACCTTCGTATCTTCCTTAGGCCCAATGTACTTGGACACCAAATCCAACTGGGTCACCGGCACATACAGGGTGTCGCCCTTGGCGTAGCTGATTTTAATATAATCCTTTTTTACCCCGCTGAGCTCCAGGGAGTGAATGCCCTCAAACACGCCAATCCCGTGCACATTGTGCACAATATAGTCGCCTTTTTGCAGTTCGTCCAGGGAGTGAATGGCGTTTTTGCCCCGAGCACGCTTGTGCTTCTTTTTATTTTGCCCGGTGCGGGCGTGGGTAAACAGGGCAAAGCGAATATCCGAAATTTGCGCCCCGCCGCTGAGGCTGCCCGGGCATACATGCACCGTGCCGGTCTGGAACTGCTCCGGCAAGCGGGGGTAGAATTCTGCGGAAAAGCCCTCACTTTGCAGGTCCGTGGCCAAGGCGCGCCCGGCCCGCTCCGTACCTGCCAGCAGGCAGACGGTGTACTTTTTCTCCGCCAAGGGGCGCAGTTCCTCCGTCAGCTGGGCCATGGTGCCGCTCCATACCCCCAGGGTTTGCAGCCGGAAGTCGGACAAATGCCCCACCGGGGTGTCAAAGCTGCCCCGAGGCATGGAGTCCAGATACAGCGCTTTCTTTTCTGTATAAATTTCCGTCAGCGTATCAAAATCAACCGTATACCGGTCCAGCCCCTTGCACAGGCTGCCCTGCTCCACCAGCCACTTCATATCCTCTTGCAGCAGCCGGTTGGCATTATTACACTTCTCTTTCACTTTTGCCGAGTCGCACACCACCAGCAGACCATTGCAATAATCAAACAATCCGTTTGACTGATACACGAGGGGTAAATATTTATCTTTACAAGGCAGGGTGCCGGTTTTGCGCAGGGTGTCTGCGTCTGTGAGCAGCTTTTCCCGGGCTTTGGTGGCCTTGCCCCGCAGCCCGGCAGCCAGCGCTTCTATTGTCTTGGCGGTTTTTTCGGCATCGGCAAAGAGCACCTCTGCCGATGGGGTGATCCGCAGGCTGTTCAGTGCCTCCGTCCGCCGTTGGGTAGCCAGGTCAAAGGCGGTCATACTCTCAATGGTATCGCCCCAGAATTCCAGCCGCACCGGTTCTGTGCGCCCAGGTGGGAAAATATCTAAAATCCCGCCACGCAGAGCAAACTGGCTGGTGCCGTCCACCTGATCGTACCGAACATAACCCGCTGCCACCAACGCCTGTACCAGCTCGCCGGGGGGCACATCATCCCCCACCTTTACCGTGCGGGTACGCCCCAGCAGCGCCGCCGGGGGCATGGTCAGCTGGCAGGCAGCTGCCACCGGCGCCACCACGGCCGTGTACGCCCCCGCAGCCATGCGGGACAGCACATCCAGCCGCAGCAGCTCGTACTCATGGCTGGCACCTGCCACCTGCACAAAGTTCATCTCCCGCGCCGGGTACAACAACACATCCCCTTGCAGGGTGCGCAGATCCTCCGTCAATTTAACGGCAGAGGCCTCGTCCGGAGTGAGCACCAGTAGGGGCTTTTTTTGTTGTTCATACAGTGCGTGGAGCACCAGCGCTTTACCGGTCTCCGAAAGACCAACGGCCCCAACTGGTCGGGACCCGGTGGTCCACGCCCGATTGAGGCTGGCAAACGCATCACTTTGATTCAGTACACCTGAAAAGCAAGACATTCTTTCATTCCTATTCTGCCCCGCAGGGCTTTTGCTGTCAGCGGTTATACAAGTTCATGGCCTCATCCGTTTTGCCCTCCACCAGCAGCCGCACCGCCGCTGTGGCGTGCTCCAGCGCCGTCTTCAGCGCCGGCTCCTGCTCTTTGGGAAAACGGCCCAGCACCCAGTCCGCCAGGTCATACGCCGGGGTGGGTTTTTGCCCCACGCCGATCTTCACCCGGGGGAAGTCCTGGCTGCCCAACCGGGCAATAATACTCTTTATGCCGTTGTGCCCCCCGGCGCTGCCCTTACGGCGCACCCGGGTGCGACCCACATCCAGACTGATGTCGTCAAACAGCACCAGCACCCGCTCCGGCGGGATTTTATAAAAATTCGCCGCCTCGGCCACTGCGTCGCCGCTTAGGTTCATCATGGTTTGCGGCTTCATCAGCAGGCACCGCTCTCCGCCCAGGCGCACATCGCCCACCAGGGCGTGGAACTTTAATTTCTTAATATCCACATGCTCCTGAAGCGCCAGCAGATCCACCGCCAAAAAGCCCGCGTTGTGGCGGGTCATCTCGTACTTAGGTCCGGGATTGCCCAGCCCTACAATTAAATACGAATAGGTGCCGCCAAACTCTTTTTTTCTTGAAAAAAGCATACTCTTCCTATCTTCTTATGGCAAAAATCGGGCACGCCGCCACCGTACCTCTACAGTACAGCGTGCGTCGCGCCCGTTCTGATTATGCCTCGGTTTTTTCAAACTCCTGGAATTCCCGCTCGTCGTCGGATTTCTCGAAGTTGTACATATTCTCGTCCTTCACATGCTTGGCAATGAACTTGTCACGGTCAAACAGCTCGTCTGCCTTCACCTTCCAGGCCTTGGCAGCACCGATGGTCTTGTCGTACAGCTCGTTGGCCGACTCCGGGTGCTGCATCTCGGTGGAATAAGCACCGGTCTCTGCCACCATCTTGCTGATGGCGCCGGGGTTATCCAGCACCGGGCAGGGGCGCAGCATATTGTTGGAGAAAGGCTGGTTGCGCTTGTACGCCATAAACAGCGGACTTTGCAGCGCGTCCAACACGGAGCATTCTTTAATATTCACATTGGAGTAATGCACAAAGGCGCAAGGCTCGCAGTCGCCGTTGGAGTTAATGTGGAAATAGTGGCGGCCGCCGGCAATACAGCCCTGCACATACTCGCCATCGTTCCAGAAGTCCAGCGCAAAGATGGACTTGGTGTGGCGCCACTCGTGCATCTTCTTATACATCAGCGCACGCTGCTCCGGGCTGACCATCAGCTCGGTTACCGCGCCTTTGCCGGTGGGCATATAGGTAAAGAACCAGGCAAACTTAACGCCCTGGTCGATGAGCCAGTCCATATACTCGTCAGAGGCCAGCACATCGGTGTTTTTGCTGGTGTAGCACAGGGAGGCGCCAAAGGGCACGCCCCGGTCCTTCAGCCGCTTCATGGCAGCCGTGCACTTTTGGAAAGTGCCTGCACCGCGACGGAAGTCGTTCTCCTCCTCGTAGCCCTCAATAGAGAAGGCCGGGTAGAAGTTGCCTACTTCGCGGATCTCATCAGCAAAGCTGTCGTCGATCAGCGTACCGTTGGTAAAGCTCAGAAATGCGCAGTCCGGGTTCTCTCTGCAAATACGCATCAGATCCTTGCGGCGCATGGTAGGCTCACCGCCGGTGTACAGATACATATATGTACCCAGCTCCTTGCCCTGGGTGATAATACGGGTCAGGTCGTCGTAAGACAGAGAACTGGTATGGCCGTACTCGGCAGCCCAGCAGCCGGTGCACTTCAAGTTGCAGGCAGCGGTGGGATCCATCAGGATCGCCCACATTGCAGCCGTACTTCTCAATGGCAGCCATACGCTTGGAGTAGCTGTTAATGGCTACATTCATCAGCGGCTGAACCAGCTGATTGAGCACATGCTCATCTGTATTGCAAACCAAATCTCTGGCAAAGCGCATCCAGTTGTTATTCGGGTCATCCAGCACCTTGTGCAAACCGGCATAGGTGGAACGATTAACCTTCTTTACATCCGCCATCTCCATCAGGCTGAGAATGCGGGGTGCGTTCTTATCAAAATCCTTACGCGCATACTTGATCGCGTTTTTTACGACAACAGCTGTCACTGTTTCTTTGAAAGCCATAATACTTAACCTCTCTATACGCAGTATGCCACCGAAAGGCAGCAGTTCCTGCAATTTCAGTCAAATTCTGTGTATCAAATATAATACTAAGGAATCAAAAAGTCAAGCCTAAGTTTAATAAAGGGCGTAATGTCCTGTAAAACTTTATTTTTTCTTAAGAATCGGCCGATTACCGGTGATTAAAACCGGATCTGGAACTTTAAGCGATAGGTCTTATCCGTCTTGTTCTTGTATTTCTCATTGCAGTGGGCGCCCCAGCTGTCGTAGCCGCCTACGCCCTGCTGCCGGGCAATGCAGCGTACCACGGTCTTGGTTACCGGGGGCAGATCCTTGCCGTGCCAGGTATTCTCAATCTCCTTGGGCAGCCAGTGGCTTACATTCAGCTCCATCACCGGCTCCGCCACCAGGCTAAACACCTTCTTCTGCCCCACCAGAGTGGCGTAGCGCACGCCGGTGCGATTGCCGCACTCCTGGGGTTTCAAATAATCGGTATAAAGGTCGGTAACCGTGGTGTTGTACAGCCCGATCTGCGTTGCGTTGCACCGATCAATATAGTTCTCCTCCGGCCCGGCACCCAGGTAAGTCAGATTTTCAAAATCCGGCGGCAGCTCAAACAGCAGCCCAACCTCCGGGATCTCCGGCAAAGCGTCGTTGGGGAAGAATTGCATATCCACTTCCATACCCTTGGAGGTAATGGTGTAGACCACCTGACCCTTGCACTCCGGCTGGGTGCACACAGTAGCGCCGCTGACCACAACCACCTTTTTGCCGCCGTCCAAAATTTTGTAATTCTCAATGGACCACTTGGTGTTGTTGTAAATCCCGGGGGTGTCGCCGGCGTCTCGCCAGCAGCCCAGCCGAGAACCGGCCCGGGTGCCTCGGTCATTATCCGTCAGCGCCCGCCAGAAGTTAAAGCGCATAGGTCCTTGCAGCAGCTCCTCGCCGCCCACCTTAATACTCACCAGCTGGTTGCGCTCCCGGCGCTCAAAGCGAATGTTTACATCGTCGCTCATCACCCGCAGAGAGCCGTAGGTATCGTCCACCAGCAGCGGTGCGTCCGCCACCAATTCATCGTATGTGTTGGCAAAGGCGTCAATGACAAACTGCTCTTTGGCCACCGCAAAACCCGCCGGGCACCACAGGGTCTTTTCCTTGGTGCGCAGCTCCAAATTCAAATAGAATTCCGTATTGCAGGGGCGCCCCAGTTCCAGGTCCAGCACCTTCTTCTCACCGGGCGCAAGCTGCACTTCCACAACCCCGTCCCGGAACACACCTTTATCACTGCACTGACACCAGTACAGTTCAAAATCAGCCAAATCCGTAAACAGATATTTATTTTTGATCTCCACTTGGCCCCGCACCGGGTCCACGGCACAGAAGTCCACATATTGATACAGCTTTTGAATTTCGTAATACTTGGGGGTGATCCGCCGATCGCCAAACAGCAGTCCGTTGCCGCAGAAATGGCCGTCGTTGGGCTCGTCCCCAAAATCGCCGCCGTAGGCCAGGTATTCCCGTCCCTGGTCGTCTTTGGTGAGAATGCTCTGATCCACCCAATCCCACACAAAGCCGCCTTGCAGGCAGGGATATTTATCCCACAGGGTGGTATATTCGTCCGTAGAACCACAAGAATTGCCCATGGCGTGGGTGTACTCGCAAAGCAGGTACGGCCGACCGTCCCGCCGGGTCAGAGCATATTCTTCACATTCCTGGGGTTTGGCATACATTTTGCTCTGCACATCGGACAAGCTCTGCTCTTCCGGGTCGCCGTGGCACTCAAAGTGCACAAAGCGGGTATCATCCACATTTTTCAAATAGCGGTACATTTTCTTAGGCGTCTCGCCGCCAAGGCTCTCATTGCCCATGGACCAGCACACCACGCAGGTGCAGTTCTTGTCCCGCTCATACAGCGCCTGAAAATCCAGCCCCACGCCGCTGAGATGCCGCTCGCCCACCTCCTGCTGGAGCTTGAGCTGGTTGGACAGCCGCAGCAACCGGTCCTGCCCCACTTCATACGACGCAATCCGGATATCCCAGTCATATTGCTTCGGAATTTCGATCATGGCCGCTCTCCCCTTTTCTTAGAAATATTATCGGGTGGCAAAACCACCCGATAATATTTCTGCGCTCAGCCCTCAGCGCCCGGGATATCGAAAATAAACGTTGCATA
>ERZ773150.3590-NODE-3590-length-10052-cov-2.200260_pt1 | contig 10052 bp, 8 predicted proteins | sample MGYA00580845_ERZ773150 | MGnify/ENA primary metagenome ERZ773150 (study PRJEB29015, sample SAMEA2737848) | human gut metagenome | biome: human gut; feature: human-associated habitat; material: faeces | place: China | collected 2012 ...
GAAATTGGAAAGCCCCATATCTGTAATTCTCTTTAATTCTTTCTTTGCTGCCGGTGCGTAGGTCACGCCGTCTGCACCGTAAATCTCTTTTGCGATAGTCTCAATCTTTTCTTCCAGAGAAAGATCATTCTCATATAATACCTTGAAATGGCTTTCTTTTTTCTCTAAGGTCTCAAGCACTTTGTTTGCAAGTGCAATACCACCTTCGCCACCTTTTTCCCAGACTTCGGAAAGTGCGAACTCGCAGTCTCTCTCATGGCAGAACTGCTCTACATAGTCTGTCTCTGCCTTGGTATCTGTCACAAAGGAGTTTAAAGTAACAACCACCGGTACTCCGTATTTCTGAAGATTTTCGATATGTTTCTCCAGATTTACAATGCCCTTTTTCAAAGCTTCCAAGTTTTCCTCTGCAAGATCAGCTTTCGCAACTCCTCCATTATATTTCAAAGCGCGGATTGTTGCAACTAAAACCACTGCATCCGGTTTCAGATCTGCCTTTCTGCACTTGATATCAAAGAACTTCTCTGCGCCGAGGTCTGCACCAAATCCTGCCTCTGTGATCACATAATCTGCAAGTTTTAATGCTGTCTTTGTAGCACGGACAGAGTTGCATCCATGTGCAATGTTGGCAAACGGACCACCATGTACAATTGCCGGTGTGTGCTCTAAGGTCTGGATGAGGTTTGGTTTCAACGCATCTTTTAATAATGCAGCCATTGCTCCGGTTGCCTGAAGATCATCTGCTGTCACTGGCTTTCCATCATAAGTATAGGCAACAATAATGCGTCCTAATCTTCTTTTTAAATCGTGCATATCAGTTGCAAGGCAGAGAATTGCCATAATCTCGGAGGCAACGGTAATGACAAAGTGATCTTCTCTCACAACACCATCCATTTTGCTTCCAAGTCCAACGACAGTATTACGGAGCACACGATCGTTCATATCAAGACAGCGTTTCCATACAATCTGTCTTGTATCAATGCCAAGTTCATTTCCCTGCTGAATATGGTTATCAAGCAAAGCAGCCAGCAGATTATTTGCAGAAGTAATCGCATGGAAATCTCCTGTAAAATGAAGATTTAAGTCTTCCATCGGAACGACCTGGGCATAACCGCCTCCTGCGGCGCCTCCCTTGATACCAAAACATGGTCCTAAAGATGGTTCACGCAATGCGATCACTGCCTTTTTCCCCAAACGGCCAAATGCCTGTCCAAGTCCGACACTTGTCGTTGTTTTTCCCTCTCCAGCCGGAGTTGGATTGATTGCTGTCACAAGAATCAGCTTTCCATCCGGCTGATTTTTTACCCGCTCGATCAGTTCATCGGATAATTTAGCTTTGTATTTTCCGTATAATTCGAGGTCATCCTCTCCGATTCCAAGCTTTTCTGCTACTTCTTTGATTGGGAGCATTTCTGCTTCCTGTGCAATCTGAATATCACTTTTCATTCCAAAACTCCATTCCTGCGATTCTCTTTCGCATATTGTATTTGTCCTACACAGGACTTATAAGTTGATATTATAATACAAGTCTTATTGATAAGCAAATATCAATTACAGATATTCTTCTTCATACTGCTCAAATTGTTCCGGCGACATCAGTACTTTTCTTGGTTTTGTACCTTCCTCCGGTCCGACAATTCCGGCTTCCTCCAACTGATCCATAATCCTTGCTGCGCGGTTAAAGCCGACCTTAAAATACCGTTGCAGCATTCCGATCGAACCCTTTTCTTTGTCGATCAGAAGTTTTGCTGCATCTGCAAAATAAGGATCTCTTCCGTCCCCGGTCTGTCCTGAGTCAATGCTTACTGTTGTATTCCCGGATTCGATGCTGTTCATCTGCTCTTCCACAGATGAATTGTAACTCACCTGTCCGTTTTCTTCTTTTATGTAAGCAACGACATCCGATACTTCTTTATCCGATACAAATGCACCCTGAACACGCAGTGGTTTCGGTACGCCCTGAGGATTAAATAACATGTCACCTTTTCCGAGCAGTTTTTCTGCACCGTTCATATCAAGAATGGTTCTCGAATCAATTCCGGATGTCACCGCAAAGGCGATCCGGCTTGGCATATTCGCCTTGATCAGTCCGGTAATGACATTGACAGACGGACGCTGTGTTGCGATGATCAGATGGATTCCACACGCTCTTGCAAGCTGTGCCAGACGACAGATAGATTCCTCCACATCGCTCGCCGCAACCATCATTAAATCTGCCAGCTCGTCTACAATGATCACGATCTGTGGTAATTTTTCCGGCTTGTCCTCCCCATCCGGCAGATCATCGATTTTGGCATTATAGCCTTTTAAGTCACGGACATTTGCCTCTGCAAACTTCTGATAACGGTCAGCCATCTCTGCGACTGCCCAGTGAAGCGCACCTGCCGCTTTTTTCGGATCTGTCACAACCGGAATCAGTAAGTGTGGAATTCCGTTATAAATACTAAGTTCGACCACCTTTGGATCGACCATGATCAGTTTTACATCTTTCGGATCTGCCTTGTATAAAATACTCATAATAATCGTGTTGATACAGACAGATTTACCGGAACCTGTTGCACCGGCAATCAGTAAATGAGGCATTTTTGCAATATCTGCAACCGTTACATTTCCTCCAATATCTTTTCCGACGCAGAAAGAAATGTTGGATGGATGATTTTTAAATTCCGGCGAATCCACAAGTTCACGGAAAGAAACCATCAGTGTCTCTTTATTTGGAACCTCGATTCCAACTGCCGCCTTTCCCGGGATTGGTGCCTCGATTCGGATGTCAGCAGCTGCGAGATTCAGTTTGATATCATCTGCCAGATTCACGATTTTACTTACTTTAACACCCATTTCCGGCTGAATCTCATAACGTGTGACCGATGGTCCACAACTGATATTCGTGATCGTAACGTTAACGCCGAAGTTCTTTAATGTCTGCTGTAATTTCTGCGCGGTCTCCTGAAGATGCTGTTTGGAATCACCCTGCTTATTGCCTGGCGGTTTTAACAATGATACTGGTGGGAACACATACTTTCTTTCCTTCTGTGCCTCCAGATGGATTTCTTCCTCGATGGATGAGACATCATTTTGAATATCTTCCTCCGTAGCCTTAACATTTTTCTTCGGTTTTTCTGCGGCATCATACGGAATAGATTCTTCTACTGGATGATGTTCTTCATAAGCCGGCTCTGTATGGATACTCTCCTGATATGCCGGCTCTGAGTGAAAGATTGATGCATCCTCTTCCAGCTCTTTTGCCTCAAACGCTTCCTTAGAAAATGCGGACGGAGCAACATACGGTTCCGTCTCCGGTTCCATAGCAGGAAGTTTTTGATATTCTGCGCCTCCGGCTGTGAGTGTCACATGCTTCTCCTCCTTGATTTCCGGCAGATTGGTGTTCGACTGCTCCAAAAGTTTGTCAATATTAATTTCACTGACTTCATCCGAACCCATAGGCTCTGCCTTCCTGTCCGGAAGAACTCTTGTGTCGACTGCCACGCCTTCCACCTTGCGGTCCATGCGGCGCAGCTCACGTTCCTCACGTCGCTGTTCTGCAAGTTCACGATGACGTTCATTGCTCTCTTTTGCCGTTTCATAAACTTTACGGCTGCCTTTCTGCACACCCTTCAATGCGGAACGTTCTGTGATCAGCACCAGACAGATAATCATTGCCACAACATCGATCACATAAGAACCGAGGAGTCCAAAATTTGGACAAAAAATCCCGGCAAGAAGACCACCTAAAAATCCTCCGCCAATTTTATGTACCGAACAATACTGATAGGCACCTGCCGCTCCGGCAACTTCCGCGCCACAGCGCACGATCTCGATAAACATACATAAAAACAGAACAAAAAATACGGCTGCAACAATTTTTACCGTTGCGATCCGATTGCCTTTATTGGACGCTGCAAAAAAAGTACCGATCACCAAAACAACCGGAAAAATATATGCAATTAAACCAAATACGCCAAAAAAGAAACTGCTGACAGCATTTCCAATTGCCCCGCCGATTCCAAAATTACTGATAAAAAGTAAAATGGAGATTGCAAGGATCACCCACAGAATCACTTCCTCTGTAAAGCTCTCCTGCTGCATATCATTCTTCTTACGTCCTGAATTCGTTTTTCTGCCAGAAGTTTTTCTGCCAGAGGAACTCTTTCTTTTCCCTGTTGCCAAAATATTACCTCCAAAAAATATCTCCTATAATGTATAGAAAAATCCGCCGATTGAGAGCAGTCCGACAATCAGACAATAAACTGCAAAAACACGGAATTTCCGATTGCGCACAATGACAAGCATTGTTTTAATACAGATATATCCGATCACTGCAGCAATCACCATACCAACAATATAGCAGGTAATATCCATGCCACTCACGGACAGATCTGCAAAATCTTTTAACTCTAACACCATGGCACCTAAAATCGCCGGTATCGACATAATAAACGAATATTTCACTGCAAACTTGCGGTTAAATCCGCTGAGCAGACATGCTGTGATCGTTGTTCCGCTGCGGGATAGTCCCGGCAAAGTTGCCACGCCCTGAGCAATACCAACGACAAACGCATTGGTGTATGTAATGTCCTTCGGAAGCTTGTCTCCGCCCTTGCAGCGGTCTGCGATAAAGAGCAGAATTGCGGTTGCGATCAGACAGATGCCCGGCACGATCAGAAGTTCTGATGCCTGCTCTACCACGTCTTTTCCAACAAAACCAATGATTCCGGTCGGAATGGTTGATACCAGGATCAGCACCAAACTTGCGGTAACTGCTGTTTACAATTCTGCGGTACGGACTGTAATCAACATGATCTTTTCCTCTGTCACGGATCGATAGAAAAAGGTTTTTTATAAGTGCTGCAAAATTGATCAGCACATCTCTCACGATACAGATTCCCTCCACAAAAAGCCTGACGATATCTTTATAATAAACTGCGCAGATCGCGATCAGAGTTCCAACATGCAGCAAAACATCAAATAACATTCCTGTATCCGTCTCAACATGGAACAGGATTTTAAAAAGTGCAAGATGTCCGGAACTGCTGACCGGAAGGAACTCTGTCAATCCCTGTATGATTCCCATCAAGACCGCCTGTAATAAAGTCATAAGCTTTTTCCTCCGCTGTATCGTATCTCATATTTTCTAAAAAATATCAGTTTTTTCCATAAGTCACCGATTTTCATACTTTTTAAGTATACCATATTTCATTTTGATTGTCATTAAAAGCTTTTTTTGCCGCCGGATTTTGTCTCTTGTATGAGCTGGTGTAATTTTGCAAATGCCTCATGGATTCCACCGATAGAATCAATGAGTCCTTCCTCGACCGCCTGTCCTCCAACCAGGATCGTCCCAAGGTCTTTTGTGAGGATTCCCGTATTCATCATAAGCTCCTCCAGCCGGTTCTGTTCTGCTTTGGAATGCTGCACAACAAATTTTAAAATACGATCCTGCATCTGCTTAAAATAATCATACGTTGGCTGCGCCCCGATCACAGTTCCATTCATCCGCACCGGGTGGATCACCATCGTACCGGATGGCACGATAAAAGAATAGTCCGTGGAGACTGCCAGCGGCACGCCGATGGAATGGCTGCCACCGAGTACCAGTGAAACCGTCGGTTTATCAATGGATGCTACCATCTCAGCAATGGCAAGCCCGCTCTCCACATCCCCGCCTACCGTGTTTAACAAAAGCAGTAATCCATCCACATTTTTATTTTCCTCCACCTCCGCGAGTTTTGGAAGCACATGCTCATACTTTGTCGTCTTTGTCGCCGCCGGAAGACACTCATGCCCCTCAATCTCTCCTATGATCGTCAACATGGAGATCCTGTCTTCCCCATGCTCTAACTCCACCTGTCCAAAATCCCTGATCTGCTCATTCACAGCCTTCTCTTTCTCATTTTTCTCTGCCATACGATCTCCCTTCCCTCATAAGACTGAAAAAACAGGATAGATTTTTCTACCCTGTTCTTTAGTATTGGAGATTCTTTTTATTTTATACAGTATATCCAATCAGATAATTATAAAGCCCTTCGTATTTTCCTTTGGAAGACTTCCATGAATAATCGTTTGCCATGCCCCGTTCAACAATCTGATTCCACTGTTTTTTCTTATCAAAATAAATATGCTTTGCATAATTGACAACACCGAGCATCTCTTCCCCATTATAATTTGCAAAAGAGAATCCATCACCGGTATTTTCGTATTCGTTATATGGTCTGACTGTATCCTTAAGTCCTCCGGTCTCACGGACGATTGGAACCGTACCGTAACGGAAAGAGATCAGCTGCGTCAGTCCACATGGTTCAAAGCGGGATGGCATTAAAAATGCATCCGCAGCGGCGTAAAGTTTGTGAGCCAGGTCATCAGAATAACAGATATTGGCAGAAACTCTGTCTCCGTATTTCCATGCATAATGGCGGAACATGTTCTCATACTGTGGATCGCCGGTTCCAATCACAACAATCTGTGTGAAATCATCCACCAGGCGGTCAATCACATAATTGATCAGATCCAGACCTTTCTGATCGGTGAGTCTTGAGATCAGTCCGATCATGAACTTCTTCTTATCGACAGTCAGATCCAGTTCCTCCTGTAATTTTAATTTATTATTGACCTTCTTCTTACGGAAGTTTGATGCGTTATAGTTGGTATAAATTTTCGGGTCTGTCTCCGGATCATATGTTTTGTAATCAATACCGTTTACAATGCCCTGCATATCAAAGTGTCTGGCGGCAAGCAGTCCATCCAGCCCCTCGCCATAGTAATCAGTCTGGATCTCCTGTGCATAAGAATCGCTTACAGTTGTAATATAATCTGCATATACCAAACCACCCTTTAACATGTTGGCATCCTTATGAAATTCCAGTTTATCCGGTGCAAACAAATCTGCTGAAAATCCTGTCAGCCCCTTCATCGTCTTCACATCCCATACACCCTGGAACTTCAAATTATGTATGGTAATGATTGATTTCATCCCCCAGTAAAAAGAGTCTGCCTGAAATTCATTTTTCAGATATACCGGGATCAGACCTGTCTCCCAGTCGTGACAGTGGATCAGATCCGGACGGAAATCGATCTGTTTTAACATGGATAAAACAGCTTTATCGAAGAAAACAAACTTCTCAATGTCATAACGGATATCCCCATATGGTGTATCACAGGTAAAATATTCCTGATTATCAATAAAATAGTAGGTAACCCCATCCAGTTCATATTTTAAAATTCCAACATATTTGTTCTGGATATAATTTCCTGCACACATATAAAAATGTGTTACATACTGAAACTGGTTTCTGAATTTTTCCGGAATACAGCTATAATTTGGAATCACTACCCTGACATCCCATTCCTCTTTTGAAAATTCCTTAGGTAATGCACCACACACGTCCGCAAGTCCCCCTGTTTTTATAAACGGAACGCACTCTGACGCTGCAAAAAGAATCCTCTTCATGAATTATACCTCCTCATCATCCTTGTACTATTTATGATATAACATTTTCCCCCGGATTTCTACCACTTTATTGTAAAAAAGTGTCCATATGAAAAAACTCTGTTCTTGGATTGCGCCAAAAACAGAGTCTGTCTCATATTATTTATTCATCCCAGTTGTGGTAAACCTGCTGAACATCATCATCATCATCCAAAAGATCTAAGATACGGTTGATGTTTGTGATATCTTCGTCTGCAGATAACTCTACATAGTTCTGAGGAATCATGGTTACTTCTGCTTCTGCCATTGGAATGTTCTCAGCTTCCAATGCGCTTCTTACAGCTTCAAAATCATCTGGAGATGTCAATACTTCAAAGCAGTCCTCCTCCTCATTAAAATCTTCTGCGCCTGCATCTAAAGCGATCATCATAAGATCGTCTGCATCCATCTCACAGTCTTCTTTTGCGATGATGATCTGTCCTTTTTCATCGAACATGTAAGATACACAACCCTGTGTACCGATGCTTCCATGACCTTTTGTGAATGCATTTCTGACATTTGCAGCAGTACGGTTTTTGTTATCTGTTAAACATTTTACAATGATAGCTGTTCCGCTCGGTCCATATCCTTCATATGTACAGAATTCGTAGTTGACGGAGTTTCCATCACCGGCAGCTTTCTTAATACCACGCTCAATCGTATCGTTTGGCATATTGTTGCTCTTTGCCTTTGCGATCACCTGTGCAAGTTTGAAGTTATTGGATGGATCCGGGCCACCCTCTTTTACTGCAACTGCGATTTCTCTACCGATAATCGTAAAGATTTTACCTTTTGCAGCATCATTTTTTTCTTTCTTATGTTTAATATTGGCAAACTTTGAATGTCCTGACATAACTTTATCCTCTCTTTTTCTTGTATTTTCGTCTGTCAAACTTTTTATATGTTTTGTGTGTTTCTCACACAATTACAAAATCTCTCAGAAATATTATTCTAGCACCGTTTCTTCTTTCTGACAAGAGTTCGCTTCCTTATCTGTGGAAACGCCCTCGGCAAGTTTTGTGATCTTCACTTTTTTGATCATCTTATTTTCCACCTGTAAAACTTCGAAATGATACCCGAAAGCATCTGTCTCAAACTTCTCATCATCATTTGGAATACGGTCTAACAGAGAGATCAGTATACCATTTAACGTTTCAAATTCATCTTCCTCCGGAATATGAATTTTCAAAATTTCAAGTGCCTCCTCAGCAGAAGTCATACCATCCATCAGATAACTGCCATCTGGCAGTTTCTCAATCATCTTTTCTTCCTGGTCGTGTTCATCCTCGATGTTTCCTACGATCTCCTCAAGGATATCTTCCATTGCAACAATCCCGGAAGTCTGTCCATACTCATCCACCACGATGACCATATGCGTCTTAGCATTCTGCATCATCGTAAATAAGGTATTAATATTTCTCGTTTCCGGAATAAAATCAACCTCACGGATCAATCCCTTAATATCTTTGATCGCCGTGTGATAAATCTCCTGTTTCTGGCACAGTGCAAGTACCTCCTTAATATGAAGCACTCCGATTATATTATCAATATCATCTATGTATACTGGATATCGCGAATAGTTATTTTCAATCGTGAAATCCAGCATTTCAAGGAACGTCATCGTTCCATCAATGGCAATGATATTCTTGCGGTGCACCATAATATCCTTTGCATCTTTGTCTCCAAATTCAAAAATATTATGGATCATCTCCGCTTCATTCGCCTGCAGGACACCCTGCTCATGTCCTTCATTTACCATTGAGATAATCTCTTCTTCTGTCACATCATCGGTGTCTACTCCGAACAGCTTCATAAGCCTGTTACTCAACTTTTTCATCCCGGTAGTGGGACTGCCACCATCGTCCATAAATCCTCCTAATTTATATCGAAATTGTATTAAAACATTTGAAATAATACCATTTTGCTCCAGAATAGTCAAGTTATGTAAGAAGCTCTAAGCTTATTTCCAATGCCTTATCAATTTTGATCAGTATCTGATTGTCAAGATGACATACTTTATCTTTCAGCCGCGTCTTGTCGATTGTGCGCAACTGTTCCAGTAAAACAACGGAATCCTTCACCAGTGCATACTTGGTGCAGTCTAACTCCACATGGGTTGGAAGTTTTGCCTTGTTCATCTGGGAAGTGATTGCTGCACAAATGACCGTAGGACTGTGTCTGTTTCCAACATCGTTCTGTATGATGAGCACCGGCCGCACACCGCCCTGTTCCGAGCCGACCACCGGTCGCAAGTCTGCATAAAAGATATCTCCACGCCGAATTAACATATGCTTTACACTCCATAATCTTACTCAGTATTCTCTCTACTGTTGTTTCTTACGGATAGTATTTCCATATTTAACGGTCGTATTCTGTTTTCAAAAATATTTTTCCAGCCTATTCCTCGTCAAAATATTCCTGGCTTGCAATTCTTTTTCCATCCCGATAAAAAACACGCGGAATGCGTTTTCCAAGCACGCAGACAAACTCATAATTAAATCTGCCGGAAAGGCTGCCGACTTCTTCCATGGTGATCACTTCATCCCCATCCCTGCCGATCAGTGTCACTTCATCCCCGATCTTCACATCC
>ERZ773150.3612-NODE-3612-length-10005-cov-14.470754_pt1 | contig 10005 bp, 9 predicted proteins | sample MGYA00580845_ERZ773150 | MGnify/ENA primary metagenome ERZ773150 (study PRJEB29015, sample SAMEA2737848) | human gut metagenome | biome: human gut; feature: human-associated habitat; material: faeces | place: China | collected 2012 ...
CGCCATCAAAGGCAATGCCCATATCCGCGCCGTGTTTGATGACCGCATTGCGGGTGTCGTCGCGGCATTCCGGCAGCAGCGGGTTAGGAATACCGTTGGGGAAATTACCGTCCGGCGTGTTGTGCACTTTGATTAATTCCACGGGTGCGCCGAGGGCTTTAAAGCGGGCTTCAATGGCGTCCACCACCGGACCCGCTGCGCCGTTCCCGGAGTTGATCACCAGCTTGAGCGGCGTGAGGTTTTTGACATTGATATAACCGAACAGGTGATCAACGTAAGCGTCACGCAGGTTGATTTGCTGATAGCGACCGCGTTTGGTTTCATCGACGGGAGGAAAGTCGTTGGCTTCAGCCAGACGCTGGACGTCGCGCAGTCCGGTATCACCGCTGATCGGGCGAGCCCCTTCGCGCACCAGTTTCATGCCGTTGTAATCCATCGGATTATGGCTGGCAGTAACTTCAATACCGCCATCCACGCCGAGATGGAACGTGGCGAAATAGATCTCTTCGGTGCCGGACATGCCAATATCCAGCACATTGACGCCCGCATCCTGTAAACCTTTCGCCAGCGCCAGTTTTAAGGTTTCGCTGGTGAGGCGGACATCACCGCCTAACACAATGGTTTTCGGTTTGAGAAATTCGCCATAGGCGCGACCAATGCGCCAGGCAATATCTTCATTCAGTTCTTCGCCTAATTTCCCGCGAATATCATAGGCTTTAAAGCAGGTTAATATTTTCATATCTGCTCAATTCGTTATCTAGAGATTAGCAATTTGAAATTCTGAATCAGTCTTATAATGCTACTACAATGGTTCATCTTCCCTATACACGGCCATAGCGATCTGCGAAGCGCACCACATCATCCTCTTCGAGATAAGAGCCGGAGCGCACTTCAATTAAATCGAGCGGAATTTTCCCCGGGTTTTCCAGGCAGTGCGTCGCCCCCAGCGGAATATAAATGGACTCGTTTTCACCAAGCAGTTTGATATCACCGTCAATGGTGACTTTTGCCGTTCCCGCGACCACTACCCAGTGTTCCGCGCGGTGATGGTGCATCTGTACCGACAAGCCCTCGCCCGGTTTCACGGTGATGCGTTTCACCTGGTAGCGGTCGCCCGCGTCGATAGAGTCATATTTGCCCCACGGACGATAGACTTCGCGATGCACCCGATGCTCATGGCGACCGTCGGCTTTGATCTGCTCGACCACCTTTTTCACATCCTGCACAGAGTTACGGTCGGCAATCAGTACCGCATCTTTGGTCTGCACTACCACCAAATCCTTCACCCCGACGGTGGTGACCAGGCCAGATTCGGCATACACATAGCTGTTTTCAGTACTATACTTGATAACGTCTCCAAAACATGAATTCCCATGGCGGTCCTTAGAACTAATCTCCCAAAGTGACGACCACGATCCGACATCACTCCACCCCGCATTCATCGGAACGACTATAGCGTCAGTTGTTGCTTCCATTATCGCATAATCTATAGATTCATCAGGGCATTCGGAAAAGGACTCTTCGTCAATTCTCACAAAATTAAGATCTGACGTCATATTAGCCATTGCATTCTCGCAAGCATCAAGAATATCAGGCCTAAATTTTTTAAGTTCCCGAAGATATCGGCTTGCGCGAAATAAAAACATACCACTATTCCAATAATATTCACCACTAGCCAAATATTTTTCTGCTGTTTCTAGATCAGGCTTCTCAATAAATTTATCAACATGAAAAACATTATCTGAATTTTCATATGCTGCTCCCCGCCGAATATAACCATACCCCGTTTCTGGTCGTTCAGGAATAATGCCAAATGTAACCATTTTTCCACTTCGTGCAGAGGGAATGGCATTTTTAACTGATTGACTAAATGCTACTTTATTAGTAACAACATGATCTGCAGCAAGAACTAGCATGATACTGTCTTCTTGCTGTGACTTTTTCAATTTTAATAGTGCAGCAAGAGCAATTGCTGGTGCAGTATTTCGTCCAAAGGGTTCTAAAATAATGTTGTCGGTTAATTTGTTAATCTGTCGTAATTGTTCAGCAACAATAAATCTATGTTGTTCATTACATATAACTATAGGATCATCACACTCCATATCATTAAGGCGTTCCACCGTAGCCTGTAACATAGTTAGATTGCCATTAAGCTTTAAAAATTGCTTTGGGTAAAGAACTCTAGATAACGGCCATAAACGAGTTCCTGAACCGCCTGCTAATATTATTGGAGTGATTAATGATTTCATAGCTTATTCATCCTAAAATATAATTCATTTATGGAGTTAATCATATCCTTCTTTGTAAAGATCTGTCTGAATCTTTGGTATGAATTTTTAGACATTACATCTTTGTTTTCTAAAACATGGACAATTCCTGCTGCAAGTAACTTAGAGTTTTTGGGTTGTACTACTACTCCAGAATATCCGTCAAGATTTACCCACGAAACACCACTTCCGGGGATATCTGTTGATACTAATGGTTTTTTATAACTCATAGCTTCAAGTTGAACAACACCAAATGCTTCTGATTTATGTATTGACGGAAGACAAAATACATCACAAAGTTTATAGTATGAGGACAATTTATCAAAAGAGATGCTGCCTAATAGATGGACTTTATCTCCAAGGTTTGCATTTTTAATGAAAGCATTTAGTTCTTCATACAATTCACCTTGTCCTCCTATCAGAATAACTATATCCTCTGGTAAGTATTTAGCAGCATCAATTAGATAATCAAAACCTTTGTAATAAACAAGTCGTCCTAAAGAAAAAACAATTTTTTTTCCATAGAATTTATTTTTCATCTCACTAAGGAATAGCTCATTTTCTGGTAATCTTTCTTTTTCGATTCCAATAGGAATACATATTAATTTATTTTGATAATTCTTTAATGCTACTGAGTTTTCTCCATATATTGGTGAAGTGACAATAACTTTATCACAACGTTTGAGAATCCACGTTTGAAATGGTTTAAAAAGAAATAATAATTTTTTTTGCTTTACAATATCACTATGCCAATGAATTATAATTTTTGATCTTGAACGAAATAAAAATAAAGCAAGAACTGCAAGAGGATTTGGCAAATGCAAATGTATTATATCATATTTATTCCGGATTTTTTTCCAATGTTTAAAAAATGATAATGATATTGGCGTTGAAAAAAGACGACCTATAATCCCACACCGAGTAATATTATAGCCGCTATTTTCTACTATGTCTTTATTAATATCATTAACACAAAATACATCTACAGGTATATTATATTCCGATAAAAAACCATCACTAATATCATATGCCACTTGTTCAATACCACCAAAAACAGGCGGGAAATACTTACAAATTTGTAAAACTCTCATAACACACCTTGTTTATATAGATTTTGAGTTCCTGCTTTTATTTTGTCTTCATAAACCTTGATTTATAAATTTCATGCAATACTAACTTTAATAATATAAGCCTATATTTTATTTTAAAGAATAAAGGGTTTTTACTTTTACTGCCCGAAGTAGTCACTGTACACACATGCCTTCTATATAAAACTAATTGTTCATCCAAAAAATATATTTTGCCATATATTTTCCCAATAATACCTATCCATAGATCATGCCCAATGGGTCTATCTGGAAAAGGAAATATTTTCTTTAATATATCCCTGTCAAAACACATACAACACCCCAGGTATGGGTTTTTGTAAATGGTTCGTAAAAGTGAGTCTGTTTTTTTTATTCTGCTAAAATAAGAATTTTGAATGATATTTTTATCTTGATCTATAATCGAACAATCATTAACAACTATTAATCCTTTATTTTTTCTTTCTCCAAAAATTTCTTTGACTTTTGAAACTCGACCAGGAAGCCATATATCATCTTGGTCAGACAAAATAATAATATCACCTTTTGCTTGCAATAAAGCATTTTGAAGATTTTTGGAGACATATAAAATATTTTTTTCAATATTCGCACCTGATAATTCTTCTTTCTGGTGCAGTAAGACTTTAACTCTAGGGTCATTCAATTCATTGATGATAGCAACAGTATGATCGGTTGAACCATCATCCGATATTATAATCTCGTCTTCAGATGATAATTGTACAAGTATACTGTATAATTGTTCTTTAATATAATTCTGCCCATTAAATGTTGGCATACATACAGATATCATTTATAAAATCTCCATTAAGAATAGAATTCATAACTTCCTAATAACTCCACATGAAATATGTTTATGTAGAACATAATTGCGCAAATGAAAACGACTAATGATAATGATAACATTTTCGGTTTTATTTTATAAGCACAATAAGGAAGCAATATTATTTCGGCAACTGAAAAAAGCTCGCTAATTCTTAATGAAAATACTGGCATAATTGAAAAAGCAACTAGTGCAATTGGGGCAAAAGAATATAACTTTGCAGTTAAAATTATTTCTTTTGAAACAAGATTACCTCTAATAATATAAAATAGAAGGAATGTTATAGCTATATGTATTAATTGAAAAAGAGAGAAGACGTTGATAGGTATATACTCATCACTATTTCCTCGTTTTATATACTGGATATATTTTGCCTGAATATAGTCAATATTGATTTTCTCAATTACTGTTAATATATTAATATTTGTGTAGAACATCGCATATGCGGTGATGAGTAACATTATATAAATCAGTAAAAATCTCTTGGTTATCTTGTCAGCTCTTAAATTTAAGGCTATTAAAAATATCAACGCAGTTATATGAAATGAAGAGGCTATTAATATGAATAATATAAATTTTTTCTGCTTTCCGGCAACAATATACTGTAACGAATAAAATGCAATTATACTAGCAACAGCAACTCTTATTTGTGTCATATCATGCAGCAAGAAAATATTCGAATAAAACACTAAAACTGATAACATTAAGTAATGACTATTTCTTTGTATATATTTTATTTTAAATGTAAATGATATTGCTGCATAAACCAAAAATAAAAAAAATACCCCCCCGAAAACTTTAAGTGCGATCCAACTTATTATTTTAAACGTGGGTTCTACAGGTAATAATGGGTCTGAGACAGATAGATCCATTAATATCACATAATTTTGATAATCTCGATCAACATATCCAGCTCTAAAAGCACACATAATGAATAAAATGAACATGATCGGCTTAAACCAAAACTTTTGATTATTAGTATAAGCTAATATTGAAATTATCACAAACAAGAAAACATATATATACATATAATCCCTATCTATTCATAGGTCATCAATTTTGGAAAAGCTAGTTCATTAAATCCTTGAATTTATGTCACAACTTTCATTCTTAATAATTAGAGTCGTTTTCCCATACGTTTTTTAATTGCATCAATTGTAGCATTTTTAAAGAGTTTTACTTTGGCATATTTATCATTAGAGAATATAGTATGAACAAAGATAAATAATGGCAATCTAAATAAAAGATATAATTTATGCCTCAATATTATATTCTTTCTTAAGATCAAATGTATCATATTTCTAACAACATAATAATGCCTGAAATCACTATGTAATATGACATTCTTGCCAAACATATGTTTATTTCCATTTCCGATACTATGCTTCATTAACAAAAAAGGAACAACAAAGCATTGATATCCATATGTACGACTACGTTCGCACCATTCAATATCTACAAAATCAATATAAAAATCTTCATCCATTCCCCCAACGATATCAATAACATGGCTTCTTATTAAAGTTCCTGAGGCGATCAAATAATCAGTAGCCTCAACTTCACTTTTATCTTTTGATATTTTTTTATAAAAAGGAGTTATAAATACAGCCCCAGTAACCTGATTGGTTTTAATATCTAGAAACGAAGGACCAATCGCCGCTACCTTTTTACCCGCGGCTATAAGTTTTGATTCTTCGTTAATCAAAATTTCAACCATATTTGTTGGTAATACACTGTCTTGATCCAACAGTAGAACATGTGTTGAATTTTTTTCCAAGGCTATCTTTATCCCCTGATTTTGGGCTCTGGCAATACCTATATTATGCCTCATTTTTTCATAAATAAAATTCAATTCATTATATATTGAGCATATTTCTTCAACCATGTCCTCTACATTTTCGTCTATTGAATTATCAACGAAAATTACTCTATCAAGTTGATGATTAATGCTATCTACTAACTTTTTTAATGCGTAAAAATCAGGATTGTATAAAACAATAATCCCAGTCACGGAAGTGGTTTTATTTAACATGTACTCTCATTTTATAAAATTCTTTATTTATGCAAACAAGGGCTTTACCGCTACACTCTCATGTTAAAGCCCTCTTTTATTATGTTAATTTCTAAAATTCACATGATGATGATAATAACACTGCATTCTTATCTTTATTAGAAAGAATTGGCGAAATCATGCTTGGCCATTTAATATTAATAATAGGGTCATTCCAAATAATTCCCCTATCACTTTCAGGATGATAATAATTAGTCGTTTTATACAAAAACTCAGCCGTCTCACTCAGCACCAAAAAACCATGTGCGAATCCTTCAGGTATCCACAACTGGCGCTTATTCTCAGCAGATAAATTCACCCCAACCCATTTGCCAAAAGTTGGTGACGATTTCCGAATATCAACAGCTACGTCAAAAACTTCACCAACAACGCAGCGCACCAATTTCCCTTGTGCATAAGGTTCTAACTGATAATGCAGTCCGCGTAAAACACCTTTACAAGACTTCGAATGGTTATCTTGAACAAATTCAACTTTGCGGCCTACAGCTTCCTCAAAAACCTTCTGGTTAAAGCTCTCGAAAAAGAAACCGCGCTCGTCACCAAAAACTTTCGGTTCGAAAATTAATACGTCTGGAATCTCTGTTTTAATTACGTTCATTTATTAATAACCTTTAATCATTTTTAGCAGGTACTGACCATAAGCATTTTTTTTCAGCGGTTCAGCTAATACTTTCACCTGCTCAGAATCAATAAATCCTTTACGATAAGCAATTTCTTCCGGGCAGGAAACTTTCAGCCCCTGACGTTCTTCAATTGTTGCAATGAAGTTGCTTGCTTCAATAAGACTTTGATGTGTCCCCGTGTCCAGCCATGCATAACCGCGTCCCATCATGGCAACGGATAAACGCCCCTGCTCCATATAGATACGGTTAATATCGGTAATTTCCAGTTCGCCACGGGCAGAAGGCTTAAGTTTTTTCGCCATTTCGACAACGTCGTTATCATAGAAATAAAGTCCGGTTACCGCATAATTACTTTTTGGTTGTAACGGTTTTTCTTCCAGGCTGATCGCCGTACCGTTTTTATCAAACTCAACGACACCGTAGCGTTCAGGATCATTAACGTGATAGGCAAATACCGTTGCACCACTTTCTTTGTTAACAGCGACATCCATTAACTTCGGCAGATCATGACCGTAGAAGATATTATCACCAAGAACCAAAGCACAATCATCACCACCGATAAACTCTTCACCGATAATAAACGCCTGCGCAAGCCCATCTGGAGTCGGTTGCACTTTGTACTGAAGATTTAGCCCCCACTGGCTACCGTCACCCAGCAGTTGTTGAAAACGAGGAGTATCCTGTGGCGTACTAATAATCAGAATATCGCGAATACCCGCTAACATCAGTGTAGAAAGCGGGTAATAGATCATCGGCTTATCATAAATAGGTAATAGCTGTTTACTGACAGCCATAGTCACAGGATAAAGACGTGTACCAGAACCACCCGCTAAAATAATACCTTTACGCGTTTTCATTTCATCATTCCTTTTAATTCATCTTGCTCCACCATCACGAACAAGATGCAAAAACTATTAAATTGCTGTAGTCGTAAATAATTCGTTGAGCATTCGTTTCACACCAACCTGCCAGTCAGGCAAGACAAGCGCAAAGTTCTGCTGAAATTTTTCTGTATTAAGGCGAGAGTTATGTGGACGACGAGCTGGTGTAGGATAGGCTGTTGTTGGTACTGCGTTGAGCTTGTTGAGTGCAAGGGGAATACCTGCTTTGCGCGCCTCTTCAAAAACCAGCGCAGCATAATCGTGCCAAGTTGTGGTACCACTGGCTACCAGATGGTACAAACCTGCGACTTCCGGTTTATTCAGTGCCACACGAATAGCATGTGCCGTACAATCAGCCAGCAGCTCAGCACCTGTTGGCGCACCAAATTGATCATTTATCACAGCCAGTTCTTCGCGCTCTTTTGCCAGACGCAACATCGTTTTGGCGAAGTTATTTCCTTTACCTGCGTATACCCAGCTGGTACGGAAAATAAGATGCTTCGCGCAATGTTCCTGTAACGCTTTTTCTCCGGCTAACTTGGTTTCACCGTAAACATTTAGCGGTGCGGTTGCATCCGTCTCCAGCCATGGCGTGTCGCCATTTCCAGGGAATACGTAGTCAGTTGAGTAATGAATTACCCAAGCCCCAACTTCATTAGCCGCTTTTGCAATTGATTCAACGCTAGTCGCATTGAGTAATTGTGCAAATTCGGGTTCTGACTCAGCCTTATCTACTGCGGTGTGAGCCGCAGCATTAACAATAACATCAGGTCGAATTCTTTTGACTGTTTCAGCCACACCTTCAGGGTTACTAAAATCACCACAATAATCAGTGGAGTGGACATCAAGAGCAATCAAATTACCCAGAGGTGCCAGAGCACGCTGTAGTTCCCAACCTACCTGCCCTGTTTTGCCGAAAAGGAGGATATTCATTACTGGCGGCCCTCATAGTTCTGTGCAATCCATGACTGATAGGCACCACTTTTCACATTTTCGACCCATTTTGCATTAGCCAGGTACCATTCCACCGTTTTACGAATCCCGCTCTCAAACGTTTCCTGTGGTTTCCATCCCAATTCGCGACCAATCTTCTCAGCATCAATGGCATAACGGCGATCGTGTCCCGGACGATCGGCAACATAAGTGATTTGCTCACGATAAGATTTCTCTTTCGGTACAATCTCATCCAGCAAATCACAAATAGTGAGCACTACATCTATGTTTTTCTTTTCGTTGTGTCCACCAATGTTATAAGTTTCACCCGCTTTACCTTCGGTTACGACGGTATATAACGCACGCGCATGATCTTCAACATACAACCAGTCGCGAATTTGATCCCCTTTACCATAAATAGGTAATGTTTTACCTTCCAGAGCATTCAGAATAACCAATGGAATTAATTTTTCCGGGAAATGATAAGGACCGTAGTTATTCGAACAGTTAGTCACAATGGTCGGTAAACCATAGGTACGTTTCCACGCACGGACTAAATGATCGCTGGATGCTTTTGATGCGGAATAAGGGCTGCTTGGCGCGTAAGCTGTCGTCTCAGTAAATAAGGGTAATTCTTCGTTATTATTTACTTCATCTGGATGAGGCAAATCACCATAGACTTCGTCAGTAGAAATATGATGAAAACGGAAGCTATTTTTCTTGTCGCTATCAAGAGCAGACCAGTAATTGCGAGCGGCTTCCAAAAGGACATAAGTACCAACAATATTGGTTTCAATAAATGCCGCAGGACCTGTAATTGAACGGTCAACATGGCTTTCAGCAGCCAAGTGCATCACTGCATCCGGCTGATGCTGAGCAAAAATCCGTGCCATTGCAGCAGCATCGCAAATATCCGCATGTTCAAAAACATAGCGTTCGGAATCAGAAACATCAGCAAGTGATTCCAGGTTTCCGGCGTACGTTAATTTATCGACATTAACAACACTATCCTGCGTATTATTTATAATGTGACGAACTACAGCAGAACCAATAAATCCTGCGCCACCAGTAACAAGTATTTTCACTTAATTTATTCCATATTACTTCAGAGCATGCTGTGAAATAAGCGGCTCTCAGTTTGATTAATAGAGGTATTAATGCACGCTACCGCCCCTGGCTTTACAGCTACCAGAGCACTGCATGCATGCCTACGATGTGACGAGCGTTACCCACTCGCGCTAAACCCGAAAAATTCAAACGCTAATTGTCTTACCAATCCGCTCTGGAAACAAGGAAAATCCTGG
>ERZ773150.3626-NODE-3626-length-9979-cov-3.336659_pt1 | contig 9979 bp, 8 predicted proteins | sample MGYA00580845_ERZ773150 | MGnify/ENA primary metagenome ERZ773150 (study PRJEB29015, sample SAMEA2737848) | human gut metagenome | biome: human gut; feature: human-associated habitat; material: faeces | place: China | collected 2012 ...
ACGTGGTGGTCATGATCGTCATACGGCGGTCACGCTCGTTTTCAATGGTACGGGACGCCATGATGCCGGGAACGCCGCAGCCGGTGCCAACCAGCATAGGGATAAAGGACTTACCGGACAGGCCGAATTTCCGGAAGATACGGTCGAGAACGAATGCGATACGGGCCATGTAGCCGCAGGCTTCCAGAATGGCCAGCAGCAGGAACAGCACCAGCATCTGAGGCACGAAGCCCAGAACCGCGCCGACACCGGCCACGATGCCATCCAGAATCAGGCCGCTGAGCCATTCAGCCGCATTAGCCTTCTCCAGCAGGTCGCCAATCAGAACAGGGATGCCGGGCACCCAGACGCCGTAGTTTGCGGGGTCGGGTTCTTCGCCTTCCAGCGTTTTAAGCGCTTCTTCATAGTCAGCCAGAGAAGCGGTCTCCTCGGTGATCTCCAGAGTCTCCTCATCCTCGACTTCGTAGGGGAAGTCGCCGGTGGGAGCGGTGCCGTTTTCTTCCACGTAGGCGTCGTAGCCGTCTACGATCAGGGACGCCTCGTTATACGCATCAGCGTCTTCGTTGTAATCGGCGGAGCCGATGCCGAACAGGTGCCAGCCGTCGCCGAACAGGCCGTCGTTTGCCCAGTCGGTAGCGGCAGCGCCCACGCCGACCATGGCGATGTAGTAAACAAGGAACATGACAACTGCGAAGATGGGCAGGCCCAGCCAGCGGTTGGTCACGATCTTATCGATCTTATCGGAGGTGGTCAGCTTACCGGCGGAGTGCTTCTTGTAGCAGCGCTTGATGACCTCGCCGATGTAGATGTAGCGCTCGTTGGTGATGATGCTCTCGGCGTCGTCGTCCAGCTCCTTCTCGGCAGCTTCGATGTCGGCCTCGATGTGAGACATGGTCTCCTTGGTCAGGCCCAACTTCTGCATCACCTTGTCGTCACGCTCGAAGATCTTGATGGCGTACCAACGCTGCTGCTCCTCGGGCATGCCGTGAACGGTGGCTTCCTCGATGTGGGCAATGGCGTGCTCCACAGGGCCGGAGAAGGTGTGCATGGGGACGGTCTTGCCGTTCTTCGCGGCGTCGATGGCAGCCTCGGCAGCGGCCATAACACCGTCGCCCTTCAAAGCGGAGATCTCAACGACCTTGCAGCCCAACGCCTGAGACAGCTCGTCGATATTGATCTTGTCGCCGTTCTTGCGGACAATATCCATCATGTTGATGGCGATGACCACAGGGATACCCAGCTCGGTCAGCTGAGTGGTTAAGTACAGGTTCCGCTCCAGATTGGTGCCGTCGATGATGTTCAGGATGGCGTCAGGCCGTTCCTCGATCAAATAATTACGGGCGACAACTTCCTCCATGGTGTACGGAGACAGAGAATAAATACCGGGCAGGTCAGTGACGGTGACGTCGGAATGCTTCTTCAGCTTGCCTTCCTTCTTCTCCACGGTGACGCCGGGCCAGTTGCCCACGAACTGGTTGGAACCGGTGAGGGCATTGAACAGTGTCGTTTTGCCGCTGTTGGGGTTGCCCGCAAGGGCAATTCTGATATCCATGATACGCTCCTTCTGTTAGCTTCCGCTAACGTTTTATCAAAATCGGGGCTTGCGTCCCTATGATTTACTGGGGTCTTACTGGATCTCGATCATTTCGGCGTCGGCCTTACGGATCGACAGCTCATAGCCGCGGACGTTGACTTCCACCGGATCGCCCAGCGGAGCAACCTTCCGCACGTAAACGGTGACGCCCTTGGTAATGCCCATGTCCATGATTCTGCGCTTGACAGCGCCCTCGCCGTGGAGCTTCACCACAGTAACGGTCTCGCCGACCTTGGCCTGCTTCAGTGTTTTCATACCGATTCCTCCTTTTTTCCTCGTTAAACCATAATTTTCTGCGCCATTTCCTGGCTGATGGCTATCCGGGACTCCTTCACCTTGACGATGACGTTGCCGCCCATCGTATTGATGCCCGACACCACCCCGCCGACGACGAAGCCCAGATTCTCCAGATGCTGTTTGACTTCCGGCTTTCCGCCGATTCGCTTGATGACGTATTCCTCGCCGGTATCCGCAACCGTAAGCGGCATGGAGAACACCTTCTTTTTCTGAACTTTTAGATTAGCAAAAGCTAACCTAAAGGCGCTAATATAGGTTAGCTCTCGCTAACCTCCTGTATAATAGCCCACCTTAAACAATTTGTCAAGTGATTTTTAAGGATTTTTTCATTTTGTCAAAGTATGACAAATCCTGCCGGAAAACGCCAATAGAAACCGGTCAGAATGCGATATTGCTATGGGCGGTTTTCCCACAGAGAAAACCGCCCGCAACTCTATCACGATCTGTCATGAATGAATTGGAGCATACAGTCTTTCAGGCTCTGCATACTGTCCGTCAGCTTCATTCTGCGGCTGGTGCCCATGCCCAGCTCCCGCAGCCTTGGCGGGTCCACGGGGACGCACAGCACATCGTCCGTCCTACCCCGGATCATCAGCTCCGTCATCATGGTGACGCCCAGCCCGTGTCCCACCATCCGGATAACCGTCTCGTCGTCCACCCGGGAAACGCTGGCGTTGAGCTTCACGCCCACGGAGTCCATGGCCGCATTGACGTCAATGTCAAATCTGCCGTAGGGCATCAGAAATTCCTGCCCGGAAAATTCCTCCAGCGGGAAGGTTGTGCGGCCGTTGAGGGGGTAGTCCTTGGGGAGGATCGCATACATTTTTTCATTGTACAGGGGCGTCCAGTCGCAGAAGCTGTAGTTCTGCCGGCTGGCAAAAATCACGTCGGTCTGGCCGCTTTCCAGCAGCTCGTAGGGTTCCAGGGCGTTATCCACCATCCGGAGATCCACGCTGACCTCCGGGCAGACGCGCTTGTAGCGGTAAAGCAGCTCCGGCATCCAGTGCATGGCGATGCTGGCGTAGGCCGCAATGCGGATGACCTCCTTTTTCTGCTCGGAAATGGCGTTGATCTGGTTTTCCAGGTTGGCATTGGCCTGTAAAAATTCCCGGATGGCGGGCATGAGCTGCCGCCCCTGAGGGCTGAGCTGGATGCCGTTGTGGTCACGCTGCAACAGGGAAAAGCCAACCTCCCGCTCCAGGGCGTCCATCATGTGGGTCAGTCCCGACTGGGTGTAGCCCACCACCTCCGACGCTTTGGTGAAGCTGCCAAGGTCGATTGCCGTCATCAGAATTTCCAGTTTCTTGCTGTCCATAGACCGCACTCCATTTCATATCTATTACATTTTCTAATACCCCTATTATAAACATGGACTTCTCAGAATGCAAGGGAAATGTTAGAATATCGTCAAACAGAAGGAGGCAGAATAAAATGCAGAAACATCTTACATTCAAGCAGAAGATTCTGGTGGCCGGAACGCTGTTCGGCATGTTCTTCGGTGCCGGCAATCTGATTTTCCCCGTTCATCTCGGTCAGCTGGCCGGACGGAACGTCCTTCCCGCCATGATCGGCTTTATCATCACGGCTGTCGGTATTCCGATCATGGGCGTAGCCGCCATCGGCAACACCCACTCCGACGGCTTGCAGCAGCTGTCCAACAAGGTCGGCAAGGGCTACGGCTACGTCTTCTCCTGCCTGCTCTACCTGACCATCGGCCCCGGCTTCGCCATCCCCAGATGCGCGACCACCTCTTTCACCGTAGGCGTTGCCCCCATGCTGGGTGCGGGCGCGTCCGAGTCCATTGCGCTGCTGATCTTCTCCGTGATCTTCTTCGCCATCGTGCTGATTTTGTCCCTGCGCCCCGGCGAGATCACCGTCTGGATTGGTAAGGTCATCACCCCCATCTTTCTGGTCTTCCTCGCCATTCTGGTGGTGACGGCGCTGATCAATCCCTCCACCTCCGTTTCCGACGTGGAGCCTGCCGCCGGTTATCAGACCGGGGCGCTTTCTCTGGGCTTCATTGAGGGCTATAACACCATGGACGCCATTGCCGGTCTGGCCTTCGGCATCGTGGTCATCGACATCATCCGCTCCATGGGCGTCACCGACGATTCCGACGTGGCAAAGGACGTTCTGTCCTCCGGACTGCTCACCAGCATCCCCATGATCGTGATCTACGTTACCACCATTCTCATGGGCACCCAGTCCAGAGGTCTGTTTGAGACCTCCGAAAACGGCGGCATCGCCCTGGCGCAGATCTCCGGCCACTACCTGGGACGGGCGGGCAGTCTCGTTCTGGCAGTCACCATCACCTGCGCCTGCCTGAAAACCGCCATTGGTCTCGTCACCAGCTGCTCGGACGCTTTCTCCCGCATGTTCCCCAAGGGACTTTCCTACCGCGCCTGGGCGGTGATATTTACCGTACTTTCCTTCCTGATCTCCAATTTCGGTCTGTCCAAGATCATCAGCTATTCCCTGCCGCTGCTGCTGTTCCTGTACCCGCTGGCAATCACCCTGATTCTGCTGGCGCTGTTCGGGAATCTGTTCCATCACGACCGGGCTGTCTACGTCAGCGTCACGGCCTTCACCTGCGTGGCTGCCCTGTTCGATCTTGCCAAGGCGCTGCCCGCGAATCTGAAAACCGCCCTTCATCTGGACGGCGCGGTCGGCCTTGCGGAGAAGATTCTCCCCTTCTTCGACATCAGCCTCGGCTGGGTTCTCCCCGCCTTTGTGGGTCTCGTTCTGGGGCTGATCATTCACTTTGCGAAAAAGCAGAAGGTTGCCTGATACTTACATATAAGACGTGCCGGAGCTTTCCGCTCCGGCACATTTTTTCAACTTTCAGTGTGCAAACTGGCTCTGATACAATTTGGCATAGAAGCCGTTCTTGGCAAGCAGTTCCTCGTGCTTGCCCTGCTCCACGATGTGGCCGTCCCGCATGACGAGGATCATATCCGCTTCCCGGATGGTGGACAGGCGGTGAGCGACGATGAAGCTGGTGCGCCCGCGCATCATGGTGTCGAACGCCTTCTGAATCTTGATCTCCGTCCGGGTATCGATGGAGGAAGTCGCCTCGTCCAGAAACAGCATGGGCGGCAGGCACAGCATCACCCGGGCAATGCACAGCAGCTGCTTCTGTCCCTGAGAAAGGCTACCGCCGGACTCGCCGATAACGGTATCATAACCCTGAGGCAGACGCATGATGAAGCTGTGGGCGTGCGCCTGCTTCGCGGCGGCGATGATTTCTTCCTCAGTCGCCTCCGGCTTGCCCATGGCGATGTTCTCCCGGATCGTCCCTGCTTTCAGCCATGTGTCCTGAAGCACCATGCCCACGCTCCTGCGCAGCTCGCCCCGGTTCATTTTCTGGGTATTGACCCCGTCGAGAAGGATTTCGCCCCCGTCCGGGTCGTAAAACCGCATGAGAAGGTTGATAAAGGTAGTCTTTCCGCAGCCCGTGGGGCCGACGATGGCCACCCGCTGGCCGGGCTTGACGGACAGGTTGAAGTCCCCGATCAAGGGCTTGTCCGGCGTGTAAGAGAAGCGAAGGTCCTTGATCTCCACCGCGCCCTCCACCTTTTCCGGACGTTCCGGATGCTCCGGCTCCGGCGTCCGCGCCGGGGCTTCGATCAGCTCGAACACCCGTCCTGCGCAGGCCAACGCGTTCTGCAGCTCCGTCACCACGCCGGAGATCTCGTTAAAGGGCTTGGTGTACTGGTTGGCGTAGTTCAGGAAGCTGGTGAGGTTGCCCACGGTGATGCCGCCGGAAATGGCGATCAGCGCACCGCTCAGGCCCACGCCCGCATACACCACGGAGTTGACGAACCGGGTACTGGGGTTCACCAGAGACGAGAAGAAAATTGCCCGCAGAGACGCCTTTTGCAGCCGTCCGTTGATCTCGTCGAACTGCTCCATGGACGCCTTCTCATGGCCGAAGGCCTGCACCACCTTGATATTGCCGATGGTCTCGTCGATCAGGCCGGTCTGCTCGCCCCGGGTAACGGACTGGAGCTTGAACATGGAATACGTCCGTGTCGCAATGAAATTCGCCACCAGCAGCGACAGCGGCGTAATGCAGACCACCACCAGGGCAATGCCCCAGTGAATGCGAACCATGAAAACAAGCGTTCCCAGAATGGTCATCACGCCGGTAAACAGCTGGGTAAAACCCATGAGCAGTCCGTCGGCGAAGGTGTCCACGTCAGCCGTCACCCGGCTGACCACATCGCCCTGAGGCTGTTTATCAAGATAGGAAAGGGGCAGCACCTGAATATGCCGGAAGGCTTCGTTCCGGATGTCCCGGGTGACGCCGTAGGTCATGTGGTTGTTGATCTGATTCATGAGCCACTGCGCCAGCGCCGCCACGGCGGCGCAAATCGCCACGTTGCGCAGATAGCCCCACATGGCGGTAAAATCCACCCGTCCGGCATCGATAATGCAGTCAATGGCATTTCCCACCAGAATGGGGATATATAAACTCATGACCACGTACAGCGTCGCCAGCAGCAGCGACGCGACCAACCCCACCCAATAGCGCCGGATGCGGCGCAGTACCTTCCGCAGAATTGCCATCTGATTAGCCATTTTGCACCGCCTCCTTGGGGAACTGGGAATAGTAGATCTCCTGATAAACCGGGCAGGATTCCAGAAGCTCATCGTGGGTACCCTTGCCCGCCAGAACGCCGTCGTCCAGCACCAGAATTTCATCCGCATACCGCACGGATGCCGCTCTCTGGGAGACGATGAAGGTCGTCGGCGGATCATCCATTCTGCGGATGGCCATACGAAGACCCGCGTCGGTGGCATAGTCCAGTGCGGACGCGCTGTCGTCCAGAATCAGGATGCGGGGCTTCCGCACCAGAGCACGGGCAATGGTGAGACGCTGGCGCTGACCGCCGGAGAAGTTGACGCCCCCCTGTTCCACGGGTGCGTCCAGTCCGTTTTCCTTGCCCTCGACCACTTCTTTCGCCTGTGCAACGGTCAGCGCTTCCCACAGATCACTGTCTGTGGCGCTGGCGTTGCCCCAGAGCAGATTCTGCCGGATAGTGCCCTTGAACAGCACCGCCTTCTGGGGAACAACGCCAATGGCCTGCCGCAGGGACGTCAGGTCATACGCCGCCGTCTCCACGCCGTCCAGCAGCACCTTTCCTCCAGCCGCGTCATAGAGCCTCGGAATCAGATTCACCAGCGTCGTCTTGCCGGAACCGGTGCCGCCGATGATGCCGATGGTCTGCCCCGGCCGGGCGGTGAAGGTAATGTGCTCCAGAGAGGGATTTCCCGCACCGTCATACCGGGCGGTCACGTCCTGAAATTCCACCTGTCCCTTCAGATCCGCAGCCGTGCGGGTGCCGTTTTCCTGACCCGGTTCCAAATCCAGCACAGACGCCACCCGGTTCCCGCAGGCGACAGCCTTGGTGATGGTGATGATCAGGTTTGCCATCTTGATCAGCTCCACCAGAATCTGGGACATATAATTGTAGAGGGCAATGACCAGTCCCTGTGTCAGCACGCCGCTTTCCACCTTCAACGCGCCCACATGCACCAGCAGCACCACCGCCAGATTGATGACCACGTAGGTCACGGGATTCATCAGGGCGGAAATCCGTCCTGCGGACATCTGCTTACGGGTCATGTCCTCCGTTTTTTCCTCAAAGGACGTAACCTCCGCGTCCTCCTTGCAGAAAGCCCGCAGCACCCGAACGCCCGTCAGATTCTGCCGGGACGCGGAGGTCACGCTGTCAAGGGACGCCTGCACCCGCCTGTACATGGGCATGGTGATCAGCATAATGCCGAAAACGATGATGCACAGCACCGGAATGACCCCGGCGAACACCAGCGCCGCCTGAAAATCGATGGTAAAAGCCATGACCATGGCGCCGAACACCACGAATGGCGAGCGCAGCAGCAGCCGCAGCGTCAGGTTCACGCCGTTCTGCACCTGATTGATGTCGGAGGTCATCCGGGTGATCATGGTGGATGCGCCCAGCTTATCGACCTGACTGTAGCTTAAGTTCAGAATATGCTCCAGCACCGTATGCCGCAGCCGTGTGGAAAAGCCCACCGCCGCCACAGCAGAAAAATACTGCGCTGTCACCGAACTGGCAAGCCCCACGACGCCCAGTCCGATCATGACGGCGCACATTTTCACAATGTAGCCCCGGTCGCCGCTGCCGATGCCCTGATCCACGATACTGGCCACAACCAGCGGCACCAGCAGCTCAAACGTGGCCTCCAGCAGCTTGAACAGCGGCCCAAGGACACATTCTTTTTCATAGCCCTTCAGATATTTGAGAAGTTTTTTCATACGCTCACCTCATAACGGCGTCATTATAACACCCTTCTTGCCGGAAAGCAATGTCGTGTCGCATAAAACGGGGCGATTTGTCAGCGCCGTTCCCCACCTACGCCGCGGAAATCGGTGGTTTGCCTGAAAAAGCAGTTGACAATTTCGCAGATTCTGGATATAATGAGTTGACTAAAGAAATGCTAGTGTAGCACAGTCGGTAGTGCATCTCACTCGTAATGAGAAGGTCGCCTGTTCGAGTCAGGTCACTAGCTCCAGAAAAACCGCCGCTTTTATGAGAAAGCGGCGGTTTTCTTGTGTAAAAAGTTACGCAGCTCTTTCGGCCATAGATTTTATCCCGTCATTTTTCCGTCAATAACAAATTCAACCCGTACAGCAGCAAAAATGTGTCCGAATTTTTTATGCTTTTTCTCTCAGCAGTCTGGGTTTTGGCATCAGGATATCATCAAGCATTTCCGACGGTCGAGCCTGCGCTTCTTTCATGAGAGAGACCTCCTCATTATCGTAGTTGTGTGGTCGGCAAACCACTTCTGCTATAATGGGGAGTTTTTTCCCTGTCCGCTTTACTCCTCGCTGGAAGCTATTCTTTTGCCCCCGGCATAGCTGGGGGTTAACTTTGGTCAACCAAGACGATAGCGCTGTCCGCATTATGCGAACAGCGCTATCATCATGTTTATTACCATCAGAACCGTCAGAACGATCACACCGGCACTGAAAAAGAAGCATTTCAGGCACCGGCGGTCGATCCACTCGCTCTGGATGTACGCCCGGACACGGGCACGGTTGGCGATCAGAATTGCCACCGCCGCCGCGAAAAATCCGGTAAAAACCGTCGGCTCGATCACCGACGCCGCCACTTCCGGAAGATTTGCCGTCAGACGGCTCAGAAGGTCTGCCAGATTGTTGAAGATATGGAGCACCATGGACCAGCCGACGGAATACTCCACCGCCACATATCCCAGCACCAGTCCCACCAGAAACGCGTAGGGCGTTTGCAGCAGGTTCCCGTGGAACAGCCCGAACAGGAACGCGGAACCCAAGATGGCAAACCGCTTGCCGTAGGGCCGCAGCGACCGCAGGACGAAGCCCCGGAAGATCAGCTCCTCCGAAATGGGTGCCAGAAACGATGCGTACAGGAACATGCTGACGGTGTCCGAGCTGCCGGAAACGGCGTCCAGCGTCCCGGCGGCAGATCGGCCGAAGCAGTTCATCACCAGCTCAAGAAGATTGATCCAGACAAAATTTACCATCTGCGTTCCGGCGCACAGGCACACCATGCACAGCAAAGCTCCCGGTTTCATGGGTTTTTTCCGTCTCAGCACTTCCCCGCCCCAGAATTCTCTGCCCTTCCATGCGTACAGGATCACCAGAGCGACGGCCACGGCGGCGATGTACCCCCATGCGTTTCCGGTCAGAGCGGACACGTCCGGGACATACTGATCGTTTCCCTCTATGAAAGCATTCAGGTATCCCGCGATCACATCCCGCAGCATCGCCACGGAAACCAGAATGTTCATCAGGACATAGTATCCCACCAGCGTCCAGCCAACGGGGCTGAAACGCTTACGGAGCCATTTGTTGATCTGTTTCTCGTTCATAGTTTTCCTCCATAATGATTGTCTCCGCCGTCATAATGCCGTCGATGGCCGCGGACATGATGCCCCCGGCGTAGCCCGCGCCCTCTCCCGTGGGGTACAGCCCCCGAAGGGAAGACTGCCGGGAGGAATCCCGGATAATTCGCACCGGGGAAGAACTGCGGGTCTCCGGCGCGGTCATCACCGCGTCCG
>ERZ773150.3627-NODE-3627-length-9972-cov-24.594736_pt1 | contig 9972 bp, 8 predicted proteins | sample MGYA00580845_ERZ773150 | MGnify/ENA primary metagenome ERZ773150 (study PRJEB29015, sample SAMEA2737848) | human gut metagenome | biome: human gut; feature: human-associated habitat; material: faeces | place: China | collected 2012 ...
TTTTCGGCCATGTCCATCTTGCCGTACAGGGTGATGCAGCAGTTGTCGGCGCTGTAGTGGCGGTGGTACACCCGCTTGTACTTCTCATAGGTCAGTGCCGGGATGCTCTCCGGGTCGCCGCCGGAAACAAAGCCGTAAGCCGTGTCCGGGAACATGGCCCGTTCCAGCGCGTCCTGCAGCTGGGCGTCCGGGGTTGCCAGCGCGCCCTGCATCTCGTTGTACACCACGCCGCTGACGGTGCCGTCGGCGTCCCGGTGCCAGCCTTCCTGCTCGAACACGCTCTTGTCCACCATGGCCAGCGGGCAGAACACCGCGTTCAGGTACACGTCCATCAGGTTCTTGAAGTCGGTCTCGTTGGGGGTGGCAAACGGGTATACGGTCTTATCCGGGAAGGTCATCGCGTTCAGGAAGGACGCCATGCTGCTTTTCAGCAGCTGCAGAAACGGCGAAGTGACCGGGTATTTTTCGCTGCCCGCCAGCACCGAGTGTTCCAGAATGTGGAACACTCCGGTGTCGTCGGACGGAAAGGTGCCGAAGCCGATGCCGAACGCCTTGTTGACATCTTCATTTTCCACCAGCAGCACGGTGGCACCGCTCACATCGTGGGTGAGCACCGTCAGGGTGCCGTGCTGTTCGGGGCAGTCCTCGGTGCGGAGGACGGTATAACCGGGGAATCGTTCCATTTCGTTTTCTCCTTTGCGGTTTTGAAATCGTTTGACACTATTGTATCATTCAAGGGCGAAAAACACAATTACAGGTTTGTTAATAATAACTGAAGGGCGCGGACTTATCTGCTCCGCAGGCAGGCTGAGCGGTCTCTTGCGAAAGCGTTTCGCTGACGAGGATGTTCTCTTTTGCCTCATAAAAGAGAACCAGAAAGGACGGCGGTGCCCGCAGGGCATGAAAGCCCCAGTGGGGCTTTTAAGCCGCAGACCGGTTTGCGAAGCAAATGCCGCGTGTTCAGCGCGGCAAGGTCGCAGCGATTTCGACGCGCTGCAGCCGGGCGGGGATTATTCTCTTTTAGCACCAAAAGAGAACCAGAAAGGACGGCGGTGCCCGGAGGGCATGAAAGCCCCAGTGGGGCTTTTAAGCCGCAGACCGGTTTGCGAAGCAAATGCCGCGTGTTCAGCGCGGCAAGGTCGCAGCGATTTCGATATGCTGCAGCCGGGCGGAGTTTGTTCTCTTTTGACGCACAAAAGAGAACCAGAAAAGCGCCAGCGATTTCGACGCGCTGGACCCACGAATTAAGGGCTGCTCGCCCTTAATAATCCCAAAGGAGAAGTCGAAGCGGAAAAATGCTAGCCGCTTCGCTAAAAGCATTTTTCTCGCTTCTCCGATTTGAAGGCCCCTCAGCCGCTGCGGCGGCAGCTCCCCGCAGGGAGCGGGGGCGCCCTCTCCGTCTGCTCCCGATGGTCACAGCCACCTCTCCCAAAGAGAGAGGCAAGAAGCGCTCCCATTACGCCCTTGGCACCCTTTCAAAAGAGAGGCAGGAAGCGCTCCCTCCACGGCCTTGGCTCTCCCTTCGGGAGAGCTGGCGCGAAGCGCCTGAGAGGGTTCGTTCTCCCGCAGGGAGCCAGCACCAGCAGATGCTGTCTGCCATTGCGGCCCCTCCCGTGAAAAAGCAAAGGAGAAAAGCCCGCAGGCTTTTCTCCTTTGCAAATCAAAAACAATTTTTCCGCTGTCATTGTCAGAGCGAAGCGGAGACAATTCAAATCGTCCTTTTACACCTGTTTTGCCCCTTCGGTCCTGCAGGACACCCGGAACAGCACAAAGCCCACCGCGAACAGCACCGCCAGCATGCCAATGCCCACATTGGCGCTGCCGGTCAGCTGGCTGCCCACGCTGACGATCATGGTGCCCAGGAAGGAAGCACCCTTGCCGCAGATGTCGAACAGACCAAAGTATTCGCCGGATTTTTCCGCCGGGATGATCTTGGCAAAGTGGCTGCGGCTCAGCGCCTGCACGCCGCCCTGGAACATGCCCACCACCACGGCCAGCACCCAGAACTGCCACTGTTTGGTCAGGAAGAAGGCGAACACCGCAATGCCGGTGTAGGCCGCGATGCACACGGGGATCAGCTGGCTGGACGGATATTTCGCGCTCAGGCGGCCAAAGATCAATGCGGACGGGAAGGCCACGATCTGGGTCACCAGCAGCGCCAGCAGCAGGCCCGTGGTGTCCAGCCCCAGCGCGGTGCCATAGGCCGTGGCCATATCAATGATGGTATACACACCATCAATATAGCAGAAAAACGCCAGCAGGAACCAGAACACCTGTTTATCCTCGTGCAGGTGCTTGAGGGTGTGGCCGATGCGCACAAAGCTCTGCCGGATGGCGTGCTGCTCCACCTCCACATAGTTGATCTGTTTATATTTGCGCAGCAGCGGCAGGGTGGTGCCCAGCCACCACGCGGCGGTGATGAACAGCGCGATGGAAAGGGCGGTCATCTGGCTCATGCCGATGGCCCCGCTGCCCAGCACCAGCGCCAGGCACACCACAAAGGGCACACAGCTGCCGATGTAACCCCAGGCATAGCCCTGCGAGGAGACAGCATCCATGCGCTCCGGGGTGGTCACATCGCCCAGCATGGAGTCGTAGAACACCAGACTGCCCGAAAAGCCGATTTTCGCAATAATGAAGATGACGAGGAACGGCAGCCAGGTTGTGGCCACGCCCATGGCGCAGCAGCCGATGACGCCCACAAACAGGCAGAGCATGAAGATGGGCTTTTTGAAGCCCTTGGTATCCGCCAGCGTGCCGAGGATGGGCCCCAGCACCGCAGTGATCACCGTGACCACCGAGCTGGCATAGCCCCAGTAGGCGAGATAATTCACCGAGCTCAGGCCGCCGGCCTCGGCCAGCGCGTTGAAGAAGATGGGCACCAGCGTTGCGATCAGCAGCACAAAGGCCGAGTTGCCCACGTCGTACAGGATCCACGCGCGCTCCAGCGGCGTCACCTTGAATTTTTCATGTTTCATTTTGTTTCCTCTTGCACCGCCGGGCGGTGCCCCCTCTTTTTAGATTTCACCATTTAAAATGGCCGCCGCTCACGCTCTGGCCATCTTCAGCGGAAATTTTATTTTTATTTTCGTGTTTGTCGCGCTCTGCGGAGCGCTCCAAACACATTCTCACCAACAGGGTCGCAGCGGGAAACAGCATCTTTCCCTGCTGGCCTGCATCGACCTGCTCAGAACTCTCCAAATGTATGGTCGTAGGCTTTATCCAGCGGTTCGTCCGTGTCCAGCTTTTCCACAAATTCCAGAATGAGCCGTTCTGCCAGAGGTAGAGCCTTGGCGTACAGCGCTTCCAGCTGTTTGCCGCTCTCTACACACTTCGGGTTCGGCCGCGGGTTCGCCACAAGGCCGTGCAGCATGTCGTACTTGCCCACCACCTTCATGCCGGTCAGCACCACCCAGCGCTTGACCGGATTCGACGCCTGCAGAAGCCTGTGCACCGAGATCATGCCTTTGAGCGCATCCAGCGTCACCTGCTCTGAGATGCCCTCGTAGAACGGCGCGATCACCTTTGCATTTTTCTCCGACGGATGAATGTGGCTGGCCGTGAAGAACTTGAGCGGGTCGCAGCCATCCCGGCGCATCAGCATGTTGTCGAACTCGGTCTCGATTTCGCAATGGGTCACGCCGCTGGAACGGGTGAACTGCTCCACATAGGGGTGGCAGGTGCTGTCCAGCGCAAAGTGACAGATGAAGCCGATGGCATAGGCCAGCACCGCGTCGCGGTCGCCTGCCGCCTTCACCACGCCCCGGGCGCGGTCGAAGAACACCCGGCCGGGCTTGTCGTGCATGGCATTGCCCAGCGCGCTCACGGGGTTGGAGCTGGCCGCATGGTAATAAAACAGCAGGTCCGGCCCGTGCAGGCCGATATCGTAAAGTTCACGGTTCATTTCCAGCTGCACCCGCACTTCGTCCGGCAGATGTTCCAGAACATTGGCACCAAAGCGGCGGTGCGCGTAGGTTGACGGCATGGCAGATTCCTTCCTTTCCCTCCGGCAGGGTGCACAAAACGCCCGCCGGTTTCGCGTTCTGTTTTAGTATAGCAGAAAGTTTCCCCACCTTCTACCCCTTTGTGTCTGGTTTTGGTAAAAAGTTTGAATGATTATTGCACTTTTCGGCCAGTGGGCCGGTAGTTTCTCCAGCCGCGTCCTCCGCTTTCGGCCCCACTTGTGAAAAAGAGCTCCAGAAAATCCGCAGATTTTCTGGAGCTCCAATCGAAAAAAATCGACTTTCCTCTGTTCATGGCCAGAGCGCACGCGTCGGCCATTTTAAATCGTCATGCCTTAAACTTTTTCGTAGCCCTGCGGCATCTCGTTCTTGCGGTTGCGGTCCATCAGGGTGCGCAGGGCGTCACTGGCGCTCATGCCTTCCTTCACGATGGCATTCACCGTCTGTACGATGGGCATTTCCACATTGTACCGTGCGGCCAGCTCCATGGCGGCGGGCAGGGCGTTGATACCCTCCACCACCATGCCCACTTCCTTCACGGCCTGCTCCGGGCTCTCGCCCTTGCCGATCAGGATGCCCGCACGGTTGTTGCGGCTGTGCATACTGGTCGCCGTGACGATCAGGTCACCGATACCGGCCAGACCCGCAAAGGTGTGGATGTTGCAGCCCATGGCCACGCCCAGCCGGGCAATCTCGGCGATGCCGCGGGTGATAAGGGCCGCGCGGGCGTTGTCGCCGTAGCCAAGGCCGGTGGAGATGCCCACACCCAGCGCGATGACATTCTTCAAAGCGCCGCTCAGCTCCACGCCCTTGATGTCGGCGTTGGTGTACACGCGCATGCAGGTGTTGCTGAACACATCCTGCACGAACTCTGCCGCTGCTTCATCCGGGCAGGCCGAGACGATGGTGGTAGGCAGGTCCAGCGCCACTTCCTCGGCGTGGGTGGGGCCGGAGAGGGCCACCAGCTTCACGTTCTTCGGGCCATTTTCCTTGCCCAGCTCGTCCGCGATGACTTCCGTCATGGTGTAGAGGGTCTCCGGCTCCATGCCCTTTGCCACGTCCACGATGATCTGCCCGTCCGGGATGTAAGGCCGTGCCTTCGCCGTGGTGGAGCGCACGAACACCGACGGCACTGCAAACAGCAGCACATCCTTGCCGGTGCACACTTCCTCGATACTCTTGGTGAACTGCAGCTCGGCCGGGATCTTCATGCCCGGCAGGTTGGGGTGCACCCGGGTGGTGGAAAGGCTGTCCACCTCGGCCGGCAGCGCCGACCACACCTGCACCTCATTGCCGCTGACCGTCAGCATCCGTGCCAGAGCCATGCCCCAGGTGCCTGCACCCAGAACGCCGATTTTATGTTTCATTTCGTTGGTCCTCCGTTGGCACCGCGCGGCAGGCTCAGCCCGCAGGCGGTGGATTTGCGCCGTCGCCGGGCCAAAGCCCGCGGCGCTTTTGTTATGTCCATTGTACACGAAAGCCCGTGCGCCGTCAACCGGTTGCCGCATTGCACAAAGTTAACACCTGCTTTTTCCATTTTTTGTGGACTTCTCGCGTTTTATCCAAACTGTTTGCACTCGCTTCAAATTCATGTTATAGTATTTTGGTAGGTTTTGTAGGAATTTTGGAAAAAGGTCTTGACTTTGACCATACTCTAAGTTCTATAATACCTTTATTCTCGTTCTTTTTAGAGTATTTGAACACCGTTCTGAGGGAACATTTTCCATGTTTGAAGCATTTCTTTCCAACCGCACGGTCAGCGTGCTGGTGGAAGCCCTGCCCCGCATCCTGACGGCAGGCCTCACCATGACCATCCCGCTGACCCTCGTCTCGTTCTTCTTTGCCATGATCATCGCCGTGGCGGTGGCGCTGGTGCAGTACGCCAATGTGCCGGTGCTGCGGCAGGTGGCCCGGTTCTACATCTGGGTCATCCGCGGCACACCACTGCTGGTGCAGCTGTTCATCATCTTTTACGGCCTGCCCAGCGTGGGCATCATGCTGGACGCCTTCCCGGCGGCGGTCATCGCCTTTGCCTTTAATGAGGGCGCTTACTGCGCCGAGACCATGCGCGGTGCGCTGGAAAGCGTGCCCCAGGGCCAGCTGGAAGCCGGTTACTGCGTGGGCATGAGCTGGTGGCAGATCATGCGCCGCATCGTGCTGCCGCAGGCTTTGCGCACGGCGGTACCTGCCCTTTCCAACTCGCTCATCGGCATGATCAAGGACACCTCTCTGGCGTCCAACATCACGGTGGCCGAGCTGTTCATGGCGGGCCAGCGCGTGGCCGCCCGCACCTACATCTTCCTGCCCATTTACTGCGAGGTGGCGGTGGTGTACCTGCTGTTCTGCACGGTCATCACCAAGCTGCAGGCACTGCTGGAACGTCGGCTCAATGCCCACGGCTTCCAGTAAGAAAGGAGCGTGGGAACCATGTCCATGTTAGAGATCAAAAGTGTCCGAAAATCCTTTTTCACCTACGCAAAACCCGGCCTGCAGGCGGGTATCTTCCACCGGCCCGGTGCCCGCAAACCGACCAGTGAGCTGAAGGTGCTGCAGGGCGTGGACCTGACCGTAGAAAAGGGCGATGTGGTGGCCATTCTGGGCCCGTCCGGCTCCGGCAAGACCACCCTGCTGCGCTGCCTGAACTTTCTCGAGACCGCCGATGTGGGCCAGCTGACCTTCGACGGTGAGACCTTCGACCTCGCCAGGGCCAGCCGCGCCGACATCGCCCGGCTGCGCAAAAAGACGGCCTTCGTCTTCCAGAACTACAATCTGTTCCGCAACAAAACGGCCCTGCAGAACGTCACCGAAGGCCTCATCGTCGCCCGCAGGATGCCCAAGGAGCAGGCCGACATGGTGGGCAGGAAGATGCTGGAAAAGGTCGGCCTTGCCGACCGGGCGGACTACTACCCCCGCCAGCTTTCCGGCGGCCAGCAGCAGCGCGTGGCCATCGCCCGGGCGCTGGCATCCGACCCGGAGATCATCTATTTCGACGAGCCCACCTCTGCCCTCGACCCGGAGCTGACCGGCGAGGTGCTTTCCGTCATGCGGCAGCTGGCCGAGGAGGGCATGACCATGCTGGTGGTCACCCATGAGATGGGCTTTGCCCGCAATGTTTCTTCCAAGACGGTGTTCATGGAGAACGGCATCGTGGTGGAGCAGGCCGCTTCCCGCGAGTTCTTTGCGAACCCGAAGGAGGAGCGCACCCGCGAGTTTTTGCGGAAAATTGCGCACACTGAATAAGTTTACCATTTGGAATGGCCTCCGCTTCGCTCTGGCTATATTTATAGGAATTTCTATTTTCTTGATTCGTAACAAAAAACGACTGCGGTCGTTTTTTGTTGCTTTTTTCACCGGAGGGGCCGTATCGGGCAGCAGCATCCAATCAAACATTCTTGCTGCGATCCTTCATGGCCTTCTTCCGTGAAAAAGCAATCGAGAAAAATCCGCAGATTTTTCTCGATTGCAAAATTAAAAATAAAATTTCCGCTGAACATGGCCAAAGCAAACGCGGCGGCCATTTAAAATCGTTTTTCATCGAAAGGATATACAAATTATGAAACGCAGAACTTTTATCTCTCTCATGAGCGTCATGGCCGCTGCCGGGGTGCTGACTCTGGCCGGCTGCTCCAATTCTTCCAGCTCCACCGCCGCTTCCGGCACGGATGCCTCTGTGGCCCCCGCTGCCGGTGACCAGCTGTCCAACATCCAGTCCAGCGGCAAGCTGATCGTTGCGCTGGAAGGCGCATGGCAGCCCTGGAGCTTCCACGACGAGAGCGACACCCTCGTGGGCTATGACGTGGAAGTCTCCCGTGCCATCGCCGAAAAGCTGGGCGTGGAGCCGGAGTATGTGGAGAGCGACTGGGACAGCCTGTTTGCCGGTCTGGACGCAGGCCGTTACGATCTGGTGTGCAACGGTGTCGAGGTGACCGATGAGCGCGCCAAGACCTACGATTTCACCACCCCTTACGGCTACATCCACACCGCTCTGGCCGTCCGCAAGGACAACGATGACATCACCACCTTTGAGGACCTGAACGGCAAGACCACCGCCAACAGCCTGGCCTCCACCTACATGGAGCTGGCCGAAAGCTACGGTGCCACCGTGCAGGGCATCGACACGCTGGAGGAGACCATCCAGCTGCTGACTGCCGGCCGCATCGACGCTACCCTGAACGCTGATGTCTCCTTCTACGACTACCTGAACGTTCATCCGGACGCAGATTTCAAGATCGTGGCCCAGACCGAGGATGCTTCCCACGTTGCCATCCCGCTGCGCAAGGGCGACGCCAGCGCCACCCTGCTGGAGGCAATCAACACCGCCATTGACGAGCTGCGTGCAGACGGCACCCTGAAGGAACTGAGCGAGAAGTATTTCGGTCAGGATATCTCCGCCGAGAACTAACCATTGGAATGCCCTTCGCTTTGCTCTGGGCGTCTTCAGCGGTAAATTGATTTTGATATTGCAAGTCCCGGCAGACTGCGGTCTGCCGGGACTTGTCTTTTCACGGGAGAGGCTGCGACTGGCAGATGCATCCACTGCATTTTCTGCATCCCTGCACATTCACTGTTCCAAAATACAAAAAGCTCCCCCTTCGGGGGAGCTGGCGCGAAAGCGCCTGAGAGGGTTCTATGCGTGAAAATATTCGTAGATGGTCTGTGCCGTCTGTCTGCCCACGCCGGGGGTGTTTTCCAGCTGTTCGGGCATGGCTTCCTTCACAGCACCCACACTCTTGAACTGAGCCATCAGCGCCTTGGCGGTCTTCGGGCCGATGCCCGGAATTTCCGTCAGGGTGGAAGAATAGCTTTTCTGCTTCATCTGCTGTTTGCGGTAAGCGTTGGCGAAGCGGTGGGTCTCGTCCTGAATCGCTGTGATGAAGGTAAAGGTTCCCCGGTTCATGTTGATGGCGATCTCCCGCCCGTCGCTGTCCACGATGGCACGGGTGCGGTGGTGGTCGTCCTTCACCATGCCGTACAGCGGCACATCAGCCAGAGCGGTACCTGCCAGCGCTTCCTTCGCCGCGCTCACCTGGCCCCGGCCGCCGTCCATCAGCAGCAGGTCCGGCTTCTGGCCGAACCAGTTGTTACTGGGCTCGCCATTCTTGGCAAGCTCTGCATACTTTTCGTACTCCGCCGCCCGGCGGGAGACTGTCTCGGCCAGCGACGCATAGTCGTCGGTGCCCGCCACGGTTTTCATCTTGAACTTGCGGTAGCCTGCTTTATAGGGCTTGCCGTCCTTGAAGGTCACCATGCCGCACACGCTGGAACCGTCGCCCCAGTTGGAGATATCATAGCTCTCAATGGCGCGGGGCGGCTTTGCAAGGCCCAGCACCTGGGCCAGCTCGTCCAGCAGCTTTTCCTCCCGGGCGTAGCGGCCGCTCTCCCGGGCAAGGCGCTCCACCGCATTGGTGTGGGCCATCTCCACCAGATGGGCCTTGTCGCCGCGCTGGGGCACATAGAGCTGCACCTCGCTGCCGCGCTTTTCGTTCAGCGCCTGCTGCAGAGCATCGCTGTCCGGCGGCAGCTCGTCCACCGCAATAATTTTTGGAATTTGCTCGTCGTCCAGATAGTACCGGGGCAGAAATTCTTCCCGCACGGCGTCAATATCCGACGTATCGTGGAATAAAAACTCCCGCTTGTCGGTGAGTCTGCCGTCCCGGAACCGTAGCACCGCCGCGCACACGCTGCTGGGCGTGCCCGCCAGCGCCACCACGTCCATCTCCACATCCGGGTCCACGACCACCTTCTGCCCGGCGCTCACCTTGGTGATGGCCGCGATCTGGTCCCGGATGAGGGCGGCCGTCTCAAATTCCAGCCGGTCGGAGGCTTCCAGCATCCGCTCGTTGAGCGTTTTCAGAATGTCCTTTTTGCCGTAGCGGATGAGGTGCACGGCGCTTTTTACGGCCTGGTTGTAGTTTTCGCAGCTGATCTTGCCGCTGCACACGGCCATGCACTTGCCGATGTGGGCGTTCAGGCAGGGGCGGCCTTTGCCGATCTCCTGCGGGAAGCGCTT
>ERZ773150.3636-NODE-3636-length-9947-cov-3.074302_pt1 | contig 9947 bp, 6 predicted proteins | sample MGYA00580845_ERZ773150 | MGnify/ENA primary metagenome ERZ773150 (study PRJEB29015, sample SAMEA2737848) | human gut metagenome | biome: human gut; feature: human-associated habitat; material: faeces | place: China | collected 2012 ...
AATATGTTCAAAATTTTTGGACAAATATTAAATATAAATATTCAATAATGGGAATAAGTTTTGTTGTTATTTCAATATGTATGTTTATCACTAATATAGGAATAAAAAAAGGTCTAAAACCATTTTTTGAATCAGAAAATAAAACAATGCCAAAACTTCCAAATAAATCTTTAATATTTGTTGTTGCGATAATAGGTAGTATAATTTTTTCAAATAATATAGTTGAAAAAGTATTATTATGTGCAAGTAAAGTATCATTTCAAAAAACAGATATGATATTTAATATGGACATTTCATATTATATGTTTACCAAACCATTAATAGAAGCAATTATAAAGTATATAATGCAATTTGTTATTCTAATAAGTGCATATATAACAGCATTTTATATAATTGTGTTTAATTTATATTTTGATGGAATTGATAGAACAATGCTAAGAAAAAGTAAATTTATAAAAAGTTTATTAAAAAATGTAATAATTTTAGCAATTCTTGCAGGAATATTAACAATATTCAGTACTCAAAATATAGTAACAGAGAAATTTTTAACATTAAATGATGAAATTGAATTAACAGGAGCAGGATTTGTAGAATCAACAATAAAATTATGGGGATATATAATATTTGCATTTGTAATAATAGGAGCAATAATTTCATCTGTAATATTTTTTCAAAAAAATAAAAACAAAAAAATAATGTTTACATTATTATCAATTCCAGGATATCTAGTTGTGATGTTTATTGTAATGGTAGGAACAGATTTTATTTTTGTAAAACCAAATGAATTTGATAAAGAAAGAAAATATATTGAAGAAAATATAAATTCAACAAGAGAAGCATATGGAATAAATGCCTCAGAAATAAATATTAGTTATTCTGGGACAATATCTGAAGAGGAAATTAATGAAAATAAAGAATTGTTAGATAATATTCCAATAGTAAGTCAAAATATGGTAAAACAAAGTTTAGAAGATACACAAACAGAAGCAGGATATTATACATTTAGAAATATATTAACTACTAAATTTATAAAAGATAATCAAGAAAAATTAGCATATATAGCACCAAGAGAAATTGCAGAACAATCAATTTCATATAATAATAAGACATATGAACTTACACATGGTATAGGACAAATAATAGTAGATGCAAATAAAACATCAGAAGAAGGCAATATTCAATATATTCAAAAAGAAATAGATGATAATCAAAGAATATATTATGGATTAGAAACAAATTCAATAGTAGTAACAAATACAAAAAATAAAGAAGAATATGATTATACAGATAGTGAAGGTGAAGAACATACTTATAGTTATGAAGGAAAATCAGGAATCCAAGTTGGATTTTTAGATAGATTAATATTAGCAGTAAGAAATAAAGATTTTAAACTTGCATTTTCAACATCTGTAACAAATCAAAGTAAGATATTAACAAATAGAAATGTAATTGAAAGAGCAAAAACAGCACTTCCATATTTATTATATGATGAAAATGCTTATACAGTAATTAAAGATAATCAAATTTATTGGGTTATAGATGCTTATACAATTTCAGATAAATATCCATATTCGTCATATACAACAATTGATGGAGAAAAAGAAAAACGAGATATTAATTATATTAGAAATTCTGTAAAAGTTATAATAAATGCTTATAATGGCGAAATGAAATTTTATATAGTAGATAAAACAGATCCAATAATATCAGCATATAAAAAGATATATCCAGCAATGTTTGAAGAAAATGATATTCCAGAAGAAATTCAAAAACAATTAAAATATCCACAATTATTATATAATGTACAAGCTGAAACGTTAAGAGTATATCACAATGTAAAAGAAGATGTTTTATATAGAAAAAGTGATATTTGGTCACTTGCTACATATGGAAAATCAACATCAAAAACCAAAACAGCTACATTAGAACCATATTATACAATGTTAAAAACACCAGATGGTGAAACAAGATTTGGATTGGTTCAGATGTATACACAAAAAAATAAATCAAATATTATATCATATGTATTAGGAACTTGTAATGGAACGAGTAATGAATTAAAAATTTATAAATTTTCAGCAGATAGTAACATATTAGGAGCAAATCAATTAGATAATCTAATTGAACAAGATGAAACAATATCAGCAGAACTTAATAGTTTGAATGTTACAGGAGTTAAAATTTCAAAAGAAATGAAAATTATTCCTATAAATAATACATTATTATATATAGAAACTATATATCAAACAAAAACAAATGAAATAAATCAACCAATTACGTTAGAAAAAGTAATTGTAGCATCTGGAACAAAAGTAGCAATTGGTGATAATTTAGAAAATGCTTTAAGCAAATTATTATCACAATCAGCTGTTAATCTAGAAGTTAATAATACAGAAGATATAGAAGGACTTATTGATACAATTATAAAGGCAAACAATAATTTAACAGATTCAAATTCAAGAAATGATTGGGAAATGATGGGATCTGATATAAAGACATTGCAAGAATTAATAGAAAGACTTGATAAAATGAGACAAGAAAATAATAAAAAAACTACAGCAACAAATACACAGTCAACTCAATCTACAGAAACAAAATAATATAGAAAAAAGATTTACAAATTTGTCGAAAAATGTTATAATGAAAAACGAGCAAATTAAATAGTCGCTGGTAAGAGATGAAAAGACTTACGAGAGGAAAGTCCGGGCTCCATAGAGCAATGATGCTAGATAACGTCTAGTGAGGGAAACCTTAAGGAAAGTGCAACAGAAAATAACCGCCTCTTTAGAGGTAAGGATGAAAAGGTGAGGTAAGAGCTCACCGCTAATATGGTGACATATTGGGTCAGTGTAAACCCCATCTGGAGCAACACCTAAGAAGAAGATTAAGCCTGCTCGGCGCCTTCTGAATTGCGTGGCTTGATACATATAGTAATATATGTACTAGATAAATGACTATTTTAAATGACAGAACCCGGCTTACAGATTTGCCTATAAATATGATAATAAAAGGAGTTTCAAGTTTTGAAACTTCTTTTTCTATCCCAAATGTTATTCGAAAATCAATTAAATGAATATAATAAAATGTAAATTTTATGTGAAAGTTTGCATAATAATGTTGCTAAAATTGACAATTAGTATTAAAATATGAAAAGTTATTATGCAAAAAAGAAGGGAGAAAGAAATGTTAAAACTAATAAAAAATTTTACAAAAAAAGAATGGATTTTGGCATTAATTTGTTTAGTATTAGTAGTTACACAAGTATGGCTAGAATTAAAAATGCCAGACTATATGTCTGAAATAACAAAACTAGTACAAACAGAAGGAAGCCAAATGAAAGATATTCTAGTAAATGGTGGATATATGCTTACATGTGCACTAGGAAGCTTAGTTGCAGCAGTAATTACAGGATATATAACATCAAGAATATCATCAAACTTTTCAAAGACAATTAGAAAAAAATTATTCAATAAAGTAGAAGATTTAGCAATGCAAGAAGTAAAACAATTTTCTACAAGTAGTTTAATAACAAGAACAACAAATGATATAACACAAATAGAAATGTTAATAGCAATGGGATTACAACTATTAATAAAAGCCCCAATAACAGCAATATGGGCAATAACAAAAATATTAAATAAAAGCTGGCAATGGAGTGCAATTACAGCAGTAGCAGTAGCAATATTAATGACTACAATAGCAATAATAATGGTAATTGTATTACCAAGATTTAAGAAAGTACAAAAATTAATCGATAAATTAAATGGAGTAACTCGTGAGAATCTAACAGGAATAAGAGTTGTAAGAGCATTTAATGCAGAACAATATCAAGAAGAAAAATTTGATAAAGCAAATAATAACTTAACAAATCAACAATTATTTAACCAAAAAGTATTTGCAGTAATGCAACCAATGATGTATATAATCATGTATATGGTAATACTATCAATTTATTATGTTGGAGCATATCTAATAAAAGATGCAGGAATGGCAGATAAAATATCATTATTTGGAGATATGGTAGTATTTAGTTCTTATGCAATGCAAGTAATAATGTCATTCTTAATGTTAGCAATGATATTTATGATGTTACCAAGAGCACAAGTATCTGCAAATCGTATTAATGAAGTATTAGATACAGAAATAAGTATAAAAGATGGAAAAATAAATACAAAAACAAATAATGAAGTTGGAACAGTTGAATTTAAAAATGTATCATTTAAATATCCAGATGCAGATGAATATTTATTAAAAGATATATCATTTAAAGCAAATAAAGGTGATACAGTAGCATTTATAGGATCAACAGGAAGTGGAAAATCAACATTAATAAATTTAATCCCAAGATTTTATGATGCAACAGAAGGTGAAGTACTTGTAGATGGAATAAATGTAAAAAATTATACACAAGAATTTTTACATGATAAAATAGGATATGTACCACAAAAGGCTGTAATGTTTAATGGAACAGTAAAATCAAATATATCTTATGGTGATAATGGAAAAGAAAAGCCAACAGATGAACAAATAAAAAAAGCTATAGAAGTTGCACAAGGAACAGAATTTGTAGAAAAAATGGATGGACAATATGATGCACATATGGCACAAGGTGGAACAAATGTATCTGGTGGACAAAAACAAAGATTATCAATAGCTAGAGCAATAGCAAGAAATCCAGAAATATATATATTTGATGATAGTTTTTCAGCATTAGACTATAAAACAGATAGTGTATTAAGAAAAGAATTGAAAAAATATACCTCTGATGCAACAAGCTTAATTGTAGCACAAAGAATAGGAACAATTATGAATGCAGACCAAATAGTAGTATTAGATAATGGTGTAATTGTTGGAAAAGGAACACATAAAGAGTTATTAAAAACATGTGAAGTATATAAACAAATAGCTCTATCTCAATTATCAAAGGAGGAATTAGAAAATGGCTAATAATCAATCAAGACCTCCTAGAAGAGGACCAATGGGACCTGGTATGGGACCAGGAGTGGGAGAAAAAGCTAAAGATTTTAAATCAGCAGTAAAAAGATTAGTAAAAGAATTAGGAAAATTCAAAATATTAATAATAATTGCATTAATATTAGCAATTGCAGGAGCAGTTTTATCAATTTCTGCACCAGATAGATTATCAAAATTAACAGATGAAATACAAGCAGGAATAATTCCAAAGATGGAAAATGGTCAAATAATAATGCCAGAAATTAATATGGATGCAATAAAATCAATTGCAATATCATTAGTTATTTTATATTTATTTAGTGCAATATGTACATTTATACAATCAATTTGTATGACAGAAGTTGCAAATAATTTTGCAAGAAGTTTAAGAACAAGAATATCAGTAAAAATAAATAAATTACCACTTAGCTATTTTGATAGACATCAATCTGGTGATACACTTTCAAGAGTAACAAATGATGTTGATACAATAGCACAAACAATGAACCAATCATTAGGAACATTAGTAAGTAATATAACATTATTTTTAGGTTCAATAATAATGATGTTTTACACTAACTGGATAATGGCATTAACAGCAATATTATCAAGTTTACTTGGATTTATGGGTATGTTTGCAGTACTTGCAAAATCACAAAAATATTTCGTTGCAAAACAAGAAGAACTTGGAAACTTAAATGGACATATTGAAGAAGTATATTCTGGTTTAAATGTTGTAAAAGCATATAATGGTAAAAAAGAATCAGACAAAAAATTTGATGAATATAATCAAAAAGTATGTGAGGCAAACAGAAAGAGTCAATTTTTATCAGGAATAATGCAACCTATAATGAACTTTATAGGAAACTTTGGATATGTTGCAGTTTGTATAGTTGGAGCATTATTAACAATGAATAATATAATATCATTTGGTGTAATTATTGCATTTATAACATATGTAAGATTATTTACAAACCCATTATCACAAATTGCACAAAGTATGACATCACTTCAATCAACAGCAGCTGCAAGTGAAAGAGTATTTGAATTTTTAGATGAGAAAGAAATGGCTGATCAATCAAAAATAAACAAAACATTAGATAAAAATAATGTAAAAGGAAAAATTGAATTTGATAATGTTGTATTCCAATATGACAATAATGATAAACCAACAATTAAAAACTTTACAGCAACAGCTGAACCTGGTCAAAAAATTGCAATAGTAGGACCAACAGGAGCTGGAAAAACAACAATGGTAAATCTTCTTATGAAATTCTATGATATTAATTCAGGGGATATTAGAATTGATGGTGTTTCAACAAAAGAATTATCAAGAGAAAATATACATAGTTTATTTACAATGGTATTACAAGATACATGGTTATTTGAAGGAACTGTAAAAGAAAATATTATATATAATCAAAAAAATGTAAGTGATGAAAGAGTAAAAGAAGTATGTAAAGAAGTTGGATTAGATCACTTTATCAGAACATTACCAAAAGGATATGATTCTTATTTATCAGAAAATGATAGTGTTTCAGCAGGTCAAAGACAATTACTTACAATTGCAAGAGGAATGATACAAGATTCACCATTCTTGATATTAGATGAAGCAACATCAAATGTAGATACAAGAACAGAAGAATTAGTTCAAGTTGCTATGGATAAACTTACAGAAGGAAGAACATCATTTATAATTGCACATAGATTATCTACAATAAAAAATGCAGATTTAATATTAGTAATGAAAGATGGAAATATAGTAGAACAAGGAAATCATGAACAATTGATGGCTAAAAATGGAGCTTATGCTGAATTATATAATTCTCAATTTGAGTTATAATATATAATTAGTAGTAAATATATTTGTTCAAAGACTTGACATAAAGCAAACACGGTGATATAATTTAAAAATCAAATATAGGAGGTATAGGCAATATGATTATCGAAGAGATTCTTGATGCACGGGATGAGTGTGTCATGATGAAGATCACTGGCGAGAAGGTTAGGTTTAATCGTCTTCGCTCGTTGTGTAAAAAGTACAATGAGTATGAAGATGAAAAAGTTTTTGACCTTTCTGCTGATGATTCTGCATTTTGGCGGCAAGTTAATCAGTACCTAACTGACTTGGTCAAATAATTATTGACCAAAAAAAGAGGCTATACTATGAAAATAGTGTAGTCTCTTCTTATACTATTACAATAATTTTTCCAATTCTTTAATTTTATCACGTAATTCAGCAGCTTGTTCGAATTCCATTTTACTAGCATGTTCAAGCATTTCATCTGTAAGTTTAGAAATAGTAGATTGAATATCTTCTTCTTTTTCAAGTCCTAAAAGACATGTATATTTTCTACTTATTTTTAATAACTCATTTATATTCAACACCAATATTTTCAGTTTGAATAGCCTTAATAGAATCTCTAATAGATTTCTTTATTGTTTTAGGAATTATATGATGTTCTTCATTATATGCTTCTTGAATAGAACGTCTTCTATTAGTTTCACTAATAGCTTTTTCCATAGAATCTGTAAGAGAATCTCCATACATAATAACAGTTCCATCTGTATTTCTAGCAGCACGCCCAATTGTTTGAATCAAAGAACGTTCAGAACGAAGAAATCCTTCTTTATCTGCATCTAATATTGCAACAAGAGAAACTTCAGGAATATCAAGACCTTCTCTTAAAAGATTTATTCCGACCAAAACATCAAATTCACCTAAACGAAGCTTTCTAATAATTTCCATTCTTTCTAGAGCTTTTATGTCTGAATGCATATAATTAACTTTAATATCTAAACTTTTTAAATAAGATGTTAAATCTTCAGCCATCTTTTTGGTTAGTGTTGTAACTAAAACTCTTTCTTTTCGTTCAACTCTAATTCTAATTTGTTCAATTAAATCATCAACTTGATTTGTAACAGGTTTTACTTCAATTTTTGGGTCTAGTAATCCAGTAGGACGGATAATCTGTTCAACAACATTTTCTTTTGAATGTTCTTGTTCATAATCACCAGGTGTAGCACTAACAAAAACAACCTGATTTATTCTATCTTCAAATTCATTAAATGTTAGAGGTCTATTATCATAAGCAGAAGGTAATCTAAATCCATATTTAACTAGAGAGTCTTTACGAGCTCTATCACCATTATACATAGCTCTTACTTGAGGGATTGTAGCATGTGATTCATCTATTAATAACAAGAAATCATCTGGAAAATAATCAAATAGTGTAAATGGAGCACTTCCGGGTTCTCTACCACTAATGTGTCTTGAATAATTTTCAATACCTTGACAGAATCCAGTTTCTTTCATCATTTCCATGTCGAAATTTGTTCTTTCTTGTATTCTTTGTGCTTCAATTAATTTATTTTGGCTTTTAAAATATGCTACTCTTTCATTCATCTCTTCTTCAATAGTTTTTAAAGCTTTTTCCATTTTATCTTTTGAGGTAACATAATGTGAGTTAGGGAATATCATTACATGTTGTCTTATTCCAATTGATTTTCCTGTAACAGGATTTATTTCAGAAATTTTTTCAATTTCATCACCCCAAAATTCAGCTCTTATGGCTGATTCGCTTTTATCTGATGGATAAATTTCTAAAATATCACCTTTAGCTCTAAAAGTACCTCTTTTAAAATCAATTTCATTTCTAGAATATTGCATATTTATTAATTTTTTCATGATTTTATCTCTAGAAATTTCCATACCAGGTCTTAGAGAAACAATCATATTTTCATAATCAATAGGGTCACCTAAACCATATATACATGAAACAGAAGCAACTATAATAACATCTCTTGTTTCAAATAATGATGCTGTTGCAGAATGACGTAGTTTATCAATTTCATCATTAATAGAAGCATCTTTTTCTATATAAGTATCACTTTGGGCAATATAACTTTCTGGTTGGTAATAATCATAATAACTTACAAAATATTCAACATGATTCTCAGGAAAAAATTCTTTGAATTCTGAATAAAGTTGACCAGCTAGAGTTTTGTTATGGGCTAAGACTAATGTTGGTTTTTGAACATTTTGAATTATATTAGCCATTGTAAAAGTTTTTCCAGAACCAGTAACACCTAAAAGAGTTTGAAATTTTTTGCCTTGTTCTATACCCTTTGATAAATATTCAATTGCTCGTGGTTGATCACCTGTTGGTTTATATTCTGAATGTAATTTAAACATAAATATCTCCTTATAATTTTAATGTAATTAGTATATCACAAATTTAAAAATCTAACAATTGTTTGGTAAAAAATAATCAAAATTTGTAATATATATTATATATACATATATCTTTAAAAGAGAAGAATTGGATAAAAAAATTGATAAAATAGACTAATTGACATAAAGCTAAAAATGTAATATAATAATAATGTATAAAGTTATTACACAGAATAACTTCAGAATAATTTTTATATTTGGAGGTCTGTGTTAAGCCTCCAGAAATTTTAGGAGGAAAAAACATGGGAATTTTTGCTTCATTTTCTAAAGGTTTTAATGCAGGAAAAGAACGTGCAGAGAATCAATCATATCGAAGAAACGATCTTCTTGATTGTCCAGTAGAGTTAGTCGAACCAAGTGTAGGAAATGTAGTGGAGTTTAAGGTAACAGAAAAAAAAGAATTTTATGCTCAAACATATATGCGGCAAATAATTACATATGCCAAATGCTTGGAACGTTTAGGCGAGGCCAAGTGGGAAATTAAAGGTCAAAATGTTCGCATTGTATTTCAAAATGAAGAGAATGCGAGAATAACCCGCAGAAACTGGAAAAAGTAAAAGTTTTCAAAGTAGAGAGTAACATAATTACTCTCTATTTTTATTATATCTACTATTGAAAAAATATAAAAAATGGTTGACAACCTATATATAATGATAGTATACTATCACAAGTGTGGTAATCACATTTATATTTTGCCTAAGACAGTATGGTCCCGCAAGGGTTAAAGACAAACGCCTACCGAGGATATAACATTTGATTA
>ERZ773150.3643-NODE-3643-length-9931-cov-4.081713_pt1 | contig 9931 bp, 9 predicted proteins | sample MGYA00580845_ERZ773150 | MGnify/ENA primary metagenome ERZ773150 (study PRJEB29015, sample SAMEA2737848) | human gut metagenome | biome: human gut; feature: human-associated habitat; material: faeces | place: China | collected 2012 ...
CCCCCGCCACATCCGGGACCTGATGAAGGAGAAGCAGGACGCGGGCAGCACGTCTCGCTATATCAACGACCTGCTCAAGGTGTGGCACACATGGTTCAACTATCTGGTCAATGAGGGCTATCTGGAGGAGCGGGACAATCCGGCCAAAAAGGTAAAGTGTCTCCGCCAGCCCCGGACGATCATCGATACCTTTACAGTGGCTGAGATGAAGCGGATGGTCCAGTTCTACGACGGCAAGGATTTTCTGGACGTGCGGAACAAGACCATTATCATGCTGCTGTTCGATACCGGGATGCGCTGCAACGAAATGATCCTGATGGAGCCGGAGGACATCAAGCAGGACTATATTCTGGTCAAGCACGGCAAGGGCAGCAAGGAACGGGTCGTGCCCAAATCGCCCGCACTCTCCAAGCAACTCGTCAAGTACTGCACGCTCCGGGATGGCTACCTGAAGGAGCACCCTACCCGCTACAAGAATCTCTTCCCCAGCAAAAACGGTAAGCCCATGACCGATGAAGCCGTGGCACGGATATTGAAGCACGCCGCAAAAGAAGTGGGGGTCTCGTCCTTGGTGCGTGTCAGCCCTCATACCTGCCGCCACACCTTCGCACAGATGCAGCTGAAAAACGGTCTGGATCTGTACAGTGTCTCCCGCCTGATGGGGCACGTCAATATCATGATCACCCAGCGCTACCTGTTGGGCATCAAGGATAAGGACATCGTGGATCGCGGTACCCAGACCAGCCCCCTGATGAACCTGTAAAAAACTGAATCGTACACTTCAAGAGCAGTCCCGCCTGGTGGTGGGGCTGCTTTTTTTGCTTTAATGCTGTTGATTCAATTGTAAAAGAAGAACAATGAAAAGTACGAGATGCAACTGATTTGAAAAATGACGTATACACGATGAAAAAGTGTTGAACAGAATCGATATCTAATTATAAATAGGAAAAACATAGCTGGAAAAATAATGCGCGAAAAATAGACGCTAATGCGATGAAATCTTTTGCGTTAAAGAAAAGTTAAGGAATGCCTATATATTATAATAATGTATCTAAATATTTATAATAAGGTGAGTTGAATGACTTTGAGAATTAACAAAAGAAAATCGAACGATACAACGAATAAAAAATGATCGTTGAAATCTGGCGAATTTTTGCTGATTTGAAATTCATAAATTCTAATACTAAAAAGCAACATTATGGATTCAAATGATTGAGAAAAGTACAGGAATGGAAATCGAGAATGCTGACAACAGTAGCGTGCGGAAAGAGGGCTAGGTGCAATGGCGGAGTTGATCCTGACAAATATACATAACCAGTCTTTTTATATGCTGTTGTGCAGGATACTAAAGCAGAACGGAATGATAAGGAAATATGACTAGTGCTCTGATATGTTTATGGCGCGAGCGGCAGAGGTGAAACCAATTTATAAATATACATAACTAGTTTCTTAATGTGCTGATTGTGCGAGCGGCAGAAGGGCGCGAACGACCCTTGAAATTTTTTACAGCCTATGATATGGTATTTATGTGGCCGCAAACGCACATGGGAGCCTCTACAACGGCTTTTTACAGTCAACGTATCCGTCTACGGCAAAAAAAGAAAAGCTAGTCAGAGACGCATTGCAGCGCGTCTGGCAAAACTTTTTTGGAAAACCACTGGACAAGCGATCGGGAGTGTGTTATGCTTATGCACCCGAGGAGGAGAGAGCGGCCGGGAATGCCCCGGACGTGCTCGACATCCCGACAAGCGTGCCCCGCGTGCGGGGGGCGGTGACCGAGGCGACTTGGAAGCTGCCCCTGCACGACGGAGCAGGCGGCTGCCCTGTGAAAGCGGGGTGGAGCACCTTGAAAACTGAACATCGTCAAAAATTTATTTGGACAAGGAGGAATGTGAACATGGAAAAAAATGACATTTTCAATACGAATCTGCTGCAGTTGCCCATGAAGGCACAGGTGGCTGACGAGGGGGTGGTACAGGATATCGCGCCCGTTGCAGCGCCCGCAGACCTCGCTGGGGGAGTAGCGGAGCTTGAGCTGGATGCTTTGAACCAGAGAGGCGTTGTTCTTCAGCGGTTGAGCGATGTGACGCCCAAAAATCATGAAATGTTGGCATCCGGACGTCTGCAGTGCGGCGAAATCACGCTGCTTTGCGGTGACGGCGGTGTAGGCAAGGGGCAGTTCGTGGCGCAGATCGCAAGATCCCTGACCATGGGCGAGGCCACGGAGGTTTTTCCACAGGCACCTGACCGCACGGGCAACGTTGTGATCCTTGCGGGCGAGGACCCCATCGATGCTGTGCTGTGCCCGCGTATGGCTGCTGCTGGTGCTGATCTGGACAAGGTCGTGGTGATCGATTCTGATGTATACTACGAGAAGAAGGGGAAAATGTCCTACCTCGGCGACCCGGATCTGGTGAACTGGATCATTGCGGCGAATCCGCTGGTGCTGGTTATTGACCCGCTTCAGGCGTTTTTGCCTAATTCTGCCAATATGAACAACCGTCAACAGATGCGGAGGGTGCTTCAGGATCTGCGCATGCTGGCACAGCAACAGGGGTTTGCCATCCTGCTGGTGACCCATACCAACAAAAATCCATCCGCGTTTGGGCGCAAGCGCCTGAATGGATCGGGTGAACTTTGGGATACCGCCCGCAGCGTGCTGATCATGGGGCATACGAGGGATGGCAGCAAAAGCTACGTCTCCCACGAAAAGAGCAGCTATGGCGTACCGGCGGATACGATCCTTTTTACCACCGAGACGGTAGAGGTCAGGGGAATCAAGACGGTAAGGCTGAAGTTTGACTCGACTTCGGATTGGAAGGACGAGGATTTTTGTCGGGAGAAGCCAGACAATAAAGGGCAGAAGTATGCAGAAGTTCAGAGAGAAATCCTGCGTACGTTGAATGCCGCCCCGGGGAACCGTATGGTCAGCAAGGAGCTTCAGCGGCTGGTTCGGAAAAAAACTGGATGCAGTGAAAGTACCTATAACCATGCGCGCAGCGCACTGAGTGGCGACGGCCTCATCAAAAACGTCCGGCAAATTGTACCAGAGGTCGGAGTCTGCGGCGTTACAGCCCTGACACGGAGCACGGCAGTGGCGTAACGGCTGCTGAGGGTGTATGATTGCAATTTTGCAATGTTGGAGAAAAATGCCGATGAAAAGAGAAAAAACACAATTTCTGCTTTTGCAATGTTGAGCCCTGCTTTGCAAGGTTGCGACCGCCATGACAGGGGCAAAAAGGAGGAGGTAGCATGCAGTGCAGTAGACCGCTGAAAATCCCATAGTGCTGGTGGACTGAAAGATCTGACCCACTTTAGCACTGTTGGGAGCAGACAGCAAGACCGTTCTAAAAGACACGATTCAATTCAAAGGGGGGACCATATGTCGTATGAAACATAGAGCCCGGGCAGCACCCTGCCAACAAGGGGAACTGTACATGGACTCTAGCAAAATGAACAAAAAATATAAATTGGGAGTGTTGATGTTGCTGAAAATTTGGAAGGATTATTATCTGGACGCGAGCAGCGTGTATTACACATTGAAAAAGGCGCATGCGAAGGCCGATGGTGGGGTGGAGTAAGATATTTGTACCTATCATGCAAGGCTGGAGGAGGCGCTGGCAGAAGCTGTAAGACGCACGATTCGTGAGGGAGTTGCCAGCGGGGAGCTGAAGGAATTGGAGCAGGTGCGTGCCGAGCTCCAGCGGTTGGAGAGCGAGGCGCGGGGGCTGCTGCAGTCCATCTGCCCGGCGGACAGGGCTTTGGCCCAGACTTCGAACAACAAATGTGCATAAAAGAAAGGATGAAGGATATGATTGAACTTTATTTCAATGATGCAAATCTTCTGCCCGAGAACCGTGAAGAGGAGCAGTATGCAGAGGCGGCACTCAACAACCTTTTGGCTGGAAAAATGGCCGACACGGGGATGTGCATCATGCCCTGCTTTTACGATGCTCCGCTGCACAAGGGGCTGCTGTACCATCTGGACGACGGCACAATACTGCGGATCAGGCCTATCCTGAATGAGGCGGGAGAGCCGGAGCTGCTCATCAGATGCGTTACGGAGGAGACCGTTGAGGGAATGTACCAGAGGGTCGCGAATTACGAATTTGATGAGCCATGCGCTGGTAATGTGCCGTCATAAACTAAAACGCCTAACCCATTGATAAAGGTGGGCAACAGCTATCGGATCTTCCGTGAAGGGCTGATGGAATGGCTCGAGGCGCAGAAGGTCAATAACACCCCGGGAGGTGCTGCATAATATGCGAGACCCAGAAGTTGCTCCATGCCCCGCCGGGGGAGAGCTGGAGAATACGATTATAATTATGAAAAAGGAGAATGCTATGCAGATATTTTATGACGATACACTAAAACATTTGGACCCATTCGCAACCTTGTCGGCCGGACTGGAAGGCAAGTACATCTGCTACGGTGGAGGTGTGAAACCGCTTCAGCGGGGAAAATCGTTTGCCGAGGGCTTTATAATGCGGCTGGCAGACAGACCGGATAACCCGGAAAACACGATAATCAGCGTTGAGCCGTGGCTGAACAAGGACGGCGCACCGCAGCTAAAGATGACTGTTTACCAAGCTGCCGGCAGTGTACAGCGCGCCCAAACAAATGAGCAGGATGTGGAATGGGCAGGACGTCCAGAGGCAGTGTTATGCTAAAAAGGAGAATAAAATGAGCTTTTTAGATGATGTATTTCAGACCGCTGACGAGATCAAGCAGAGTCAGGAAAAGTTCAAAAGTGCTACGGAGGCAAGCTTTCATCAACTGGATGTGCTTGTTCGACCATATTTGGGCGAAGTACAGAACGAGACCCTATCTGATATTCTGGAAGGGCTGGTCGCGTCCGTTGCCGAGCATTCGTTCCAAATCGGCTACAGCAGCGCCATGCAGACGTTTGCAGAAGCGGCGGCAGCACTCGAGGCAGGATCCAATGTGCAACAGTAAAACAAAAACCGCCTTACCTGCGCCAACAGGTAAAGCGGCTGTAGAGACGGGAAAAATCTATGTGTGTATGTTCCCGCCCCTATAATAGCACAGAACGAAGCGTTTGACCAGAGCCTTTTCTGGCAGACACTGACGAACCGGCGCATGGTCTGGCAAGATGGCTGGGCTGTGCGCCTTATATTTTATTATAGAGGAAGTGTAACATATGAAAACGAAACTGCCCTTTGACGGCTTCTACTTAAAGCTTTTGGATGAACAGAACGGAACCCACGAATATGAGGAATATCTACGCAACTGCAAGGAGAACCCATTGACCGAGGAAGAGCAGCGGGAATGGACAGAAAGCGCCTGTGCAGCGATTGCAGAGCTGGAACAATTGAACGCAGAGCCGGAGGGAATATCCAGTCCCCAGACGCCAGAGCCCGCCGAGCTGCAGGAAGGGTGCTGTGCCGGACAGGAGGCAGAGGAAGCGCTGGAGGTGGAAGTGGTGCCCGCAGAAGCAATCGTGCCATTTGGACAGATAGGAGGGAACGACCCGGCGGAGAAGGGGCGGTGGGCGTATGCTTCAGAATTGATCGGTGATGCATTCCAGCATTGGGGGAACGGAAGAGTTCTTCTGGATATGGGAACCGGACGCGGCAAGAGTGAATTCGTTATCCGGAAGATGGCTGGATGGGCGGTTGATCAGTTTTTGAAGGGAAATTATGACAACCGGATCCTTATGATTTGCCCGTTGACGCTATTGCATGAAGATCTGGAAAAACGACGTAGGGCAGAATACTTGATGGTGTTCGGCGATGATTCGGAAGAAGGATGGGATCTATATAAAGAGGTCTTAACCGTTATCACCTACCAGAAACTTGAGCAGCTCTGTAAGGGAGATGCATCCGATCAGAGAATCCTTCAAGAGCTATTGGACAGACATCGAATTATCATTGCGGATGAATGCCACCACTGGTCCGAGTTCTCAGCCTTCAATATCAATACACACTATTCACTTGATGCCCTCCTACAGGCAGAGAAAGACCATACCGTGGTTTATATGAGTGCGACCGGGCGGGATACTTGGAAACTTCTGGAAGAGAAAGGTGGGCCAACGCAGTCTGAACGTATCTATAGGTTGCCGCAGTACTATGAGTACGTCAAAGCCGCCTATTTCTATGCCCGACACAATCTGGTGACGATCCTGAAACGCCTTCCGGCGGGTGAAAAAGCAATCGTGTTTATGGAACTTGGCGATGATTTGGCCGAAATGGAAAAAATATTTGGCGACACAGCCGCATATTATTGCTCACCTTTCAACGAAAGATATCGGAAAAAGTACAGCGATTTGTCGGTCTGCGTGAAGGATGGCCAGCAACTAAAGAATATTCTGTTCACGACAAAGGCTATGGGTGTGGGAATCGGATTGAAAGATCGGGGTGTAAAGCATATTTTTATCGACCAATGGAATCCTCTGGAAATAGCTCAGTCACTCGGACGCAAGCGCTCCTTGGATGCAGATGACACCTGTACTGTTTATTTCAGGGATTATAGCCTTGACTGGTACTGGGGCACAAACAGTGGGCTGAAAAGGTTTCACGGTATGCTGTTGAACAAGTATTTGCCAGCGCAGGCGTACATGGCAGGCGAAGAAGAATTTAATAAATACCTACATAGTGACAATCCGGAAGTGATTCAGAAGAAAATCAATAAGAGTAAAATTTTGGAACACAATGTAGTCACTGGATACCATATCAATCCGCTGGGGGTTCAACAGGTAGAGCACGATCTCGAAATGCTTTATGACATTATGAGCTCAACGAATTATCCTGAGTCATTTATGAAGTATGCGATGTTTAACTTGCACCAACCCATCAAAGCGTATCGGTTCAAAGATTTGGAAGATTGGCTCTATGCATACCTGAATCAACCGATGGATTCAAAGGAAATGACAGAAAAAATTATGAGTTTTGGCTATATTGAAAAATATCAAGGGAGAGAGCCGGGTCAGATGGGTTTGAATAAATTTCTTCTATGTTATGGTGTTAAGATTATAAGTGATAGAGAGAATAAGAGAAACGAGAATCGCGATAAAACTTTCTGGATTTTGATTAAACAGTGACTATAGTTGGTGGCGCAAAATTTGGTGTATAATATATATATAAATAGCAAAAAATGCGCCAAACTATCTTCTAGTAATATTCTCGGTAATAGTAATCTTAGTGCGGTGACTTCAGTGCTCTTAACATGCAAATGGTTGCAACGCTATGGATATGATTTACAGAAGAGGCGCGTAACAAGTGGAGAACTGCGCAACAAGAATGTCTGGTGGGTCACAAAGTAACAGAATGCGCACAAAATTCATTACTTTATATAATGAAGTGAAAAATATGCGCACTAAGACCGCTCCATGATTGACTTTATTTGATCTTTTTTTGCGTGGTTGTGTTAGCCGAGTGCTTCTTGAACGGCCGAAGCATGAGGACGGGACAGAAACGCTCGGTTAACATGATCACGCCAACGAAAATCTTGATGAAGCGAACCTGCGAGCTTTTTCAAGATTGGAGTTGAGGAGCGACAGCGAATGTATCACAATGATTCGATTCATCGTCAAAATATATGGGGCTTCTTTGAAAAGATCAAAAAAATGTTGATTCTCAGTTTGTTGAGAAAACACGATAATACGTCAAATATCGAGAAACAAGAAAGCGTCTGCCCGGCGGATGGCGTCACAAATCGTTACTCTATCTGGATTGACTCGATTGAAAAGTTCACTTCGAATGGAATGTGACGCATTATCGCTGATTCGCTGCATGACTATACACGTCGTGGATACTGTTCCGCAGCCAAATTTACATACGGATATTTCCGTAACTATTTTCGTGGGCGGATTTTTACGCCGTCCAAAAGGGAGTGGGTCAGAGCGACACCCCTGCAACATGGCTCAACTTGATGCGGGTTCAAAGGCTCAGTAGTCAAAATGAGGGTCGATGAACCGTTATCAAAATGATTACAGTTGGAAAAGCTCAGTAGTTAAAATGACTGACAAGAAGCATATTCTATCGATAATACGATCAATGAACATTGGTCAAACTGGTAAAGGATAAACAGTCCTCAAAATGAGGAAAGTTCAATAGAGCTCAGATGAGAAGTTGGTATTTCGTAGTAGCCTCGATTTGTGGGGGTACTAAAAGCGCCGCATAGCAGATGACGGCTTTCTATGATCTGCACAGATTGCAACATGCGATTTGTCGTTCTTTCGTTATATTTCATTCAACTGATGATATTTTGTCCCTAGTTGAAACCAAATCAAGACACAAAAATACCCCACTGCTCGACATAGAGTAGCGGGGTGGTGTTGTTGAGGAGTGCTTATTTTAGAATAAAGAGATCGTCATAGCGGGCGACACCATTATAGAGCAGCTCGAGCATGGTCACGGCAGAAGGGCGACCATTCAGAGGATAGCCAGCCAGCTCCTGAACGCGCTTGGGGCAGAGATCCCATGCGACCTTGGATGCCCGGCGGATCGTGCTCTGAACTGCTTTGGGCTCGTACAGCTTCTTGTCGGCAATAGGCGTGTAGATCTCTTTCTCTACAGCTCGCAGGCGGTCTTCGTCCTCGGCAATCAGCGTCAGAGCTTGTGATAGAATAATGTAGGCGTTCATGTTGCGGGTGATCCCGACATAGCGCAGTACATCATTGATACGGGCGGATAAATCGGAAGTAACCATTTTGACATCATCCCTATTACATATATTTGAATCAGTTCCATCCTGTTCGAAATAAATGTAACGCAAAATATGCCAAAACTGGCGAAAAGCGTCCAAATGAGTCGCAAAGTGCTGAAATGTGTCGCAACGGCACGGCGGAGGCGTGAATTGGCAGGGGACTTGTCTATGGTATATACGGTCTATAAGGGCGTTGGTCTTGGACTGACGTGACAGACGGAAGATTTCCATAACGCTGCGCAGATTATATGTAATAATATTACGTATCTTCGTGATACCACCCTCAACGGTGGTCGATTTGAACGATGTTGAAAGTGGGTCGAGACGTTCGGCGTTTCGTTCGCAGCATGAGGGGGTACTACCCTGTACTGTCTGGTACGCTCCCATTGCCACAAGTGACGATGGTCAAAAATGTCCGTCGTGCGCAGAAGTGTGCTATGACCGAGTGTCCACAAATCTACAACCCTTTGATTCTAAAGGTAGCAAAACGCGACCTTTGAACCTATCGCGCAAAATTGAGCAATAGACAAGGATATCCTGAAACGGGACTACCTTTGACAGCCGAAAATTCGGCTGCTAACCTTTTCCCTGCAAGTGGAGAAAGACCGTATTCTAAAATTTCAGAAATCGCTATTGGTGGCGCAAAAATGTTCTACCAATCCCTTCTCAAAAATGTGCGCCGTGGTTCAATTCTGTACTTTCGCCACAAGTGGAGATGTGTTTGACAGACCTTATGACTGGAATCAAAGTCCGCTCATAATTCCGTCGCATTTCACGACGCAAATAGGGTGTGCTCAAAAGCGGTAAAAAACAATAATCGAGCCGCAAATCCGCCGGGATATCTGCTGTCTGATATTAAACGCCGCTCTTTAAGTTCACTGCTTGACCGAATACCGCATAAAAAGAGCCCTGCTACTCGTGTCTGAGCGGTAGAGCTCTGTTGCTGTGGGATATGCTATAGGAAATGGTGGTTGGTGTCAGCGTTCAATGAACGCAGTGGTAATTCTGGTTTGACCTTCACCAAGAAGCTTGCCATACGCGCGGTCTGAGATCCGCTTGAACTCCTCTGCTTTTTCTTTTGATTCAAAGTAATCTTGTCCCAGCACGGAATCTCCGTTCTCATGATCGATAATTTGCACCAAGATTTTATTTTCAGCCATAAGCTTACCTCCTGCTGTTGATAGAAGTGGTGACGATGGGCGCGATGTCTATTACCGCAGCTTTCTCATATATGCTTGGGACGTCCTTTTCTGGCTCTCGTAGA
>ERZ773150.3658-NODE-3658-length-9905-cov-3.766701_pt1 | contig 9905 bp, 6 predicted proteins | sample MGYA00580845_ERZ773150 | MGnify/ENA primary metagenome ERZ773150 (study PRJEB29015, sample SAMEA2737848) | human gut metagenome | biome: human gut; feature: human-associated habitat; material: faeces | place: China | collected 2012 ...
TATTTCCGGTTATCACATGCAGGAAGCAGGTGCTACCGCCGATATCGAGTTGGCATATACCCTGGCCGACGGTTTGGAATATCTGCGTGCCGGAGTAAACGCCGGAATGGATATCGATGCTTTCGCTCCGCGTCTGTCCTTCTTCTGGGCTATCGGAACCAACCATTTTATGGAAATCGCTAAAATGCGTGCCGGTCGTCTGTTGTGGGCTAAGATTGTCAAACAATTCAATCCGAAAAATCCGAAATCCCTGGCTCTGCGTACACACTCCCAGACTTCCGGTTGGTCACTGACCGAACAGGATCCGTTCAATAACGTAGGACGTACCTGTATCGAGGCTATGGGGGCTGCTCTGGGACATACACAGTCATTGCATACCAATGCTTTGGATGAGGCTATTGCATTGCCGACCGACTTTTCCGCCCGTATTGCCCGTAATACTCAGATTTATATCCAGGAAGAATCTACCATTTGTAAGGCAGTCGACCCATGGGCCGGTTCTTACTATGTAGAAAACCTGACCAACGAATTGGTACATAAGGCTTGGGAACATATTCAGGAAATTGAGAAACTAGGAGGTATGGCTGCGGCTATAGAATCCGGTTTGCCAAAACTGCGTATTGAAGAAGCTGCTGCCCGTACACAGGCCCGTATCGATAGTGGCGAACAGACAATTGTAGGAGTGAATAAATACCGTTTAGACAAAGAGGATCCGATCGATATTCTTGAAATTGATAATACTGCAGTTCGTGAAGCTCAGATCGCCCGTCTGAAAAAACTGAAAGCCGAACGTAATCAGGCTGAAGTAGACGCTGCTCTGGATGCCATCACCAAATGTGTCGAAACCGGCGAAGGTAATTTGCTGGAATTGGCTGTAGATGCTGCTAAGAAACGCGCTTCTCTGGGAGAAATCTCCTATGCATGTGAAAAAGTTGTCGGACGTTATAAAGCTGTTATCAGAACCGTGAGTGGAGTATATTCAAGTGTTGCCGGCGAAGATGCCGACTTCGAGAAAGCAAAGGCAATGACCGATGAGTTTGCCGAACTGACCGGACGTCGTCCGCGTATCATGATCGCTAAAATGGGCCAGGACGGTCACGACCGGGGAGCTAAAGTGGTTGCCACCGGTTATGCCGATATGGGCTTCGATGTCGATATGGGACCCTTGTTCCAGACACCGGAAGAAACGGCTAAACAAGCTGTTGAAAACGACGTGCATGTCGTTGGTGTTTCTTCTCTGGCTGCCGGACACAAAACGCTGGTACCCGCCGTTATCGCCGAATTGAAAAAATTAGGCCGGGAAGACATCCTCGTATATGTGGGTGGTGTAATTCCTCACCAGGATTATCAATTCCTGTTCGATGCCGGTGCAATTGCCGTATTCGGACCCGGTACGAAAGTATCGAAGAGCGCTATCCAGGTCATGGAAATTTTGCTTCAACTGGCCAGGAAGTAAAAATATTATCCGATGATAAAGAAACGGCTGCCGGGGTTCCGGCGGCCGTTTTGTATTATCATGGCTCCTGTTGTTTTCGGTTCGGTAAAATCAATCAAACCAGTTTGTTGTTTTTGCTCTCACCTTTCACTATATTTGTATACTGAAACAAAGGTCAGAGGAATTATAGATACCTTATTTTAATTGGGATTATGGAAAAGTTCAGGAATTATGTAGGGCTGGTTCTTTGTCTGTGTATAGTGACCACGGTGTCGACGGCTCAGCGCAAAGTGGAAACGGTGGCAGAGAAAGTCATGCTGTTTATCGACGGAGCACAGGTAACCCGTACTAAACGGGTGGACATCCCGGCTGGCAATTCGGCTTTACTGTTTACCGGTCTTTCACCTTATCTCGATGCCCGGAGTATGCAGGTGAGTGCGAAGGGAAAACTGACGATCACGAATGTGAATCTGCAATATAATTTCCTGGACAGTGTGGCGGTAGGGCGTAAGCAGGAGCAGTTGCAGCAGACTTTGAAAAAAATAGAAAAACAACAGGAAGAACGGAAAGCGGCTCTTGCTGTCGTGAAGGCGGGGCAGGAGGTATTGAAAAACAATTGTACGATAGGTGGTAAAAGCAATGCGTTGACTATGGCGACTGTCCGGGAAGCGACCGCTTATTTCACCGAACGGATGAAAGCGCTCACTGCCGAAGAATTGACTATTGGCGGGCAGCTGGAAGAACTGTCCGGGCGGCATCGGCAGGTGTCCCGGGAATTGGCCCAGGTGAAAGGGAAGGACTTGAAACGTACCGGGGAAATCCTGGTGGGTATTCATGCTCCGGCTGCCTGTACCGTAACCTTTACCTTGAGCTATTATGTTAAAAATGCCGGTTGGTTTCCTTCCTACGACATTCGTTCGGAGAGTCTGACCGAACCACTTTCCATTACTTATAAAGCGAATATCTTTCAACATACGGGCGAAGCATGGAAAAATGTCGCTTTGTCGCTCTCTTCCTCCAGTCCCTCAACGGGGAATGTGGCTCCCCGGCTGTTGCCTTATCGGCTGAATTATGGATGGGCGGCACCGGTCTATCGCGATGAAATGAATGGAAATAACGTATCGGGTATTGTTTCGGATGCCATTACCCATGAACCCTTGATCGGAGCTACGGTTAAAATTCCGGGTACTACTATCGGTTGCGCTACGGATGTCGACGGCCGTTATTCGTTGACGATGCCCGAGGGACAACACCGGTTGGAATTTGCGTATATCGGCTATACTTCGCGGACGGTTGATGTGCGTAGCAATACGTTGCATGTTGTCTTGGATCCCGATACGCAAAGTTTGGAGGAAGTGGTGGTTGCCGGTCATGGCTCTCCCCGGAAAGCCCGGAAAAACACTTTGGCTCTTATGTCTACCGCGCCTGTGGAAGAGGTAGTTGCCGAAGAAGAGGCGGGGAGCATACCGATTGAAGTAGAACAAACCCGGCAACCGACAGGTTATGAGTTCGGGATTAAGATGCCCTATACGGTTTTATCGGACAATAAGCCTATTGTGGCAGAGATAGGCCGCTATGAACTGCCGGTCTCTTATGTCTACCGGTGTACTCCGAAAATCGATAAAGATGCCTTTCTGATGGCACAGGTTACCGATTGGAGCAAGCTTAACCTGTTGGAGGGAGAAGCCAACATTTATTTCGAAGGCACGTTCATCGGTAAATCGGTGCTCGATGTGAATACGGCCGGGGATACGCTTTCGTTTTCTCTCGGACGCGACCGGCAGATTGCCGTACAGCGCACGAAAGAGCATGAATATACCTCGCGGAAACTGATGGGAGCTATGCAGACACAGACGATAGGTTGGAAAATATCCGTTCGGAATAATCGTCCGCAGGCGGTTGATCTGACTCTTTACGATCAGTTGCCCGTCTCCGCCAACAGCAGTATTACCGTGACTGCCGAAGAGGTGAGCGGTGGCAAAGTGGACGGCGATACCGGTATCGTTACCTGGCCGCTGATCTTGCAACCCGGCGAACAGCGCGATCTTATCCTGCGCTATAAGGTGAAATATCCGAAAGACAGACGGTTGGAGGTAGAATAAACGGACCGATGGCAGAAGAACAGGAAAAAAATATTATCCGTTTATTGGCGAAAGGCGACGAAGAAGCGACGGGCATTTTATTCCGTAGTTATCATCGGCTTCTTTGGAAGCCTGTCTTTTCGGGGCGGTGAATAAAGCGGCACTTAAAACCATGAGGGAGGCCGGAAAACGCTATTTTGAAGATTTCAAAAATTCTATTTCTTGTTTTTTGCTGTCTTTTCTGACTATTCGGCTTGTCGGGGCGGCCACTATTCATGCCACCTATTGCAGGTGATTTGCAGGTCTGGAACCTCTCAGGATAGGGATTAACCCTTATTCATCTCCGATTCACCTCCTATACAACAACGTCGGGAATAAGGAGTGAATAGGCTATGAATAGGAGATGTAACGTTTGTATTGCCTGTCTTCACCCTGTTTGGTAAATTTTCTTCTGTTTTTTGTCACCTATTTGGGATGTTTTAGAATATAAATAGAAGTGTTTATATATGTTACCTTACTGTACGTTTATAAGTGTAAATATGTATATAACTGCCCAAAACAATAGATTAGATTTTATTAAATCTACAGGAAAAAGTGGTTATCCGGAAAGGTGACCGCTTTTTTGTCGGTATCCCGGTGACAATTGTTTTTGGGTGTGGAGATTTTACCCAAATCTGTTGAACGGATAGGGGAATTTTCCATATAATAAATGTAAATAGAATATAACTATTCTGTTTTGTGATTTTTAAGTAATTGATTAATAACTATTTGTTTTACACTCCCTTTTGCTGCGAAATTTTCGGCATAAGTTTTTCATATTGTTTTACGAACGCGGTTAGAAATAAGAGTTCGACAACATAATTATTAACAATTAAATTTGAATGTCATGAAAAATTTAGTAAAAAGCGCATTTGTAGCATTGGTTGTATGTGTATTTGCTATTCCGGCATCTGCTGAAAGTCTGATGATCGCTCCCGTAAATGTACAGGATACTGTGGTGAAAAAGGATACCGTGGTGAAAGAAGAAGCTCCGATGCTATTGGCTCAGGAAAAAGTGACTTATACGAAGATAGAGGTAGCTGAAGTACCTGAAAAAGTGGCTGCTGCAGTAACGGCAAAATACGAAGGTTATACGACCAAAGAGGCAGCAAAAGGTTCTGATAACAGTTATAAACTGATTATAGAAAAAGGAGATTCCACATTGACCGTTTATTTCAATGAGGCCGGTGAATTTCTGAAAGAAGAAGCTCCTCAAAAAGAAAGTACTACCTTGGTTTAGTCCTATCCGAATAGGCTCGATAAGCAAAGAATTGTCCTGAAAGTTCGAGGTAGAAACTTTCAGGACAATTTTTTATATGAAGAATCATTTTTTTACTTATGAAAACGTTTTAAATGTTTTTGGTGTATCTTTGTGCGCCTAAAAAAAATACTTATGGATTACGGGATTGTCATTGAAAAAATACACCAGGAATTGAAAGCCTATTGGGGAAAAGGAAAGGTGGCGGATTATATACCGGCTTTAGCGGAAGTAGAGCCGAAACGATATGGAATAGCTATCGAGACATTGGACGGACATTCTTTTCAGGTAGGAGATGCGGATATTCGTTTTTCTATTCAGAGTATCTCTAAAGTATTCGCATTAGCCATGGTAACCCGTCATTTGGGTGATCGTATCTGGAAGTTCGTCGGACGTGAGCCTTCGGGGAACCCTTTTAATTCGCTTGTACAGTTGGAATATGAACATGGTATTCCGCGTAATCCTTTTATCAATGCCGGGGCTCTGGTGGTCACCGATCGTCTGATGAGTCTTTATGAACAGCCTAAAGATGCTATTCTCCAATTTGTCAGAGGTATATGTGGCAATGACGATATCTACTATGATAAACACATTGCCCGCTCGGAACGTGAACATGCGGACCGGAACATGGCTTTGGGCTATCTGATGAAAAGCTTCGGCAATATGGAAAATGATGTGGAAGATGTGGTGGATGTATATTGTCATCAATGCGCCATTGCTATGAATTGCAAGGAGCTGACCAGAGCTTTTTTATTTTTAGCAAACCATGGAGTGAATCCTTTTAACCAGGAAAAAATTCTGACGGTCAGTCAATCCAAACGTCTGGGGGCCTTAATGTTGACTTGTGGTTTCTACGACGAATCGGGAGATTTTGCTTTTCGGGCAGGAGTACCTGGGAAAAGTGGAGTCGGGGGAGGAGTGGCTGCCTATATTCCGGGTAATTTAGCCATTACGGTGTGGAGTCCCGAATTGAACCGGCATGGAAATTCACTTATCGGTATGGAAACTTTGGAGCGGTTTACGACGGATATTAATAATTCTATTTTTTAATACCGGGGGGCTTGACTGAAAGAAATACGAATCCCCAAAAGTTTTACAATAAACTTTTGGGGATAATATCATTAAATTATTCGTTGATAATTTCAACTTCGTCGACGATCAACTCGCTTCCTCCTGCTCCGCAGAACTTGTCTCCATCTTTACTCGAGGAGAAAATAACCGCAAAACGATATTTTTTGGCAGGATTATACTGCTGTTTGTAGTCCAGGGTTAAATCAAATTCCTTGAAACTATCTTGCTGGCCGGTGATCAGCTGAGCAATAGCGACTATTTTATCTGAATTGAAAATGGTTTCACCATTGAGGAATTCTGTGTAATTATCTACTTCGTATAAAACAGCACTCAAAGCGCCTTGGTCGGTTTTTTCCGGGTCTAATTCGGCTTTGTTGGAATTATTTTTCGGGTCTTTACAATAATAGTACTTTTCTCCGGGTTTGTATTTATAATATCCTTTAACCCTGATCGGTTTCTGAAAATAAGGAATACCGAATTGGGTACTATTCAACGTATTTTTGGTATCGACCTCAAAGTCACCTAAGAATAAAGAACCGGAAGTAATTACCGGAATAGGGGGAAAACCAAGTATACTTTCTTTACCTGTTGTATAGGCAGTCGAGATCTTGGCTGCTTTCCCGCTTTGGCCTTCTGTTACCGGGGCAACAATCGCTCCGCCATCGTATAATCCGGGGAATATCTTGATTAAAGATATCCCTTTATTTGAAGTGGCCCATTGGCCTTCCGGTTTATAAAAATCATTGCCTTCGGAAACCCAATTTTCAAACGTTGCTTTGGGAACGGATTGACCTATTTTAAATCTTGCCCGATATTGACGGGTTTTCTGATAATTTTCCGATACGACATTGAAATAGACAAATTCCGTATCGTCTCCTTGATCGATGGCTTTCGAAAAATCGACTACTTCTCCCGAAACAGGTTTCACGATAGCGCCTTTAGAGAGTTCGATAATAGGAGTCAATTGTAGTTTTGAAAGGTCGGCATCCGGTTTGACGTAAAATACGATTTCATATTTATAATTTTCGTATTTGATTTCCGGCTGGGACAAGACCATATCGTTATCGAAGGTCATCTTCAGGATTTCCGGCTGATCGTTCATCGTTTGCCGGCCTTTGAAATTCAGGTCGACGGTCAGATCGGTATTTTGGAGTTTCAACTGGAACTGGATGGCTCCTCCTCCGATACTTCCGTTTCCATTGGCGGTCATTTCTCCTAACTTACTTAAAGTAACCTTTTTATTGGTAATTTTAAAGTAGATATTATGATCTGCTGCTTTGCTGAAACTATTGGCTACAGGAATAGAATCGATTTCAATAGAACCGATCGTATTTTTGCCAATCTTGTAATTGATATTACTGGTTTTTAATTTGACATAATCTTTACCTTGTGGGAAAAAGTTAATGGTTTGATCGGAGGTATCTTGGGCAGATTCATAAGTTAAAAATAAGTCAGCATTGTATAGCCCTTCGATTTCTTTAGCCAGATTGACCTCTGGAGGAGTCGGGGTCGGAGTGTCGTTATCATCGTCGTCACTGCAAGCTGTGAAAAACCCCAACGAACAAATCAGGGTGAATAAAAATAATTTTTTCATACAATTTAATTTACTGTTTGTGTTTATTTCTTCAGATTAGGAAAATAAACGGTTAAAGTCTTCGATAAGTTGTTCCCGGCGCTGTCTTTAACAGTTAATATGAATTTATGAGGTCCCGGATTTTCGAATCCTCCTAATAACGGCATGAACTGAGAGACATCGAAAGTAGTTTCAGTACTGCCTTTTATTTTTTTATCTTTCGATAGCAAACCAAATCCGATCAAGGTTTGGGCTAGTTCCTCGGAAGCCGGATTGGCCAAATCGAATTCTTTCGGTAGGTTTACTGCATTTAGAACATCTTCTGTCAATACCGGCGATTCTATTTTAACGATCAGATTTTCGATTCCTTTCTCTGTTTCAATATTTACTATAACTTCTGCTGTATTGTCTTTGTTTGTTACATTGAAAGTCTGATCGATGTTGAATCCTCGCCCTTCGATTGTGACGGGGTCGTTGTCGTCATCGTCGCTACAAGCTACAAAATTCAGCGTTAAAAACGCCATTAAGAGAAATACTAAATTCTTTTTCATCATCTGTTTTTATTAATGTTATTTTCTGATAATTAGGGAAGAAGATAAACGGACGTTTAAATTTGTAAAAAATGAACTGAAAGAAAAAAGTAATTGGGTACACGGATACGAAAGCTAGTGATAAAATCAGATAATCTGTAATTCTATATCTGAAATTGATATGATTTGAATATCATTTACTTATGCATGCAATTTGTTAATTTTATTATTTAACACACATATTTTATTAATTTTGCACGATTTTTGCTATTAACTATACTCATGTAAAAAAAGGGAAAAATAAACGACGATTTAAACGTCCGTATTTATTGGTCGTTGGTTTTTGAATGTTAAAAAATGAAAAAATTAATTATGAAAAAACTGATTTTATTTTTGTTTGTAGCGTTGTTTTCGCTAGGTTTTGTTGCTTGCAAGGATGACGATAATTCGCTTCCGATAGAGGAAAAGATTGCAGGGTCTTACAAGGGAACCTTGGATATTATGATGTATAGTGACGGTACATCTGACGGTGTAGAAATTGCAAAGAATTTTCCTCAGAAGGTATACCTTTATAAGGTAAATGATGAAACCATAAAGATGGAGTTGAAGAATCTGAGTGTTATTGGCTTGGATTTTGGTACCATTGCAATTGACGAAGCTGTGGTTATTGAAAACGGGGATTCGTATTCTTTTACCGGAGAACAAGAACTGGATTTAACCGATAAAAACTTAGGAAAATGTAATGTGAAAGTTGTCGGTGAAGTAAAGAATGACAAAATGATTCTAAATATAGAAGTAGCTGTTCCTGCTCCCTTGAATCAAACAGTTAAGGTTACTTTCGCAGGTAATCGACTGACCGGAGGGGAAAGTACTGCAGCTGACATTACTGCCTTTACGTTTGCCGAAGGAATGGGGGGTAATTCTGCTGTGATTATACAACCGCAGATTAATGGTACTGATATTACTTTTATGGTAGCTGACACGACCGGAACGGAGACATTGAAAACTTTGATTCCTACAATAGCTGTTTCAGAAAAGGCTACTGTTATGCCAGCTAGTGGTGTGGCTCAGGATTTTTCAGGTAAAGTAACTTATACCGTTATTGCAGAAGATGGTACGCAGCAAGTATATACCGTTTCAATCGTTCAGACCATGTCCTACTATGATTTTGAATCCTGGGTTTTCCATAGTGCCGAAGCAACGGATGATGAAGGAAATATAGTTCCTAGTGATTTGGATTATTACGATCCTGCCGGATGGGCGACTAGCAATTCAGCTTTGGTGCTTTTGAAAGGACTCTTGTCGGCTTGTCCGATGGATGCTGTCGGAGTTGGGGAGGCAGATGGACGTAGTGGTAAGGGAGCAAGACTTGTTTCAAATGACAGTAAGGGTATGTATATGTTAACCGTTGTGCCCAAGGTAACAGCAGCCTCTTTGTTTTTGGGTGAGTTTGTGGTCGATATGGGTAATACATTGAAGAGTACTCATTTTGGGGTACCTTATTATAACCAACCACAAACTGTAAAAGGATACTATAAATACAAAGCCGGGGAAACCTATTATAAAACCGAAGTGTCCGGTTCCGGCTGGTCTACTGTCGTTACGGGAGTTCCGGTTCCTGAAATGACAGATAGTTGTGCCATTACGGCGGTATTATATGAAGTGAACGACTATACCACTGAGTGGTTGGACGGTGTGACTCTATACGATCCGGCTACAACTAATATTGTGGCAATTGGTATGTTTACAGATGGTGCTGAAAAATCGGCTTTTACTCCCTTTGAAGTTAGTCTGAATTATCTGAAAGCCTATGATCCGGCTAAAAAGTATAAATTTTCAATCATTTGCTCTTCCAGTAAAAATGGTGCAGAATTTGCAGGAGCTCCCGGAAGTGAGTTGATTGTGGATGACATTGAAA
>ERZ773150.3659-NODE-3659-length-9903-cov-3.555747_pt1 | contig 9903 bp, 7 predicted proteins | sample MGYA00580845_ERZ773150 | MGnify/ENA primary metagenome ERZ773150 (study PRJEB29015, sample SAMEA2737848) | human gut metagenome | biome: human gut; feature: human-associated habitat; material: faeces | place: China | collected 2012 ...
ATATTTTTAATAACATTAGCTCTAATAATTAAATATATACACTGAAAAAATGGTCCTACTATATTAGCAAGAAAATATCCCATTAATCCCCATTTAAAAACAGCCAAAAATACAATATTAAGTCCAATCGTAACAAATGAGGCTATAACACTTGAAACTGACAATTCTGCAATTTTATCAATTCCGCGAATATATGATATAATAATTCCAGACATAGACTGTGTTGCATACATTAAAAAAAAGAAAATAGCATATTGTTTTACTAATATACTTATATTAAATATGGAATTAATTTCTAATCCTATTATTACAATAATATTTGAAATCAATAGATATTTTGCCCCAATAGTTATGATAGCATTTCTACTATATTTTTTTTCCAGTGAAAAACGCATTACAGACTCTTGTATATTTAATGTAAGTATTGGTATTAAAACACCTATTGTAGTATTGAAAAGATCATAGGTACCATATTCTGTTGTTGTTAAAATATTAGTATATAATGGAACAAGAAAAAAAACTAAAATTTTTGTTGCAAAACTACTTAATGTTAAAAGACCTATATTCTTAAATAAATATTTATATCCATTCAATTACCTTTTCCTCCAGAATATGTACTAAATTTAACATAAGATAAACTGCGGTAAATACCGCAGTTTTTATGTTCAAAAATAGAATAGTATTTATAATTTTAATATTTTTTTTCTAAGGGGTGTAGCCAATGAAACAGAAGAGTTTTTTAACTAAAATTTTAGCTGTTTTGTTGGCTGCTGCCTTTTTTACGGCTTCCCCTGCTCATATTGTTGCGCTTGCAACAAGCAATTCTCAATCCGATGAATATGCCGGTATGACGGCAGAGGAAAAGCAGGCGGCAATCGAGCAAAAAATCAAGGAACTTGATTCAAAGCTTTCTTCTCTCGGTAAGGAATCAAAGGAAACCGAGGAATATATTAATGCGCTTGATGAAAAAATTTCTTATTTGAAAAAACAGCTTGAATATTCTGAAAATAAGATTGATTCCTCAAAGAAAAAAATTAATGATTTGCAGCAGCAGTATAAGGATAACGAGGCGCAGATTGCCGAACTTACAACGGATGTTGCAAATTTAGAGGTAAAAAATGCACAGCTTGAGCAAACCTTCAGCCAAAGCTTAACACTTTATTATCAGCGTATCCGTGCAATTTATGTCAGCGGCGAAACAAGCACAATAGCAATGCTTCTCACCTCACCCGATATTTCAACTCTTCTTACAAGATATGAAATGATTAAACGTGTGTCAAAGTGTGATAAGGAGCTTTTGCAGTCTGTTCAGTCGCAGGCAAGTGAACTTTCAAAAACGAAACTTGAAATGCAGGATAAGCAATCTACTCTTCAAAATGACCAAGTTGTGCTTAAAACAACACAGCAGAATTTAACGACTTCTATTTCAACTCTTGAAACTCAGCAGCAGGATTATTCCCAAAAGCAGGACGCTTATCAAAGTCAAAAAAGTGAGTCGGACAAGCTTTTGAAACAGCTTGACGAGCAAAAGCAGACTTTCAGCGAATACAGAAATCAGGACCAGGCGGAGCTTAACGCAGTTAATGCAGAGATTGCAAAGGCTGCAGAAGCTTATAAAAAGAAGCTTGAGGCTGAAAAGAAAAAGACAACAACCACAAAGCCGACCGTAACCAAAAAGGACGAAAGCGAAAACGGCGGTGAAACTTCTACTACGAAGCATACGACAACTGCACAAGAAGAGAACAGCGGCAGGCTTAGGATGACATATCCTGTTCCGAGCCAAACAAGAATTACGTGCGGCTATCACGGCTATGCAGGGCATACGGGCGTTGATTTCTCCTGTGCGGCAAATTCAAAAGTTGTTGCGGCTGAATCGGGAATTGTTATTATTTCAAAAGACTTGACCAATTCCGACGGAACATACAGAAGCTACGGCAGATATATCGTAATTATGCATGATAAAACCGATTCTGCCGGAAATTATGTTTACACTTTGTATGCTCATAATAATTCAAGGCTTGTAAGAGCAGGGCAAGAGGTTAAAAAGGGACAGCAAATAGCTTGGAGTGGCTCGACGGGCAATTCAACAGGTCCGCATTGCCACTTTGAGGTAAGAACACCGAGCGCAAATTATAATGATTGTGTAAATCCAACCTTTTATTTACCGTGATAATGGTATATAATAGATATATATTTATTTTAAGGGAATGTGAAACGTGAATAAAAAAATATTATCATTAGCTTTGGCAGGTGTAATGCTTGTTTGCAATATGTCGGGTACAACGGCATTTGCTGCACAGGCAACTACACAGGCTGTGCAACCGCAGGCGCAGACAACGGCGGCTCATAATGAAAATTCAACCTCCACAAGCGGAACAACAATGAGTGCCAAGGAGGCTGAAAAAAAGCTTAAAGAGCAGCAGGCAGAGCTTGAAAAAAATCTTAAAAAAACAGATGCTAAGCTTAAGGAACTTGAAAAAAGTTCTAAGGTTACAGAGGAGTATATTGACACCCTTGACCAAAAAATAGGCTACATAAATGAGCAGCTTACTCTTCTTGAAAACAAAAATCAAAAAATTCAGGAAGAAAAAAATGCACTTGAAAAGAAGATTAAATCAAATCAAAAGCAGGTTGATGCTCTTCAGGCGGAAGTTGACAAGGCACAGGCTGAATATGATGCGCTTTACAGCGAATTTCAAACGGTTTATAATGCGTATTGTTTTAGGCTTAAGGCTATGTATATGAGCGGAAGCTGCAATATTTTCACTGCACTTTTGACTTGTAAGGATATTTCGAGCTTTTTGACAAGATATGAAATGATTAAAACTGTTTCAAAAAGCGATTCTGCCTTGCTTAAAGAGGTGAACTCCAAAATGGCGGAGGTTACCAATAAAAAGAACGGCCTTGCAGATAAAAAAGCGGCATATGATAAGAAAAAGTCTGAGCTTGATTCTCAGAAAAAACAGCTTTCATCAAAGCAAAAGAGTATTGAACAAAACAGTAATTCAATAGCAAATAAAAAGGCTTCTCTTGCAACTGACAGGGCTGAAAGTGATAAACTTTTGGCTGAACTTACGGCGCAGAATAAGCAGTACACCGAGTTTAGAAATGAGGACAGCTCTTTAATTGAACAGGTTGAAAATGAAATTCAGGCTGTCATTTCAGGTGTTAAGCCGCCGGAAGAGGCAACAACTGCTGTTGCAGGCAAAAATTCATCTAAAATTGACAAGATTGACCAAAAAGGCAGTGATGTTTATTCAAAAAGCAACGCCGTTTTAAATATGACGTATCCCGTTCCAGGTCATCACGGTGTATCGGCAGGCTTTCCGAATTATTCATCGGGCAAGTATCACGGCGGTATTGATTTTCCTTGCTCAACAGGTTCAAAGGTTGTTGCGGCGCAAAAGGGTATTGTTATCACCGTTAAAAGGCTTAATTACAGCTACGGCTACTATGTTATGATTTATCACGGAACGGACGCTCAGGGCAGAAGTGTTGTTACCCTTTATGCTCATAATTCAAGAATACTTGTATCTCCAGGTCAAACGGTTAAAAAAGGCGAAGCTATTGCAAAGAGCGGCTCAACAGGCAATTCAACAGGTCCTCACAGTCATTTTGAGGTTCGACTTAACGGTTCACGTGTAAACCCTAAAAATTATTTAAGCTAATGAATAAGATTAATTATCAAAAAGAATTAGACAAAATAATAGAGCAAAATGTAAGAGAGGACCGAGTGCCCTCTCTTTTGCTACATAGCTGTTGCGCTCCTTGTTCAAGCTATACTATTGAATATTTGTCGCAGTATTTTAAAATAACTGTTTTATACTATAATCCGAATATTTCTCCAAAATCGGAATATGAAAAGCGCAAAAGCGAACAGCTTAGGCTTATTGACGAGATGAAAACAAAATATCCCGTATCTTTTCTTGACTGCGATTATGATTATGATGAATTTTTGAATATTGCAAAAGGATATGAAGCTTGCAGGGAGGGCGGCGAGCGTTGCTTTAGGTGCTACCGCTTAAGGCTTGAAAGAACGGCGGATCTTGCAAAGAATAACGCTTTCGACTTTTTTTGCACCACTCTTTCAATCAGCCCGCTTAAAAATTCGCAAAAGATTAATGAGATAGGCTTTGAACTTGAAAAAAAATACGGCATTAAATGGCTGCCGTCAGATTTTAAGAAAAAAGAGGGCTACAAGCGCTCAATTGTGCTTTCCAAGGAATATAATCTTTATCGCCAAAATTTTTGCGGCTGTGCATTTTCTAAGGCGGAAAGTATTGAAAATAAAGAGTGAATTAATTATAATAAACACATTAATAAATGATTTTTTGGAGTAGATATGAATAAACCTCTTGCAGACCGTATCCGTCCTACTGAACTTGACGATGTTGTCGGTCAAAGGCACTTGCTTGAAAAAGGTAAGGCACTCAGAAGCCTTATTGATTCGGGCGATATTCCAAATTTAATATTTTACGGACCGAGCGGAGTAGGTAAAACCACGGTTGCTTCTATTATCGCAAGTAAAACAAACAGAAGCCTGCGCAGATTAAACGGTACTACCGCTTCTACTCAGGATATCAAGGATATTGTCAGCGAACTTGATACGTTTTCTGCGCCTAACGGAATTTTGCTTTATCTTGATGAAATTCAGTATTTTAATAAAAGGCAACAGCAATCGCTTCTTGAATTTATCGAAAACGGAAAGATAACGCTTATTGCGTCTACTACGGAAAATCCGTATTTTTACATTTATCCCGCTATTCTTTCCCGTTCAACCGTGTTTGAATTTAAGGCGGTTGAAAGCGAGGATATTATCCCTGCCGTAAAACGTGGATTTAATATTTTAAGCGAAGAATATCAGGTTGAACTTGACATTGACGAAGAAGTGTTAAAGCGCATTTCAATCGGTTGCGGCGGTGATGTGAGAAAGTCGCTCAACAGCGTTGAAAATTGCTTTTTTGCAACACCTACCGTTGACGGTAAAAAGCATATTGAACTTGACCTTGCAAAGCAGCTTGTTCAAAAAAGTGCAGTTCATTATGATAAAGAGGGCGACGAGCATTACGATATAGTTTCCGCTTATCAAAAGAGTATGCGTGGTTCAGACCCCGACGCTGCGCTTCACTATCTTGCAAGGCTTCTTGAAGCCGGGGATTTGCCGTCGGCTTGCAGACGTCTTATGGTTTGTGCCTGCGAGGATGTCGGGCTTGCTTATCCGCAGATTATCCCGATAGTTAAATCGGCGGTTGATATTGCAATGGCAGTCGGTATGCCTGAGGCTCGTATACCGCTTGCCGATGCTGTTATTCTTGTTGCGACAGCGCCTAAGAGTAATTCGGGCTATGCGGCTATAAATAAAGCGATGGCTGACGTTAAAAACGGTAATTACGGTCCTATTCCACGTCAACTTCAAAACAAGCATTATGACGGTGAGGATGCAGAAGTTAAGGGGCAGTTTTATATCTATCCCCATGACTATCCGAATCATTGGACTTATCAGCAATATTTGCCGGATAAGATTAAAAATAAAAAATATTACGAATTTGGCTCTAATAAAAATGAACAGGCGTTCAAATCTTATTGGGATAAGGTAAAAAATAAAATATGACGAAAAAGCAGAGAGTATTAAACGTTATAGAACTACTAAAAAAAGAATATCCAAACGCAATTTGCTCTCTTAATTCGTCAAATGCGTTTGAACTTTTGGTTGCTGTCAGGCTGTCAGCTCAGTGTACGGACGCAAGGGTTAATCTGGTAACGCCGGCGCTTTTTGAAAGGTATAAAACGCTTGACGATTATGCAAATGCCGATGTTAATGACATTGAAAATTATATTAAGTCCTGCGGTTTTTATAAAAATAAGGCAACGTCAATTATCGGTATGGCAAAGATGATACGAGATGATTTTGACGGCAGAGTACCCGATAATATTGATGATTTAATCAAACTTCCCGGTGTCGGCAGAAAGACGGCTAATTTGATAGTAGGCGATGTCTACGGCAAGGAAAGCATTGTTGTTGACACTCATATGATTAGAATTTCAAATCGTTTGGGGCTTGTTGATACAAAGGACCCAAAGAAGATAGAATTTGAACTGAAAAAGCTTGTTCCAAGTGATGAAGGCTCTGATTTTTGCCACAGAATAGTTCTTTTCGGTCGTGATACCTGTTCGGCAAGAAAGCCGCTTTGTTCTTCTTGCCCGTTGGCAGATTATTGTAAAAAAGTAGGAGTAAAAGCTAAATGAATTCAAATATTATACTTATCGGAATGCCCGGCAGCGGAAAATCAACCTGCGGTGTTGTTTCAGCAAAAATGTTACTTAAAAATTTTTATGACACCGATTTGCTTATTCAAAATCTTGAGGGAAAAAGTCTACAGGAAATTATAGATAAAAACGGTGTTGAATATTTTGCAAAGGCTGAGGAAAGGGCTATTTTGTCCTTGGATATTAAGGGCACCGTTATTGCGACGGGCGGCTCGGTTGTTTATTCCGATAAGGCGATGGAGCATTTAAAAAGCCTCGGCAAAATTATTTATCTTCATCTAAGCTACGAGGATATGTGCAAAAGAATAAGCAATCTTGAAACACGTGGCATAGTTTTTCAAAACGGCGAAACGCTTGAGGATATGTATAACGAGAGGCTTCCGCTTTATAATAAATGGGCACAGGCGGTAATCAATTGCGGTCAAAATACGGTTGAGCAAACGGCAAGGGCAATTGTAAGAGCGAGCAAGTGACAAATAAGGCATTATCATTTTTTTATAATTTGTGCAATTTGAATACTTGAACATATTATAAAAAAGTGATATTATAGTAAAAATATTTTTATATATTTAAGAATATAATTTAATACTTGTAAACGGAGGGAATTTTAATGAGCGAATACGGCGCAAAATTTGTAAAAGAGGGCTTGACCTTTGATGACGTGCTTCTCATTCCGGCTGAGAGTGACGTAACACCTGACAAGGTAGACCTCAAAACCAAGCTTACAAAGGATATTACACTTAATATTCCTGTTATGACTGCTGCAATGGATACCGTTACGGAATCAAGAATGGCAATTGCCATTGCGAGAGAGGGCGGCATCGGCGTTATTCATAAGAATATGACTATCGAGGAGCAGGCTGACGAGGTTGATAAGGTAAAAAGAAGCGAAAACGGTGTTATTACCAATCCTTTCTTCCTTTCACCAAACCATCTTGCAAGCGATGCTGAGGAGCTTATGAATAAGTATCGTATCAGCGGTGTGCCTATCTGTGAAGAAGATGGCACTCTTGTAGGCATTCTCACTAACCGTGATATGCGCTTTATGACAGATTTTAACGTTAAAATTTCCGAAGTTATGACCCCGAAGTCACAACTTGTTACAGCACCAAAGGGTACTACTCTTGAAGAGGCTAAAAAAGTTCTTATGGGCTCAAAGGTTGAAAAGCTTCCTCTTATTGATGAAAACGGCAAGCTTTCGGGTCTTGTTACAATTAAAGATATTGAAAAAAGTGTTAAGTATCCAAACACTGCAAGGGATAAGGACGGCAGGCTTCTTTGTGCAGCCGCTTTAGGTGTAACAGATGATGTTCTTGTACGTGCAAAGGCTCTTGCCGATGCAGGTGTTGATGCATTTGTTCTTGACTCTGCTCACGGTCACAGCCACAATATTATGAAGAGTGTTGAAATAGTTAAGAATGCTTTTCCTCAAATTTCTCTTATTGCAGGTAATGTTGCTACCGCAGATGCAACAGAAGCACTTATTAAAGCAGGTGCAGACGCAGTTAAGGTCGGTATCGGCCCCGGTTCAATCTGTACTACCCGTGTTGTTGCAGGTATCGGTGTTCCGCAAATTACCGCTATTTACGATTCTGCCGAGCGTGCAGATAAGTACGGCGTTCCTGTTATTGCAGACGGTGGTATTAAGTACAGCGGTGAAATCGTTAAGGCTATTGCAGCAGGCGGCTCTTGCGTAATGATGGGTTCACTTGTTGCCGGATGTGAGGAATCACCGGGCGAAACTGAAATTTATCAGGGCAGGCAGTTTAAAGTTTATCGTGGTATGGGCTCACTCGGCGCTATGAACCACGGCAGTGCAGACAGATATTTCCAAAAGGGTTCAAAGAAATTTGTTCCTGAAGGTGTTGAGGGTCGTGTGCCTTATAAGGGAGCTTTGGGCGATACGATTTATCAGATGATGGGCGGCCTTCGTTCAGGTATGGGTTACTGCGGTTGTCATACTATTGAGGAGCTTAGAAATAACGCTAAGTTTATCAAGATTACAAGCGCTGGTCTTATTGAATCTCACCCTCACGATATTTCTATCACTAAGGAAGCGCCTAACTACTCAGGCTCAATCAGATAATTAAATCTATTAACTTTACGGGCGGATTTCGGCATTTTTGCTTTTCCGCCCATACTGTTTTATATCAATTTTAAGCAGGTAATCATATGGCTAAAAAAATCTCTAAATGGAAGAAGTTTAAAAGATTTTTAAAACGAAATATGACACCCACTTGGGCAAGGCATTTTTCCTATCAGGTTTTTGCTCTTCTTACAAGTGTTGCAATGATAGTCGGTGTGGCCGATTATGCCGTCACCAAGTCTTATGACGAAAGGAAGCTTTCTTTTATGGATGATTTTACTATTACTGCGCACACGGGCGCTTATGATACCGAAATGAATACTTTAGAGGCAGTCAAAGCGGCTATTAAGAATAATGCTGAGATTATTGAACTTGATATTCGCCAGCGCCCCAATAAAACGCTTGTTATGAGCCACGATATAGTTGTAACAAATAATGACGGCGCACCGCTTGAGGATGCCCTTACGCTTATTAAGGACACACCCGATATGCAGATTAATTTTGATATCAAGGAAACCCGTGTTCTTAATTCTCTTCATGCGCTTTTGGTTGATTATAATTTGCTTGACCGTTCGTTCTTGACCGGAATTGAGGTTATTAACGTAAAGGCGGTTAAGGATTCTAATTGCGCAAATATGGATTATTATCTTAATTATAAGCCGTCAAAATTTAAAGCTTTTTCCGATGATTACAGGCAAAAAATTATTAAACTTTTGGAAGATACGGGCGCAATCGGCATTAACTGTAACTATAAATTTGCCGGCTCTCAGCTTTCAAATCTTCTTCATAAAAAGGGATATAAACTTTCTGTTTGGACTGTTGATACCGAGCGTAACGCAAAAAAAATGCTTGTCATTAAGCCTGATAATATTACGACCAAAGACCCTGAAATGATTAAGAAAGTTATAGCCGATTGGGGCAAATAATTTTTTTCAAAAAAAGCAAAAAAGGTCTTGACTATTGTTCTGACTTATGATATAGTAATTAGGCGTTGGAGATACGCTGGTGTAGCTCAGTTGGTAGAGCAGCTGATTTGTAATCAGCAGGTCAGGGGTTCGAGTCCGTTCACCAGCTCCAATATGGAAGAGTTCCCGAGCGGCCAAAGGGAACAGACTGTAAATCTGTCGCTATTCAGCTTCGGTGGTTCGAATCCACCCTCTTCCACCAAATAAAAACCAATCACTTTTGTGATTGGTTTTTATTTTTTTATAATCAATGTGGATTCGGACCACTAATGGGAGCGAACGCCGAAGCCTGCGAGGCAAGGAGCGACAGAGAAACAGTCCGGTGGACTGTTTCGACATTAGTCCAAAGGTACAGAGCACCTGCGATAAAATCCATTTTTAAAAATCGCCACGGCACTCATACCGCTGCTCCTCCTTTTCCCGAATTAAATAAACCTTTTTGCCTGCTTTAAAAGGGAGGTTTTTTCTGTTTTTTCGCAATTTTGTCCATAAACATTGTTAAAAAATAAACAATCTTGTATATATTGCCAAAATGGTAATAAAATCTTGCATTATAAGTCAAAATAATATATAATTATTATCGGT
>ERZ773150.3664-NODE-3664-length-9889-cov-3.199207_pt1 | contig 9889 bp, 10 predicted proteins | sample MGYA00580845_ERZ773150 | MGnify/ENA primary metagenome ERZ773150 (study PRJEB29015, sample SAMEA2737848) | human gut metagenome | biome: human gut; feature: human-associated habitat; material: faeces | place: China | collected 2012 ...
ACGGCCTGAAAAAGACCGCAGACGAGCCGCAGCGGGCGGAGACGGTGTGCTATCATCTGCTCTCCGACGTGCCGCAGGGCGATTACCGCACCGTGCTGGACAAGCTGATCGCGGCGGACATCCTGCGCGGCCGCAGCGGAACGGGAGAGGAGCGGGTGCTGGATCTGACGGAGGACAGCGTCCGGCTTCTTGTTCTGCTGGACCGCGCAGGTGCGTTCGGGAGTTGACAGCGGGCCAAAGCCGCTGTAAAATCAGAAGCAGAAAACAGACAGAAAGCGGAGGAAACTGCATGGATCGGATCATGGAACAGCTGCGGGCCTATTGCCCGTGGAACGAGCAGGAGGAGGCGGACTGCGCGGAGCTGCTGCGGCGGCTCGGGCAGGGGGAGCCGCTCTGGACGCGGGAGAACCGCTCGGCCCACCTGACGGCCTCCGGCTGGATCGTCAGCCCGGAGCGCGACCGTGTGCTCATGGCCTATCACAATCTCTATGATTCCTGGGCTTGAAAATGCTCAGTTTGTGCGCTACGGTGTTATGCATAGAAATTCGTTTTTGAATTCACCAAAGCTTCTTAATAACGATTTTTCATTTAGAAATAAAAACAACCTTTTCTTTGCAGGTCAAATCACGGGAGTTGAGGGATATATGGAGAGTGCGGCAAGCGGAATTATGGCAGGTATCAATGCCGTAAGAAGAGCACAGGGTAAAGAGCCGTTCACTCTCTCTGATGTTACTATGATAGGCGCTTTGAGCGATTATATCAGTGACGAAAGCGTTAAGAATTTTCAGCCTATGGGTGCTAACTTCGGTGTGTTGCCTGCAATAGAGCCGAAAATTAAGGATAAAAAAGAGCGCTATGCCGCTATGGCACAAAGAGCGCTTGCAAGCCTTGAAGAAAGTATGAAAACCTTATAGTTAAAACTAAGTTGGGAAAGGGTGCAATATTTGCCATGCAAAAAAGAATAATTATTGATGCTATGGGTGGGGATAATGCTCCGCTTGAGATACTTAAGGGTACCTCTCTTGCTCAAAAAGAATACGGAATTGCTCCCGTACTTGTCGGAAATGATAAAGAAATACAAAAATGCATTAAGGATAATAATATTGCACTTGAAAATGTGAAAATTGTTAATTCAAATTCAGTTATCACAATGCATGACGATGCAAAGGCTGTACTTAAAGAAAAGGCAGACTCATCAATGGGTATCGGCTTTAAACTTTTGAATGAAGGTGAAGGCGACGCTTTTGTGAGTGCAGGAAATACAGGTTGCGTAACAGTAGGCTCAACACTTATCACTAAAAGAATTAAAGGTGTTAAAAGACCTGCAATCGCCTCTGTTATGCCAAGTGCAAAAAAGCCGTTTCTTCTTATGGACTGTGGTGCAAATGCCGAGTGCAGAGCTGAATTTTTATATCAGTTTGGCAAAATGGGAAGCCTTTATATGCAAAAAATTATGAAAGTCGAAAACCCAAGAGTTGCACTTGCAAATAACGGCGAGGAAAGCACAAAGGGTACTTCGACCGTTAAAGAAGCTTATAAACTTATGCAAAATGCACCTTATAATTTTGTAGGTAATATTGAGGGTAGGCAAATTCCGTTCGGTGACGCAGACGTTGTTGTTGCCGACGGGTTTACAGGTAATCTTATTCTTAAAACTTATGAGGGCGTTGCAAAAGTTTTGATGAATGGCATTAAGAACGCTTTTATGAAAAATACGCTTTCTAAAATCTCATATCTCGGCGTTAAATCGGGTATTGACGATATGAAAAAGCAGTTTGATTATAAGGAATACGGCGGCGCCGTTATGCTTGGTGTTAAAAAGCCTGTAATTAAGTCTCACGGCTCGGCAGATGCACGTACATTTAAAAACGCAATCAAGCAGGCAATTTGGTTTTTGGATAACAATTTGATTAGTTCAATTGAAAATGAATTTTCAATAAATACGCAAGAGGAATAAAAATGGCAACTATCGAAGATAAAATAGGATATAATTTCAAAAATAAGGCTTATCTTATGGAGGCACTTACACATTCTTCCTTTGCAAACGAAAGGCATAATAAAATTAAGTGTAACGAGAGAATGGAATTTTTAGGTGATGCCGTGCTTTCTATCATTTCGGCTAACTATCTTTTTCATCGCTTTCCCGATATGCCTGAGGGCGATTTGTCAAAACTTCGTTCTTCTCTTGTCTGCACTCAGTCACTTTCGGATTTTGCAAGGCAGATATCACTCGGTAACTTCCTGTTTTTAGGCAAGGGAGAGTCGAACACTGGCGGTGCTGACAGACCGTCGATTTTAGAAAACGCATTTGAAGCGCTTATTGCTGCTATATATCTTGACGGCGGAATGGAAAATGCGGAAAAATTTGTACTTCATTTTCTTGCTCCTGCTGTTGAAACCCATCATATCAATTTTAAGGATTATAAAACAACTTTGCAGGAAATAGTTCAGCAAAACCCCGATGAAAATGTAAATTACGTTCTCGTCGGCGAGAGCGGACCTGACCATAATAAAACATTTGAGGTTGAAGTTCACCTTAATTCAAACGTTATCGGCAAGGGCAAAGGTGGAAGTAAAAAAAGTGCAGAACAGGCTGCGGCAAGAGAGGCACTTAAATTAATGGGTGTAATATGAAAAAAGGTAATATAAGTATTTTTGTTCCTCATTTAGGCTGCCCGTGTCAGTGTTCGTTTTGCAATCAAAAAACAATAACGGGGCAGGCAAATCAGCCCACACCGCAGGACGTTGACAAGGCAGTTAAAACGGCGCTTAAGTCAAAAGGCTTTGATTATGAAATCGCCTTTTTCGGTGGCTCATTTACTGCGATTGACAGAGAGTATATGATTTCTCTTTTGAAAGCGGCAAATAAATATATAAAATCAAATGAGGTAAAGGGTATAAGAATTTCTACCCGTCCCGACTGCATTGACGAAGAAATTTTGGATTTGCTCAAAGAGTACGGAGTTACAAGTATTGAACTTGGTGCGCAGAGTATGGACGATGAGGTGCTTTTGGCTAACAGGCGAGGTCATACGGCAAAAGACGTTGAAAATGCGTCAGAGCTTATTAAGTCATACGGTTTTGAGCTTGGGCTTCAAATGATGACGGGTCTTTATAAGGACAGCGAAGAAAAAGCTGTTAAAACGGCTGAAAAAATAATTTCGCTATCGCCCCAAACCGTAAGGATTTATCCTACTGTTGTATTAAAAGGTACATATCTTGCAGACCTTTATTTAAGCGGTGAATATAAGCCGCTCAACGCTGACGAATCGGCTTGTCTTTGCGCAAAACTTGTTTTGCTTTTTGAAAAGAATAATATAAAAATCATTCGTTTGGGGCTTCATTCAAGCGAGGATATTAAGAAAAATATGCTTGCAGGCGGTTTTCACGACAGCTTTGGCGAGCTTGTAAAGTCAAGAATTATGGTTGATAAAATTCTTGCGCTTCCTCCGGCTGATTATGAGGTGGCAGTTAATTCAAAGTCGCTTTCAAAATTGAAAGGAAATAAAAAATCAAATATCTATCTTCTTATCGAGAGAGGATATAATATAAAAATTGTTATCGACAACAGTCTTGATGTTGATGAATTGGAGATAAAATAATGGTATTAAAATCACTTGAAATACAAGGTTTTAAGTCTTTTCCGGACAGGACAACGCTTAATTTCGGTAAGGGTATTACCGCAGTTGTCGGTCCTAACGGTTCGGGCAAAAGTAATATTTCCGACGCAGTTCGTTGGGTTTTGGGCGAGACAAGTTCTAAATCTCTTCGTGGCTCAAAAATGGAGGATGTTATCTTCAGCGGTACTTCTGCACGTAAGGCTTTGGGCTTTGCTCAGGTCCAGCTTACTCTTGACAATACCGACCAAACGCTTAAAGATAAGGGCGAGGTTGTAACCGTTTCAAGAAGATATTATCGTTCGGGTGAAAGTGAATATAAAATTGACGGCGAAATCGTAAGAGCAAGGGATATAAGAGAACTGTTTATGGATACGGGACTCGGTTCAGACGGCTATTCAATGGTAGGTCAAGGTAAGATTGACTCAATCATTTCGCAAAAAAATGAGGACAGGCGTGAACTTTTTGAAGAAGCCGCAGGTATTTCCCTTTTTCGTCATAAAAGAAAAGACGCTACCCGCAGGCTTGACCAAGCACAGGAAAATTTAGTCAGGCTTCTTGATATTTTGGGCGAACTTGAAAGCAGAGTTGAGCCGCTCAGAAAGCAGAGCGAAAAAGCGCAAAAGTTTATCACTCTTTCCGATGAGAAAAAAACGCTTGAAATAGGTGTATGGGTAAATAAGATTAACCGCTTTACCAATGATTTAAGAGAGCAGGAGCATAAAATTGACGCTGCCAACGCATCCTATGACGTTTGCGAAAAGGAACTTAAAGAGATTGAACAGGAGATTGAAGAAATAGCGCAAAAGACTGTTTCAATCAATACCCAAATCGAGCAAATCAGAGCAGGCTCAAAGGCTTATGAGGAGCAGGCGCTTCGCAAAGACGGCGAGGCTTCCGTTTTAGAAACTACTTTAAATCATAATAACGAAACTATTGAAAGACTTAAAAACGATATCGGCGATGTTGATAACACCAATCTTTCTATTGATGCTCAGATAGAGGAAAAAGAGCAGTTTATTTTAAAAAGCGTTAAGGAAATTGAGGAAAAGAAGGCTGAGCTTAAAAGTGTTACGGATGAGATGAATAATCTTCTTTCATCTAATGAAGAATTTTCAAAACTTACTGTTGAACTTAATCAAAAAATCACTTCTCTTACTTTGAAACTTTCCGACTGCCGTGTTAAATGTTCTCAGGCGCTCACTTCTTCTCAGGAAATCAAGTCAAGGCAGAGCGTTGTTGATTCATCAATTGAAAAAAGCCGTGAGGAGCTTGAAAAGTTTAAAGAGCTTAAAGCAAAAAGTGATGAAAATTTAGAAAGTTTGCAAGCACGTATTGATGAAAATAACAATTCAATGCAGGGCTATAAAATCAAGCTTGAAAATAAAAATGCCAATGCAGATAAGATTAAAGCAGAACTTGAAAAAGTAACTAACGAATATAACCAAAAGGCGCAAAGAGCTAAAATGCTTTTAGACCTTGAAAAGAATATGGAAGGTTTTTCGGGTGCTGTTAAGGCGGTTATGCGTCAGGCGCAGAATAAGGCACTTTCAGGTATTCACGGACCGCTTTCTCAACTCATAACTGTTGATAATGAATACAGCGTGGCAGTTGAGGTTGCACTCGGTGCGGCAATGCAAAATATAGTTGTCGGCAATGAAGCAGATGCTAAGCGTGCAATTTATTATCTTAAAAATAATCGTGTCGGCAGGGCAACGTTCCTTCCCATTTCGGCAATTAAGCCGAGAAGCCTTGATGAAAGAGATCTTGACGATAACTTGGGTTTTGTTGCAATTGCAAGCGACCTTGTTGATTGTAAAAACGAGTATAAAAATATTATCTCTAACCTTTTGGGCAGAGTTGTTATAGTTGAGGATATGGACTCGGCTATAGGTATTTCAAAAAGATATTCAAACAGATTTAAAATTGTTACCGTTGACGGTCAGGTTATTAACCCCGGCGGCTCAATGACAGGCGGTTCGCAGTCAAAGGGCGCAGGTATCCTCTCTCGTGGTAATATGATTGACGAACTTAATAATGAAGCCAAAAAGCTTGAAAAGCAAGCTGAGGAAATCAAGGCTGAGTATAAAACAGCACTTGAGGAGGCTAATTTTGCACTTGCCGCTTTGCAGGGTGCGCAAGCTGATTTGCAGCAGGCTAAAGAAGAACTTATCAGGGCGCAGGGCGAGCATAAGCTTGTTGCTGAAAAGTATGACCTTTTATCCTCTCAACTTTCTGTTCTTGTTAACGAAAAGGACAGCGCCAAGCAGAGAATTGCAGAGTTTGAAAATGAGGCAAAATCCTGCGAGGTTGAAATCAAATCGATTGAAGATGAAATTTCAAAGACCGAAAGTGAGCTTGAAAAGACCTCAGGCAATGCAAGCGAACTTAATGCAAAACGTGATGAGTATAGGGAAAAGAGCGAGAAAATCAATCTTGAACTTGTAACCCTTGCCAAGGATAACGAGGCAGCTAAGCTTTCTGTTGAAGAACTTAATTTCAGAAAAAATTCTCAGTCTGACAGGGTTAAAACGATTGAGGACGAGATTAAGTCAATTGAAGAGAAAAATCAAACGCTTCTTATCTCAATCAATGAAATTAAAGCGTCTGCCAATGACCTCAGGGTTAAGGCGGAGCAGTCTGATAAGGATGTAAGCGAGCAGATTAATCAAAGAAATGAACTTGAAAAGCGCACAACAGAGCTTAGAGGCGAGGAAAAGATTAAAAATCAGGACAGAGAAAAGCTTTCGGGTTCTATTGTTCGTCTTGATGAAAGAAAAATTGCAATGAAAAAAGAGTATGATGAACTTAATGATATGCTCTTTGAGCAATATGAGCTTACAAAGCACGAGGCAGAGGCGCTTGATATTCAAATTGATGATATGACGGCGGCTAAGCGCAGACTCCACGAGATTAAGGTTGCAATTAAAAGTCTTGGCTCAATCAACGTCGGTGCTATTGAGGAATATAAAGAGGTCAGCGAACGCTACACCTTCCTTAAGGAGCAAATAGGCGACGTCGAAAAATCGAAGAGCGAGCTTATGAAGATAATTGAGGATTTGACCGCTTCAATGAGCGAGAAATTCCTTACTCAGTTTAATAAGATTAATGAGGAATTTAAGGTTTGCTTTGCTGATTTCTTCGGCGGCGGTAAGGGCGAGCTTGTTTTGGAAGAGCCTGACAATTGCCTTGAATCACCTATTGAAATTCGTATTCAACCACCGGGAAAGTCAGTTCAAAATATCAACCTTTTCTCAGGCGGTGAGAAGTCGCTTGCGGCAATGGCGCTTTTGTTCAGCGTGCTTAAAGTGCAACCTGCTCCGTTTTGTATTTATGACGAGGTTGAGGCGGCACTTGATGATGTCAATGTTGAGCGTTTCGCAAAATATATGCGCAAGATGACAGATAAAACTCAGTTTATTTCAATCACTCACAGGCGTGGTACTATGGAGGAGGCAGACGTTCTCTATGGTGTCACAATGCAGGAAAAGGGTGTTTCAAAACTTATTGAATTGCAAACAGCTGAGCTTGCGGCAAAAATGGGACTTGAATAATCTGTAATGTTTAATTATAGGGCGGTAATTCACTTCTGCCGATAAATAATATATAATCCAATAATATAAAGGAAGAATTGATATGGGTATTTTTTCTGTATTTAAAAGAGGTCTTAAAAAGACAAGAGACGAGGGCATTACCGCTCAACTCGACGAGGTAGTTGATTCTTATGAGAAAATAACTCCTGAATTTTTTGATGACCTTGAGGAAATTCTTATAATGGGTGATGTCGGAATGCCGACTGCCGAAAGAATTATCCGTGATTTGAAAAGCAAAATAGAAAACGATAAGGTTGATGACGTAAGGCAAGTACGTGAAATGATGAAAGATATTGTTTCGGGTATTGTTTGGGGCGGCAGCTATTTAAGACTTCGCACCAAGCCGTCAGTAATTCTTGTTATCGGTGTAAACGGTGTAGGCAAAACGACTACTATCGGCAAGCTTGCAATGAGGTTAAAGGAACAGGGCAGAAGTGTTATTTTGGGCGCTGCCGATACTTTCCGTGCCGCTGCTATTGAGCAACTTCAGGTATGGGCTGACAGGGCAGACGTTGATTTGATTAAGCACGGCGAAGGCTCAGACCCTGCTTCCGTTGTTTATGATACCATTGCCGCCGGTAAGGCAAGGGGCAGTGATGTAATCATTATTGATACTGCCGGTAGGCTTCATAATAAGAAAAATCTTATGGATGAGCTTAACAAAATCAGCCGTGTTATAGAAAGAGAACTTCCCGATGCTTCTAAGGAAATTCTTTTGGTGCTTGATGCTACAACAGGTCAAAATGCCGTTAATCAGGCTAAGGACTTTAAGGAAGCGGCAGGAATTACGGGCATAGTGCTTACTAAGCTTGACGGAACTGCTAAGGGCGGTGTTGTTCTTGCAATCAATAATGAACTTGACGTTCCCGTTAAATTTGTCGGCGTCGGTGAAAGAATTGAGGATTTACAGCCGTTTGACGCAGACGCATTTGCAGCAGGACTGTTTGATGCCAAAATTCCCGATGACGATAAGGAAATAACGGATTTTATTCAGCACGAAGATGAGGCTGAAAATAAAAAGTCGGAGTAGGGAGTAGGAGGAAATCATGGATTTTATTTTAGCAACAAATAATATGAAAAAGCTTGCGGAAATGCAACGTATTTTATCTCCTCTCGGCATTAATGTTGTTACTGCAAAAATGCTTGGCAAACAGCTTGAGGACGTTGAAGAAGACGGAAAAACCTTTGAGGATAACGCAAAGCTTAAGGCAAGAGCGGCTTGTAAGGAAATGAATATGCCGGCGATTGCTGACGATTCAGGCTTGTGCGTTGATTATCTTGACGGTGCACCGGGTATCTTTTCGGCACGTTTTGCAGGTGAGCACGGCAATGACGAAAAAAATAATGACCTTCTTCTTGAAAAACTTGATGGAGTACCGCTTGAAAAAAGAACGGCTCATTATGTATGTGCTATTTGCTGTACTTTCCCCGACGGACGTGAAATCGTCGTAAGGGGCGAATGCAATGGCGTTATCGGCTTTGAGCGTGACGGTCATGAGGGATTTGGATATGACCCGCTTTTCCTTGTTGACGGCAAGGCTTTCGGCAGATATACAGCCGAGGAAAAGGATAAAATCAGCCACAGAGGTAACGCACTTCGTTTATTAACTAAAGAATTGGAGAAAATTATATGACATCTAAGGAAAGAGCGGCTTTAAGAGCAAAGGCTAACCCTCTTGAACCTATTATTCAAATTGGCAAAGAGGGTATAAGCGAAAATTTACTTACTCAAATTGACGATACGCTTGATAACAGAGAACTTATTAAAATAAGAGTTCACCTTGAATCTGCACCCGAATCCCCTAAGGAACTTGCGCAAAAGCTTTCCGAGCCTCTTGGCGCTGAGGTTATTCAGGTAATCGGCGGAATTATAGTTCTTTACCGTGAGGCGGACGAGGAGCGTATCGCAGAGAAAAAGAAAAAAAGAGGTTCCGGTAATTCTAAGGCAACAGCTAAAAAGAAGGTAAAAATCAAGGGCAAAAGACAGCGCCAAAGAGAAAAAGAAGCTAAAAACCCTTACGCTAAATACGACAGACCTAAATATTATGGCAGATAAGCAAAAAATAGGAGTTTTCGGCGGAGCGTTCAATCCCGTTCATAATGGGCATATTAACTTAGCGCTTCATTATCTTAATGAATTGGAGCTTGATAAGATACTCTTTATCCCGACCGCTTCACCGCCGCATAAATCTGATGATGATTTTGCACCTAAAGAGGACAGAATCAATATGCTTTCTCTTGCAATATCGTCGTTTGATAAATTTGAAATAAGCGATATAGAATTTAAACTGACAGGCAAAAGTTATACTTATTTGACTCTTTCAGAACTTAAAAAAATATATAAAAACGCAGAATTTTACCTTATAATCGGCGCTGACCAAATGCTTCATTTCGATAAGTGGTATAAGTATAAAGAAATATTATCTCTTGTAACTCTTTGCACTTCGGCAAGAGAAAACGAAAAGGAAAAAGCGGAGATTTTAAGCTTTGCCTCAAGGCTTGACGGTCTTGATATGAATAAATTTAAGCTTTTGACATCTCCCGTTTTAAAGGTAAGTTCAAGCGAAATAAGGCAAAAAATAAAAGACGGCGAGGATTTTTCCTCTCTTGTTCCAAAAAAGGTTTATGATTATATAATTAAGAGGAGAATTTATAATGTATGATACCGAAGCTTATATG
>ERZ773150.3667-NODE-3667-length-9887-cov-4.176058_pt1 | contig 9887 bp, 5 predicted proteins | sample MGYA00580845_ERZ773150 | MGnify/ENA primary metagenome ERZ773150 (study PRJEB29015, sample SAMEA2737848) | human gut metagenome | biome: human gut; feature: human-associated habitat; material: faeces | place: China | collected 2012 ...
TTATCAACAGGTAATACTTATCCGGCCATTGCCCGTCCCTGGGGGATGAACTTCTGGACTCCGCAGACAGGAAAAATGGGTGACGGCTGGCAATACACTTATACCGCTAACAAGATTCGCGGTTTCAAGCAGACGCATCAACCCAGTCCGTGGATTAACGACTACGGACAGTTCTCTATCATGCCCGTAGTAGGCAAACCGGAGTTTAACGAAGAAAAGCGCGCAAGCTGGTTTGCCCACAAAGGGGAGATCGCCACTCCTTATTATTATAAAGTATATCTCGCCGAACATGACGTCGTGACGGAAATGGCCCCGACGGAACGCGCTGTCCTTTTCCGCTTCACTTTTCCGGAAAATGAACATTCTTATATCATAGTGGACGCTTTCGACAAAGGCTCGTATGTCAAAGTGATTCCGGAGGAAAACAAGATTATCGGCTATACCACCCGCAATAGCGGAGGAGTTCCCGAAAACTTCAAGAATTACTTTATCATCGAGTTCGACAAGCCTTTCACATACAAAGCAACAGTAGCCAATGGCAATCTTCAAGAAAACGTTACCGAACAAACAACTGACCATGCCGGAGCTATTATCGGTTTCCGGACACATAAGGGCGAACAGGTGCACGCAAGGATTGCTTCTTCTTTTATCAGCTTCGAACAGGCGGCTGTCAACATGAAAGAACTGGGCAAGGACAATATCGAGCAAGTAGCCAAGAAAGGAAAAGAAGCATGGAACCAGGTATTAGGAAAAATTGAAGTGGAAGGCGGCAATCTGGACCAATATCGTACATTCTATTCCTGTTTATACCGTTCACTCCTGTTCCCGCGCAAGTTCTACGAACTGGACGCGAACGGCCGGCCGATTCATTACAGTCCATACAACGGACAAGTATTGCCGGGATATATGTATACCGACACAGGTTTTTGGGATACGTTCCGATGTCTGTTCCCGTTACTAAATCTGATGTATCCTTCGGTTAACAAGGAGATGCAGGAAGGGCTTATCAATACATATAAAGAAAGCGGGTTCTTCCCCGAATGGGCAAGTCCGGGACACAGAGGATGTATGGTAGGCAATAATTCGGCTTCTGTTCTGGTAGATGCTTACATGAAAGGCGTGAAAGTGGACGATATAAAAACGCTGTATGAAGGATTGCTGCATGGAACAGAGAATGTACATCCTGAAGTATCTTCAACAGGACGCTTGGGACATGAATATTATAACAAGCTGGGATATGTACCATACGATGTGAAAATCAACGAGAATGCAGCACGTACACTGGAATATGCATACGACGACTGGTGTATCTACAAACTGGCTAAAGAACTGAAACGCCCGAAAAAAGAGATCAATCTTTTTGCAAAGCGTGCCATGAATTACAAAAATCTCTTCGACAAGGAGTCTAAATTAATGCGCGGACGCAATGAAGACGGTACATTCCAGTCACCATTCTCTCCATTGAAATGGGGCGATGCCTTTACAGAAGGAAATAGCTGGCACTACACCTGGTCTGTGTTCCATGATCCGCAAGGACTAATCGACTTAATGGGCGGAAAAGAGATGTTCGTCACTATGATGGACTCCGTTTTTGCTGTACCTCCCGTATTCGATGACAGTTACTACGGACAGGTGATTCATGAAATTCGCGAAATGACCGTTATGAATATGGGTAATTATGCACACGGCAATCAGCCTATCCAGCACATGATTTATTTATATGATTATGCAGGCCAGCCCTGGAAAGCCCAGTACTGGTTGCGCCAAGTCATGGACAGAATGTACACTCCGGGGCCTGACGGTTATTGCGGTGACGAAGACAACGGACAAACTTCCGCCTGGTATGTATTCTCTGCATTAGGTTTCTATCCTGTTTGTCCGGGAACGGATGAATATATCGTAGGCGCTCCTTTATTCAAGAAAGCCACACTTCATTTTGAGAATGGCAACAGTTTGGTGATTGATGCCCCGAACAACAGTAAAAAGAACTTCTATGTCAATTCGATGAACGTAAACGGCACTGACTATACTAAAAATTATCTTCGCCACGAAGAATTATTCAAAGGTGGTATCATCAAAGTAGATATGAGTAATCAACCGAATATGAACAGAGGTACGAAAGAAGAAGATATGCCTTATTCTTTCTCTAAAGAGCAATAATCCTTTATTCAATAGTGTGCCGCTATTTCAATTGCTGTCCTTCAGTTCACTTCTGAAAGCGGCTATTCATTGAGATTTCGACTAAAAGTGGTAGTCTGAAAGTAAACTTCTTTGCTTTCAGGCTATTTTTCAATAAGTTTTCACTACTTTTGCTCAACAAACATCTACAAATCATGGAAGAAAAAATTGACTTTGCAAAAGTCCCTTATCAATATTCGATGTGCCTTAACCGACAATGCCCCCAAGCAGGTACCTGCCTAAGACAACTTACAGAACAAAGCGTACCGGAAAACATAGAGCACTGGATTATCATCAGTCCCAAATATCTGTCTACCGTGAAAGGCGGCTGTCCCCATTACCGTTCCAGTACAAAAGTACGATACGCCCAAGGATTCATCGGAATCTTAGAGAATCTACCTTATAAACAAATGCAAACCGTTATCCTACACCTAATGAACTATTTAGGACGTAGAACCTACTATCGTGCCCGTAAAGGCGAACGTTTACTCTCTCCTTCCGAACAACAGCATATACTGAATATCCTCAGAAACTGCGGAGTTACCACCACACAAGAATTTGATGCATACGTTGAAGACTATGACTGGTAATCCGGTCTCTCAATTGACATAACTGCAACACAGCATTGGCACAACTGTGCCACGGGCTTGTCACAACAATGACACCGTGGTGGCACAACTGTGCCAAGCCCATGTCACAACTCTTAAATGAGAAGCACTGCAATGATAGTACAAAGGGATTTACACACGAAATCATAATACTCTTAATTATATAAAGAAAAAAAGATAAATTAGACTAAGTGTTTATTGCGTTAGCATTGTTTTATTTATAAAAGAAGAAAATAAGACTTCTTTTATTAGTTCAATAATTTTTATACAACCATTAAATTAAATGTATGGAAAGCAATCATTCTATTCAAAAGTCGAACTTACTTCGAGCTTTATTGGTTTTAATTTTCATGGCAATCCCATTACAATGGGCTACCGCACAGTTGACATTATCAACTACACGCACAAACTTAGGAACTGTTATTAAACAGATACAGTCCCAGTCTAAGTATCAATTCTTTTATAACGACAAGTTATCTGCCACCCAAGTAGAGGCAGTGAATGTAAAAGACGCTTCTTTAGAACAAGTCCTCAACTCTCTTCTGAGCGGAACAAGCATTTCGTACAAGGTAGAAGACAATATTGTATACCTGTCAGAAAAAAATGCACAGCAAACCAACCAACAACAAGTTGGCCAGGAACACACGATTACCGGACAAGTCATCGATACTAAAGGAGAAATGCTGATTGGTGTCAGTATCCTGCAAAAAGGAACAAGTAATGGTACCATTACAGATATGGATGGCAATTATACCCTCAAGGTCAGCGGTGAACAACCTGTATTGGTATTTTCCTATATAGGATATAAGACATTAGAGATTCCGGGCAACAAACCGACTCTCAATGTCACGATGTCGGACGATACTCAAGTTATCGATGAAGTCGTCGTTACCGCATTAGGTATCAAACGCGAAAAGAAAATGCTGGGATATGCAGTTCAGGAAATAAAAAGCGACCAGCTGAACAAGACCGGAGATCCTTCTGTGACAAGCGCTTTGCAAGGAAAAGTGGCAGGTCTTCAGATGAATACGGCAGGTACAGGTTTGGGAGGTTCCACCAAGATTACGATTCGTGGTAATTCCTCCTTATCAGACAATAACCAACCTTTATGGATTATCGATGGTGTGCCTTTCAGCGACAACAACAGTTCTGACGCTTCTTACTATGGCGGTGTAGACCGTGGCGGTGCCTCTGTCGACATTAATCCCGATGACATCGAAACCATTTCTGTACTGAAAGGTCCGAATGCCGCCGCTCTCTACGGTTCACGTGCCGGTAATGGTGTCATCCTGATAACAACCAAAAAAGGTTCAAAAAAAGAAGGATTCGGTGTTCGTTATAGCGGGAACTTCACATGGAGCACAGTAGCTGAAACACTGAAAATGCAGGAACGCTACGGTCAAGGAACAGACGGTGTTTACAATAAGGCTGCGAGCAGTAGTTGGGGTAGCGAATTGGATGGACACATGGTAGAAGCCTGGAACGGAGAACAACGTGCTTATTCTAAGTATGGAAACAAACTGGAAGATTATTTCAACACCGGTTTTGCCCACAACCATAATGTGTCTATCAGTAATGTAACCGACAAGTCTCATTTCCGTGCATCTTTCGGCAGTTCTAACAATAAAGGTTTATTCCCGAACGAGAAATTGGATAAGATAAATATTGACCTGAACGCCGGTGCAGAAATGAACCAATATCTCTCTATGGAAGGAAAAGTCTCCTTATCACGAACCAAGGCAGAAGATCGTCCCTATTTCGGAAGTTATGGAGTTATTGCACAGTTAATCGGTATTCCGCACAACGTGTCTTTGGATGATTTAAAGAATTATTCAACAGAAAACTCCGCACACGTGAATTGGGCAGGCCCGAACCCCGGATTGGAAAATCCATATTACGTACAAGACCAGCGCCATAATTCTGACGAACGTTGGAGAGCTTTCGGATACTACAACGCAAAAATCAACTTTACCGACTGGTTACACTTTAGCGCCAAATATGCATTCGACTATTACCGTACACGTGTTCAAAGCACCGACTTATCGAACGGTATCGGTAAAACTATTGAAAACATTACCGATGACCGTATGAGCCGCAGTGAGGAAAACTTCTTTGAGTCAAATGCAGAATTTATCCTTGCCGGAGACAACCGTATCGGAGAAAATTTCCGTATCGGCTACACAGTAGGTGCCAACTTCATGTATCAGAAATTTGAGACCTTGTCGGCTGAAACAAAAGACATGGTGAACAAGAACCAATGGATATTCAATGCCGCAAATATTCTGAACAGTGCTGCTGAAGCTGGACACGAACGCGCTACCAACTCTGTATTTGCATCTGCACAACTTGCATGGAAAGAGTATTTGTCAATGGACTTGACTGCACGTAACGACTGGTCGTCCACATTACCCTCCAGCAACCGTTCATTCTTCTATCCATCTGCAAACTTAAGTTTCATCATAACAGATTTTCTTCGTTCATTAGACAAGACATTACCTTCATGGCTCACATTTGCCAAAGTTCGCCTATCTGCCGCACAAGTAGGTAAAGATACAGAACCATACAACCTGTATAATACATTGAGCTATGCATTCAGCAACGGAGTGCTCAATATCACAAAATCTGATATTAAAAAGAATGACCAGTTGAAGCCGGAGATTTCCTCCTCGTATGAAGCCGGTTTGGATATGAAATTCCTCAATAATCGTCTGGGATTCGACTTCACTTATTACAACAGCCGTACCAAGAACCAGATCATGAAAGTCCCTGCACCGGCTCCTTGGAGTGGTGGTAAAATGATTAACTCCGGTTTAATTGTCAACCAAGGATTCGAATTCATGCTATATTCTACTCCTGTACAAACGAAAGATTTCACGTTCGATTTGAATATCAACTTATCCAGGAATGTATCTAAAGTAAAAGAACTGGCAGATGGCGTTGATTATCTCTTCTTCAATGGAGATGCAAATTTCCCAATCAATGTCGGTACACGCGTAGGACACCGCTTGGGTGAAATTTATGCCAAAAACCTGTACAAGCGTGATGAAAACGGTAATATGATAGTTAATAAACAAGGTCGTCCGACCAAGGTCTCCGGTGAAGACGCTTTCCAATACACATTGGATCATCCGATCGGTAATATTGAACCGGACTTATTAATGTCCGTTTCTCCATCATTCACCTACAAAGGATTTACTCTTTCTGCATTGTTCGATATGAAATTTGGTGGTGACATTGTTTCTGTATCCGAGGCAATGGCAACCAGCACAGGATTGGCAGCACGCACCGCTAATCGTGGTAATGCAGAGAATGGCTGGAAAATCGTTGCTCCGGGTGTGACCGCCGACGGTACTGTAAACTCAACAGCTATGAACGCTCAAAGGTATTACACATCAATGAGTGGTATGGCCGAAGAATTCGTATACGATGCTTCATTCATCAAATTGAAAGAATTGTCATTAGGTTATTCTTTCCCGAAATCCATACTGAAGAAGACTCCTTTAACTTCACTGAACGTAGCATTCGTTGCCCGTAACTTGGCTTACCTGATGAAACATACACCGGGAACAAGTCCCGAAGGAGGTTATGACACAAGTATGTTCTCTCAAGCTATCGATTATATGTCTGTTCCTTACACACGTACATTCGGTCTTTCTATTAATCTTGGTTTCTAATCTAAACATAAAAAGAAGTTATGAAATTCTATTATAAAACACTTGCATTCGCATCTCTACTTGCTCTAGCAGCTTGCTCAGATTTTGATGAAATGAACACCAACCCGTACGAACCTCCTTATTCACCGGGTACTTCTAATACCGATGTAAGTCCTGAAGGCATTGATATTGATTATGAACTGCCTGAAGCTGATATAAAAGCATTAAAAGAAGCAGAAACTTCAATTGGTAGTTTGTTCCGTAATCTAACGAATGAGGGACCTTACAATGATTATCAGGTAACCACCAACTTAACTCATGACATTTATGCCGGCTATATGGCAAATACATCTGCCGGTTTCCATGAAAAAGCCTGCACATACGTATATACTGACGACTGGTCCAGAAACAGATGGGATCATTTCTATAATGACCGTACTGCAAACGAATATGCACAAATTATCAAAGTCTGTCATTTCGTCAATAAAGACAAATACTGGAACGAGTTCTACGTAACCCGTATTTATTATGCATTCCTCATTTCTATGCAGACAGATACATACGGTGATATTCCATTGTCGTACTACATAAAAGGAATGTTACCCCCGACACAGTATATTTCATATACCAGCCAAAAGGATGTGTACGATGCTATGTTCAAACTGCTGGATGAAGCTATCACCAACATCAAACCCGACAAAGGTTTGAACTGGGGAGAAGGAAAAGGAAGTAATGACCGTTGCTATGGAGGCGACATCAACAAATGGTTACGCTTTGCCAATACTTTACGTTTGCGTCTGGCGCTTCGTATTTCAAATGTCGATCCGGATCGTGCCCAAGAAGAAGGGAAAAAAGCAATCAAGAGTACTTATGGTTTGATGCAAAGCAATGCAGACAACATGAGAACTGTACCGAAAGTTGCCCCTATCGACAAAGGTGGTGAAGGAGGCGGCGGATCTGAAAATATCCATGCGCTGATATTCGGTTGGGGAGCGCAAATGGTTATGTCGAAAGATTTGGAAAAGGCCTATAAAAATGAATCTGAAGTATTAGATCCCCGATGCGAAATACTGTGGTGGCGCCCAAGTCCATTTTCAGATCTTAAGGAAGCCAAAGAAAGCAATAAGGACTTTGCCGGATGTCCGATTGGTAATATGGATGTACAAGGAGAGGATGCGACAAAAAGTTACTCTCCTGTAAGATGTAATAAACTGATAAGTTCGGATCATAATAATTTAGATGATAACTATTGGTTTAGCGAAGCTCGCGAACTGGTTTGGATGAGCTATGCGGAGAGTCGGTTCATGTTGGCAGAAGCTGCTCTCAGAAATTGGACGACAGGCTCAGTTGAGCAATATTATATTGACGGAATTAGAGCGTCCATGGATTACTATAATATTGATGAGGCTAAAAAACAAGCCTATATTGACGGATTGAAGAACAAACAAGATGTATCCGGAAGTGACAAGGAGAAAGCCTTGAAAGAGATCATCACCCAAAAATGGATTTCGATCTTCCCGAACGGCAATGAAGGTTGGGCAGAATTCCGCCGTACAGATTATCCTGAATTGCTGAATATCGAAGAAAACAACTCGGACGGTGACGTGCCTGAAGGTAAGTTCATCAAACGGATCAAATACCCTCAAAGTGAATCCTTTAACCCCAACCGGCCGATGGGCGACAACCAGGGAACGAAAATCTGGTGGGATGTGGCAGATACAAATAATGACAATGGTCAACGTGTACAGCCAAACAACTTCCGATAATCAGTCACTAACAAAGTGCTAAAACTCTTTGTGCCAAAGCCTGAAAAAATCTAATGACAGGAACTTGTCTTCTTAGATAGAATCAGAAAAACAGTAGATTGGGAACTTCTCCTTTAATCTACTGTTTTTTTCAACTAAATCACTCCACTTGTTCTTTCGGATAATTCACCAAATACAACGTCTTCGTCGCACGAGTAAACGCCGTATACAACCAACGAAAGTAATCGGGAGTCAAGTATTCATCCGTCATATATCCCTGATCCAGGAACACATTCTGCCACTGGCCACCTTGTGCCTTATGACAAGTGACCGCATACGCATACTTCACTTGTAACGCATTATAATGTGGGTCAGCTTTCATCTTCTTCATCCGGTCACGTTTATTGGGAATATCGATATAATCTTCCAGCACTGTGTAAAATAACCGGTCATTATCCGCTTTCGGTAATGCAGGCGAATCTGAATGTAGAGTATCCAACAACAAATTAGCATCCAATTCAAAATCATTCTGATCGGGAAATCTGAGAGTGACTTCCGCAAAACGGAAGCCGTACATTTCACGGGTACGACGGACACGGCGAACAATTGCAATCTCTCCGTTGGCTATGAAATCCATTTCTTTATATTTCTCCGTCCAATAATAATTATTCTTGGCTACCATTAACATATCTCCGGAATTCAATTCATCTTCCCGCCAAAGTATCTGCGCACGTATTCCATTATTATATAAGTTCGCGCGTTTATTAGAGCGACAAATCACAATCGTCTCATCCATTCCGTCATGGTCATAACAATCGGTCAGCTTTTCTATCAATTCTACTCCCGGAACGACTTGTATATCCGGAAAGCCGGTCACTTTTATCTTTGGTAACGAATAGCATTCATCTGCTGCTATCAATTGCCGCAATTGAGTCGCATTCCACAAGATGCCGGATTGTTGCACCTGACGAACTACTTGAGTCAGATCGACCTCACGAACTTCAAGTCCATATCCTTTCAATGCATCGGCAAACAACGCGGGACTTAACTCCTCTCCCACCGGCGGAAGTTGTGCCGTATCTCCCATTAACAAAAGACGGCAACCTTGTCCCGAATACACGAACTGCACCAAGTCATCCAACAAACGTCCCGTACCGAATACACTGCCCGACAACCCTTCATTAGAAATCATCGAAGCCTCATCAACAATAAACAAAGTATTTGTAGCAAGATTGTCATTAATCGAAAAATTACTGATTTCATTAGAAAAAGACTGTTGTCTATATATTTTCTTATGGATAGTAAAGGCAGAATGTCCCGCATAGGCCGAAAAAACTTTTGCCGCACGTCCCGTTGGAGCCAGTAAAACAGACTTTTGCTGCAACTGGTTCATCGTTTTCACCAATGCCCCTACTAGAGATGTTTTACCAGTACCGGCATAGCCTCTGAGGATGAAAACTTCATCCGCCAAGGTAGACAGAAGAAACTCTAAAAGAGATTTTACAGCAATTTCCTGCTCTAAAGTTGGTTCATAAGGAAAATTTTCCTTAATTTGCCTTTCTAAATAGTTATTTATCATTTTTGTACGAGAAAAAAGTTCCTGGAACTATCGTATTTAAATTTATTTATTCTATTTTTGCGATGCGAATATAACAACTAAAAACATAATTTATCATGAAAACAGTATTTAATATTGTATTAGT
>ERZ773150.3670-NODE-3670-length-9882-cov-2.971507_pt1 | contig 9882 bp, 8 predicted proteins | sample MGYA00580845_ERZ773150 | MGnify/ENA primary metagenome ERZ773150 (study PRJEB29015, sample SAMEA2737848) | human gut metagenome | biome: human gut; feature: human-associated habitat; material: faeces | place: China | collected 2012 ...
AAGTTTTTAACAGTATTTCTTTTCAATTATTAAAGGAAAATAAAAAGTTTTTATATGGACTTGTAAAACCAGGTGGTCGTGGAAAAGATTATGAAAGTATTATTTCGTATATGGAAAAAAACCATTTAATTATTAAAAGTAATAGAATTAACGCTGTTACATCTCCACTTAGTAAGTGTCGTGAAGAAGATAATTTTAAATTATATTATAATGACTCTGGTATTTTGTATAAAAAAATGAATGTTAATTCTAATAGATTGCTTACAAATGAGAAATTACTTGAAACAATATATGAAAATAATGTTATTTCAGTATTAAATCAAAATGGATTTAATATTTATAATTATCATGCAACGGGTGGTAAATGTGAAATTGATATAGTTATTCAAAATAGAAATGGTTTAATTATACCAATTGAAATTTATAATAAAGATATGGGAAGTAAGTCTAAGAGTTTAGGAATGACTATGACAAAGTATAATTTAAATTTTGCTATTAGACTTTCTAATCAAAATTTTAGTTTAAAAAATAAGGTAAAATATATCCCATATTATGCAGTATTTTGTATTGGAGATGATATGTTTATATGAAAAAAGTAATATTAGCAATAATTGATGGTTTTGGTGAAAATAAAAATTCTTATGGTAATGCTTATTTAGAAAGTAGTCATCCTGCACTTGATTTTATATATGAAAACTATTCATATTCTCTACTTGAAGCAAGTGGGGAATTTGTTGGTCTTCAAGCAATAAGGAACCGAGTATCAAGGATAATCATGTTGCTGTAGATGATACGCTTTTCATGTATGCATTGCCTTCGTTAAAAGGTGCAACAATCTATTATGCAAGGACTTATGCTACTAACAAAAGTGGTTTGACTGGCTATGGAGAAGTTAAATCTTTTACTACTCCGAATATTTTTGAGAATAAAAATATTTATCCGGGAGCTAATAGGCAATTTTCTGCTGGATTTATCCTTAATGATCAAAACTCAGGTTCTCGTATCTATGTTGTAGGAGGAGACTTAGGTGGTGAACGGAGTAAAGAAATGTTTGGATATAATGTGCAGGCTGATGAATGGATTCCTATGGCTGAATGTCTAAATGCCTACTCTCAAATGAGTGCTGCTGTTTATAAGAATCAAGCCTATCTCCTTGGTGGTATAGACAAACAGACGATAGGGGCTAATTGCCAGATATACAATTTGGACAACAATTGGTCGGAACCTACTCAATATTCACTACCGGGAGGTCGTTTCGGTGCTGTCAGCTTTACTTATCGGGACTCTTTATATGTATTGGGAGGATCGGATGGAAGCAATAATATGAATGAGATATTGCGTTACGACCTGTCTTCACAGAATATAGATGGAAGTTGGGATGTAATCGCTAAATTCCCTGCTTATCAACGTGGTGGTATTGTTCAGGTTGTAGGAGATAAAGTTTATGCCGGATTGGGAGAAGGCGGAAATGGCATAAGAAGTGGTTTTTGGGAATCTTCCGATAGTTTGAAGATATGGAATCCGATATCTATTCCTGATAAAATAGGAAGTGTCTCATCTGGCGTTTATGATGAACAGAGAAACAGCTTTTTTATGATTGATAATAACGGGAAGATATGGGAATATAATCTGTCAAGTGGTGAATGGACAGCTCGTTCTTTATTGGGTTATCGCATGAACAATTACCATATGTTTATGTTAAATGGTATAATCTATATTTTAGGACAGGATCTATATTATGCCAACAAATTTATCAAGTATAATCCGATATGGGATAATTAATCATGAACAGAACAAAGATATTAGAAGAGATTCAAAAAAACGTAGAACTCTTGTCGACTACTGGTTTAGAGGCGTATAAATATATTCCGCTACACCAGAAACCTTCCCCGTCGGTGACGGCACTCAGGGAAATCATGAATTTGCTCCGCAAGGTTATTTTTCCCGGTTTCTTCGGAACGGAACAGGAGGCACAGACGGATTCCATACAATATTATACGGGTGTATATCTGGAGCAGGCCTACGACCTGTTGCAGGAACAAATCTATAATGGCTTGTGCTTTGAGGTCGAACGTTGTTGTGATTCCAAAGATCGTGCTTCTGAAATAGCCATTGCTTTTATCAATAAGGTTCCACATATCAAGTATCTTCTATCGACAGACGTGAAAGCTATCTTGGATGGTGATCCGGCAGCCAAAAGCCCCAGTGAGATTATTTTCTGTTATCCGGCAATTCATGCCATTCTTTATCAGCGCGTAGCACATGAGTTACTGAAGCTCGGTGTGCCTGTGATTCCACGTATTATAACGGAAATGGCCCATTCGGATACAGGAATAGACATTCATCCGGGAGCGCAAATCGGAGAATATTTCAGTATCGATCATGGTACGGGGGTTGTGATCGGGCAGACGGCTATAATCGGTAATCATGTCCGCCTTTATCAAGGTGTGACATTGGGTGCAAAAAGCTTTACCTTGGACGAAGAAGGATTGCCTTTGGACGTACCGCGCCATCCGATTATCGAAGATTATGTTACAATCTATTCCAATGCCTCCATTTTAGGGAGGATCACTATTGGTCACGGCTCCGTGATTGGTGGTAACATCTGGCTTACCCATAGCGTTCCACCTAATTCCAAAGTATTGCAGACACGTGCTGTCGAAGATAAATAGCAGAGGGCGGCATATTGTTTTCACTTTCATTTCAAAACCCATAGCTTTAGGCTCCATAACCCATAGCATTAGATACCCTAAAGCTATGCTTTATTAATCCCCTAACGATTTTTGCACAATAGCCTTGGGATTAAAGAGAAAAGATAGGCTTTATTCCGGAAAAATATGTATGTTTGCAGATATACCTTATTTGAGCGAATTATACCTTAAAATAGTGTAGACCATGAATAAAGTGAAAACATTGGATGATCTTCGGAAGATGCGTGAAACCTTGCGCTCGACCTTGGATATTAGAGAAAAAAGTAATCATCCTGAACAAATGGTACAGATCCGGATATCTATGGCAACTTGCGGGATCGCTGCCGGAGCCAAAGAGATCATGAATTATTTCATTGAAGCACTGGATCGTGAAAAAGTAGATGCATTGGTGACACAAACCGGATGCATGGGGTATTGCTATGCCGAACCGACTGTCGAGGTTACCCTGCCAGGTAAAGAACCTCTTGTTTTCGGACATGTGAAGAAAGCGAAAGTGGATGAAATCATTGACCGGTATATCCGGAATGGGGAACTGCTGGACGATATTATCCCGGTCACTTACACGGTTGTTAAACCGGAATAACAAAACTTCCTTAAACACTTAATACTTACATAATGGCACAGTACAATAGTTATATACTGGTGTGTGGCGGTACCGGCTGTCGTGCATCACAGAGTGAACTTATACTTCAAAATCTGAAAGAGGCCGTCGAACGACATAAGTTGCAGGATATTGTCCAAGTGATCCGTACCGGTTGCTTCGGTTTTTGTGAAAAAGGGCCGATAGTTAAAATGGTTCCGGACAATACGTTCTATGTTCAGGTAAAACCGACGGATGCCGAAGACATTGTCCGGGAGCATTTAGTGAAGGGACGTAAGGTAGAACGGCTTCTATATGTCAATCCCGAAACTAACGAGCAAGTACCGGATTCCAAGCATATCAATTTTTACAAGAAACAGCTCCGTATCGCTCTAAGGAATTGCGGTTTTATCAATCCCGAAAATATAGACGAATATATCGCCCGCGACGGTTATGTAGCTTTAGGTAGAGCCTTGACCGAGATGACGCCCGAATCGGTGATCAAAGAGATCATGGATAGTGGCTTACGCGGTAGGGGAGGAGGCGGTTTCCCGACCGGCTTGAAATGGCAGATAACCCGTAAAGTGAAAGCTCCCCAGAAATATGTCGTCTGTAATGCGGATGAAGGCGATCCGGGAGCATTCATGGACCGTTCCATCCTGGAAGGTGACCCGCATTCCATCGTTGAAGCGATGGCGATCAACGGATATTGTACGGGAGCCACGAAAGGGCTGGTTTATATCCGGGCCGAATATCCGTTGGCCGTAGAGAGGTTGAAGATTGCAATCCGGCAAGCCAAAGAATATGGTCTACTGGGTGAAAACATCTTCGGGACGGATTTCTCTTTCGATATCGAGATACGTTATGGGGCAGGAGCATTCGTTTGTGGTGAAGAAACGGCGTTGATTCATAGTATGGAGGGGCTTCGCGGAGAAGCGACTGTTAAACCGCCTTTCCCAAGCGAACAAGGTTACAAAGGTTGCCCGACCAATGTGAATAATGTGGAAACATATGCCAACGTGCCGGTTATCCTGTTGAAGGGAGCTGAATGGTTCAGTAGTATAGGTACGGAGAAAAGTAAGGGGACGAAAGTCTTTGCCCTTGCGGGAAAAGTAAATAACGTTGGGCTGATAGAGGTTCCGATGGGGACGACGTTACGCGAAGTGATCTTCGGTATAGGAGGAGGCATCAAAGATGGAAAGAAATTTAAGGCTGTGCAGACAGGAGGTCCTTCAGGTGGCTGCCTGACTGAGAAGCATCTGGATTTGCCGATCGACTATGACAATCTTTTGGCTGCCGGTTCGATGATGGGGTCGGGGGGGATGATTGTGATGGACGAAGACGATTGTATGGTCGCTATGGCCAAATTCTATCTGGATTTCACGGTCGAGGAGTCATGTGGCAAATGTGCTCCTTGCCGGATTGGCAACAAACGGTTGCACGAGATGCTGCAAAAGATTACGTCCGGCAACGGAACGATCGAGGATCTGGAACGGCTTCGTAACTTGGCTGGTGTGATCAAAGACACTGCCTTGTGCGGTTTGGGACAGACATCGCCCAATCCAGTTTTGTCTACGATGGATAACTTCTATGATGAATATCTGGCCCACGTGAAGGAAAAACGTTGTCCGTCTCATCAATGTCGCGAACTGACGCAATATTTTATCAATCCAGAGAAATGCAAGGGATGTACGCTTTGTGCCCGGATGTGTCCGGTGAATGCGATCACGGGAGACAAGAAAGTTCCGCATGTGATTGATCCGCAGACTTGTATCCGGTGCGGTTCATGTATAGAGAGATGTAAGTTCGGTGCTATTTATGTGCACTAAAGTAGTGAAGAATGGACAATGACAATTAAATGTATGGAAACAGTAAAGCTTATTATAGATAGAAAACCAGTGGAAGTCCCCAAAGGAACCACGATCCTGGATGCTGCAAAAGGAATGGGTATCCGCATTCCGACTCTTTGCTATATGAAGTTGGAAGATTTGCACTATGAAAATAATCCGGGTGCTTGCCGTATCTGCGTAGTTGAAATAGAAGGTCGCCGTAATTTGGCTCCTTCCTGTAAAACGGAGTGTATGGAAGGGATGGTTGTGCAAACACACAGCCCACGCGTGATGAATGCCCGGAAAACCGTAATGGAACTGATCCTGTCCAACCATCCGGCAGAATGTCTGACTTGCAGTAGCAATGGACATTGTGAACTACAAGCAATTGCTCACGACCTGGGGATACGTGAGATTCGCTATAAAGGCGAGATGTCCACATTCCAGATAGACCGTTCACCGTCTATCGTCCGCAACATGAACAAGTGCATCATGTGCCGCCGTTGCGAGACCATGTGTAATAATATCCAGACCGTTGGGGCTTTGACTGCTGTCAATCGAGGCTTTAATGCAGCCGTCTCTACGGCTTTCGAACGGGATATTGCCGGTAGTACGTGTTCCTATTGCGGCCAGTGCGTATCGGTCTGCCCAGTAAACGCGTTGAGCGGACGGAATACACAACAGCCGGTGTTGGATGCGCTGGCCGATCCGGACAAAATCGTGATAGCCCAGACAGCTCCGGCTGTCCGTACGGCTTTGGGACGCGATTTCGGATATGAACCGGGGACATTGGTAACGGGTAAAATGGTTTCCGCCCTCCGCAGGTTGGGCTTCGATTATGTTTTCGATACGGATTTTGCCGCCGACCTGACTATTATGGAAGAAGGGACAGAACTGTTGCAACGGATCGGGAAATACTTGAAAGGCGATCAGGAAGTAAAAATGCCGTTGATGACGAGTTGCTGTCCGGGGTGGGTCAGCTTCGTCGAACAGCATTTCCCGGAATTATTAGACAACCTGTCGACAGCTAAGAGCCCACAGCAGATGTTCGGTGCAATTGCCAAAAGTTATTTTGCCGAAAAATTGGGAGTAGACCGAAAGCGGATCGTTGTCGTGTCGATCATGCCCTGCCTGGCAAAGAAATATGAAGCCAGTCGTCCGGAATTTGCGGTCGATGGCAATCCGGATGTCGATATTTCGATCTATACGCGCGAATTGGCCCGCCTGATCCGCTATGCAAACATAAACTTCGCGGAACTGCCAGATAGCGATTTCGATCGTCCGTTAGGCGAATCGACAGGAGCCGGAGTTATCTTCGGAACAACCGGTGGCGTGATAGAAGCTGCTTGCCGTACGGCGTACGAGCTATATACGAAAAAAACTCTTCCTAAAATTGATTTTGAAGAACTCCGCGGGCTGGAAGGCATTCGCAGTGCAACAATAGACTTCGATGGGACACCGATAAAAATAGGAATTGCACATGGTTTGGGCAATGCCCGTAGATTGGTTGAAGAAGTCAAAAACGGCATGTCGCCCTATCATGCCATCGAAGTTATGGCATGTCCGGGCGGTTGTATCGGTGGTGGCGGCCAACCGTTCCACAGGGGCAGGATGGAGGTGCTGCGCAAACGTGCGGCGGCTCTCTATCAGGAGGATCGCAGCAAGACGCTTCGCAAGAGCCATGAGAATCCTTATATTCAAGCTCTTTATGCTGACTATCTGGGAGAACCGTGTGGACCGCGTGCCCACAAGCTGTTGCATACGCACTACTTCGACCGCAAGGAAGCCATTAACATGTTTACGCAAGAAAATCAGGAGGGATAAACGATGGATAAGATGAAGATACATTTGATTCAGATGAAGATCGATGAATTGTTGGCTGTCTGTGATGAACATAATAACGATCCGGGAGAGCTGATCAACATATTGCATGCCGCCCAAGGCATATTCGGTTATCTGCCTCGCGAAGTGCAAGAGATCATCGCCGGCCGGTTGCATATTCCGGTTTCCAAAGTATATGGAGTTGTGACGTTCTATTCGTTCTTTACCATGACTCCGAAGGGGAAATATCCTATTTCCGTCTGTCTGGGAACGGCCTGTTATGTACGTGGAGCCGAGAAAGTCTTGGAAGAGTTCCAGCGCCAGTTGGAGATCAAAGTTGGAGAGACTACATCCGACGGCCTGTTTTCATTGGATTGTCTACGTTGTGTGGGGGCTTGCGGACTGGCTCCGGTCGTCACGATTGCCGGAAAAGTTTATGGACGTCTGACACCAGAGAAAGTGCGGGATATCCTTTCCGAATACTACCTGTTGGAGCAAGTATAAGCGACTCGTCTGTTGTGCCAATGCTGTGACACAACAGTGCCATCGCATTGGCACAATTGTGTCGTAACGATGGCACGGCCATATAATAAAGGCGATCTTCTATTCTTTGGTTTCTATATAAACGACATGCGTCTGTAAATATTCTTCAAGACCGTGTTTCCCATCTGCACCGCCGATTCCGGACTTACGCCATCCGGCATGGAAACCTTGCATAGCTTCAAAGTTCTCACGATTGATATATGTTTCGCCAAATTTCAGCGAGCGCATAATCTTGAATGCATAGTCCAGATTTTGGGTATAGACGGAAGATGTCAGTCCATACTCACAGTCATTTGCCCATGCAATCGCATCATCGATATCCGTATATTCGACAATGGGCAGGATAGGGCCGAAGGTCTCTTCCCGTATGATATCCATTTCTTGTGTGGCGCAATCCAGCACTGTAGGTTCGAAGAAATATCCTTTTGTTCCGATCCGATGACCGCCACATAGAAGTTTGGCTCCCTGCCGAACCGCCTTTTCAACTTTTTGCTCCATGGCAGCCAAAGCATTTGCTTCGATCAGTGGCCCCATATCCAAGTCTGCGATCTCGTTCGGATTGCCGACTTTCACCTGCTTCATACCGGCCACAAGCTTTTCCATAAAGATATCTTTGACCTTTTTATCTACATAAACCCGCTCCGCACAATTACATACCTGTCCGGTATTGATAACGCGTGAAGCGATGATCGACTTCACCGCCAAGTCTATATCTGCGTCTTCCATCACGATTGCAGGAGCTTTTCCTCCTAATTCCAAAGATACTTTTGTTATATTAGGAGCTGCTGCTGCCATTGTCTGTTGTCCGGCACTTACACTTCCCGTAAGGCTGACCATGCCAACTTTCGGATTTGCTGCCAACTCATGACCTATCACCGAACCACGTCCGTTCACTAAGTTAAAAACTCCGGCTGGCAAACCGACTTCTTCTACAATTTGTGCAAAAACGTATGCATTTTCAGGTGTCAGCTGACTCGGTTTTACCACGATCGTATTACCGGTAATCAAAGCCGGGGCTGCTTTGCGTGCAACCAGGAAGAAGGGGAAGTTCCAGGGGAGAATACCGGTTGTTACACCAATTGCTTTCTTGAACAGGAATATGCTTTCACGCGGACGGTCGCTGGGGATGATTTCACCTTCATACCGGCGGGCCCATCCAGCCATATAATCGATATAATCTGCCGTAAAAAGAACTTCCACATTAGCCAGGCCTTGCGTCTTTCCACCTTCACGAACAATTATATCAGTCAGTTCCTTTTCTCTTTTGCGGATACCGGCTGCAATTTTGGTCAGATAAGCGGCCCTTTCTATAGAAGGTGTCCTTTCCCATTGACCCTGAGCTTTTTCTGCTGCATCGATCGCTCTTTTAGCATCTTCGACCGTACCGTCCGGCATTAATGATATAACTTCTTCAGTAGAAGGATTTAATACCTTAATCCATTTTCCAGATTCATGTTCTATGAATCTGCCATCAATAAACATTTTCAATTCCTTCATGGTAATATCTTTTTAGGTTGAATTTTGATTTTAAAAGTACAAGAAAGAAAAAATGATCATGTTTAAAAAATGATATTACTTATTACAGAAATGATATATTTCTGTAATACAGGATTATAATGTATGGCTAAGCTGATCGGAAGATAGTTTTTTTCATTATTTCTGAACCAAACTGAATTATGTGCTGTTATATGATAAAATGAATTAGGAATTATATCCAAAGAAATTCCTAAGACGATTAAGTTAGTAGTATTTGTTTTTTCATATAAGTAGAGTTTGTTATTTGTTTGGTCCGTATGTAACTGTGAAGTTGGATACGGGCTTTTTTTGTGTTTCTTAATATGTTTACTTTAAATAATTACGATTAGGTTGCGTAGACTAGATTTAGTAGATGATCCCGAAGAACCAGGTATAACCGTAAAGACTGCCAACACAATCAGGTATATCCTTACGATACGTTCACTTTACCGAAATTACTTCACACGGAATCCTTCTAAAATTTAAACATACAGATTTACCATAAGGAAACGAAGACAGGGCAACCGCATCAAAATTTTCCAAGGTTGCGATCTTCATACGGAGTTTTCTACAAATCTTCTATCACTCTATCACTACGAAGGTTGTAGCTATTAATATTCAAGAGTTAGAGACAGTGATACAGGACGTTTCCCTCTATCACTCCTCTATCACTTCTGAAACATTGCATTTTATCATATTATTGAAAAACAGCACATTGTTTTCTTTTGCTTTTGAAAAAGCATATGAAATAATCGAATAAACAAATGTAAAAACGAATATAATAGGTATTAAATTGGAGAAATACGGTTCTTCATTTCACAAAAGTCCTCTCTTTTTTTAGCAGAAACAAGCAGATAATTCCGTAAACACCCCCATGTTGCCA
>ERZ773150.3687-NODE-3687-length-9835-cov-3.976892_pt1 | contig 9835 bp, 9 predicted proteins | sample MGYA00580845_ERZ773150 | MGnify/ENA primary metagenome ERZ773150 (study PRJEB29015, sample SAMEA2737848) | human gut metagenome | biome: human gut; feature: human-associated habitat; material: faeces | place: China | collected 2012 ...
CCGTCAGGGAGGAATCGCTTAGCGGGTGTTATCGCAGAAATTCCCACGGAACCCCGTACACGCTCGTAAGCGGCCCTCACGGCCCGCTAACGCGGAGATACGCCCCGACTTCGGGTAAACCCTCGTCGGGACCACTCCGACCGCGCACAGAAGCTCTGTCATGGCTGAAAACGGGTATGGCTTAGCAGGGCTGGGGATGGGTAAGGTGAAATCTATCAATCAGTACCGGCTTACGCCGGGCTTCGGCGGTTTTGTTTCTATGCCATATGTAACAACGGAGTGCCGCCTTACATGCGCTGACGCGCATTATTTGCCTTGTTTCGTCTGAAAGTAATCACTATGATTAAATATGATTAACAGCTAATCGGATATGCAAATGAAAAACAATACCGCACAGGCAACAAAAGTAATTACCGCGCATGTGCCATTACCTATGGCTGATAAAGTCGACCAGATGGCCGCCAGACTGGAACGCTCCCGGGGCTGGATTATCAAACAGGCGCTTTCTGCATGGCTTGCTCAGGAGGAGGAGCGTAATCGCCTGACGCTGGAAGCCCTGGACGATGTGACATCCGGACAGGTTATCGACCATCAGGCTGTACAGGCCTGGGCGGACAGCCTCAGTACTGACAATCCGTTACCGGTGCCACGCTGATGGAACTGAAGTGGACCAGTAAGGCGCTTTCTGATTTGGCGCGGTTATATGATTTTCTGGTGCTGGCCAGTAAACCTGCGGCCGCCAGAACGGTGCAATCCCTGACACAGGCACCGGTCATTCTGTTAACTCATCCACGTATGGGAGAACAGTTGTTTCAGTTTGAACCCAGGGAGGTCAGACGGATTTTTGCTGGCGAGTACGAAATCCGTTACGAACTTAATGGCCAGACTATTTATGTATTGCGCCTGTGGCACACACGAGAAAACAGGTAGATTGTGTGTGGGGACAACTTAACATAGCCTGCAGATATTAATTCTGGAACATTATTATCAGGCCAGATATTTTTCATTCCATTAAATAATCTTGTAGGAGATAAAATGAATTACGATGAAATAACGAAAATTACCGCTGAACGTATTAGCGACTACATGACCGAAGCAGTGAATACAGACTCTATAGCCGTTGCGGAAATGTTTCATAACGCTGCCTGGGGAGTGCGAACATTGTGGTTTGAACTCGTCACAAAAATAGATATAGATATACATAAAAAGAACAGGTATGCGAGTTATGATCTTAGAAGGAAAATCGAAATGCAGCATGAAGAGTTTCAGAAAATGACAGAGCGCGAGCAAGTGCCTTTATTGAAATCGCCAGAATAATAGAAACAGTACAAGTACATTGCTGTATTGTGTTTTCCTTGAATATTGAATCGCGGTGCCCATGTACTACGATTCCTTTCGTGTTGTTTATCATTGCACACTTTCCCTGACTGAGCGTAAACACTGACTACTTTCCCCTCAAACTCCTGGACGGCGAATGCAAAATTGGTCTGTTCCAGCATAGAATATGTTACTTTTTCATGACCGAACCCGAAATTTTGCGCGTCAATAAGAGACGTTGTGTAAACTCAGTCCTTTTATCTGGCAGGTTAACCCCTATCAATCTTAGGATGAAACCACGCCATCCTCTGTTTGCCTGGTTATTAATTTCATAAAGACGATTGTTTTCCTCTCGTAGTTTTGTCCACTCTAAACAAAGTGTTATATCATCCAGTTCTGTGATGTGTTTCACTTTTCCATTGACAGTTACAGTGTTTATTCCATTTCCTGTGATCATCATCTTATGCCTTTTTTATCTTCATTTGGGACCGTGCTTTTCTTCGGAGTATCACTATTCGTTAACTGCTGTTTATCAATAAAATTCCTGATGTTATCAAGTGCTTCCTTTTTTTGTCCACCTGTTATCAGGAGTGTTTATTGCCCAGAAATATTCTCCTGCTGTGCCTGCGTCCTGAGCCACTTTTGTTCTAATGTCGCCAGTCTGCGACCGGCACTCTGTGCTTCAGAGTCTGAGACCTGCCCTTTGGGGTGACCATCCAGGCCATAACGTGGGACGCCGGCGACAGCTGTCCGCTGCAGATATACGCGGCGGGATGTGATGCAGGACACTGCACAGAGCCATTCGTCCATGGTCAGTTCTGTCTCCGGGTGTTCTGCCAGAAATGCCGAAATATCATTGCTTATGCCAATTTTCAGGGGAATAAATCCACCACCTTCAGCACGAAGATGAGGAAACAGGGCCTTTATTTTTTCCACGCACTCGTGAGTATACTCACGGGTCCAGTGGGAGGGACGTGGAAAACGGTGTCTTTTCTTTTTCTTCTTCCTGGCTGGCGCTTCGGGGATATGTGTTTCGACGGCAGATGAATTTATTCCGGCGGGGGCTGATTCTGCCGTCTGTTCAGTAAATACAGGTGCGATAATATCTGTTTTTTCGGATAAGGACGGTGGCGAAAAAGTACGACGTTTTTTCACCACAATGACGGGAGTTTTCCTTTCTTCCTGATTTTTTCCCATAAATACCTCGGCTGGCTGGTTTTGCTCTTTAATAATATCACAATCCATAAATTAGTAAATTTCCCATCAGGTGATTTTTCATGGCTAATAAGTCCATTCTCTGAATATTTATACTCGAGGTAGTTACAGTTATGGCGTGACAGTCGAATTGATATTCTACTGAACCCTGACAGAAACATGGTTAATATATTCTCTCACTTTAATGTTGTCATGATATAAATAAAAACAATTCATTTGAAAGGATATCAGAAGAAGATATCGGGGCGCACAGTTCATCTCTGCCTTTGTTTCATGGGGGGTTCTTTGTATATTTTACTTACTGTTTAAGCATGTACATAAGGAGTGCTTTCATTATGCCAATGATACTTGTAAAGAAGAATCCCCGGGGCAAAGTGATTCGGGAGCTTAGCAGTGAGGAAGAGACTGCAGTAAAGACGGTCTGTGGACTGAAAAGGCCAGCAACCATGGCACAACATAACCTGGCCAATGATCTTCTCCGGAAAATGCGTGAGTATGATGCATGGTTACAGTGTGACTGTATTCCGGGAGATTCGCCGGCCATGAATTTTGCTGCTCTTAAAAACAATACGGGTACTCTTTATCTGTCCAGTTTTAATCATGAGCATGCACCTGAATGCCCCATGTATCGTCAGTTATCCGGAAATGAAGAGGAAACATCCTTCGGAGCAAGCCGGCATCCCGTTAGCACCCGTATAAATTACAGAAACTTTTTACCACCTGATGACAGTAATTCTGTTATCAGACTGCAGGCCCGCTCTGCTTACCATAATGGTGAGCGCTCCTCCGTTCGCAAGAAACGTCCGCGCCTTGGCCGTTTACTCCTGTCGCTTATTGAAGATGCAGGGCTGAATAAACTGGATTCCCTGGCTAATCCCCGTATCCGGACTAATTATCGTGAGTGTCTTGATGCCATACGGCAGGTTACACTACAGCAGGAGTATATTCGGGGAAGAGCCTTATCTGAAATTATCCATTTCCGGCCAGGAATGTCTGAAAGGTCTCAGGAGCGGTTAATGGAAACGCTGGAGAATTCAGAACGACACTGGCCTGCCAGAAGAAAGCATATGTTCTTTCAGATTTTTATGGCGCAGCACATCTGTCGTGATGCTGTGGAAATTCACTGGGCGAACGGTAATATTCAGGTCATCAGACCTGTGCGGGGGATCAGTATTAATGGTGAAGCGCAGGGCGGAATACGTCCCCCTTACTGGGTTATTCTTGCTTTTTGCCGGAGTGCCGATGGCAGAATCATCTGCAGTGAAGGGTATGCTCATGCTCTTTATCAACTGACATGTCCGGTGCCTGTGGACAGCAAACTGGAACGAAACACGCTCACTGCTCTTCTGAATGTGGCCAGCTGGCTTAAAAGAAAGCCAGGTACGCCGGAATTAAGTCTGGAAAGGCCCCTGTTTGATACAGAAGTTTATGTTAATGGTGAAAAGAAATATGTACTGCCGGATTTCATTGTCACAGCAAGGGCTCCTGACGGAAAGACGGCCAGAGTGGTCATCGAAACGATGGGATATGAAGACAGTGATTACTGCGCGAGAAAATCCAGGCAGCATACCGGCATGAAGCAGATTGGTGTTCTGCATACCGATCCACCGAAATGGCTGGATAACGATCATCCCCCTTTTAAGAAACATATGTACGGTGTTTTTATGCATCTCAGGTACTGAGATATTTTGTGGCTCAGTTCTGTAACTTTTCCCGTAACATTGTCTGTTGTTACGGGAAAGTCCGGTTTTTGTATTGCACCAGAGAATACCCAGACTGTGATGCTGCCACAGTGTCAGCAGGCTTTCTGAACGGTATAACACCACTTCATGTTAATGATAATTACTATCATTAAATCTTGACATGCCATTTTCTCCTTAATAAATTAGTACTGTATATGTATCCATATACGTAAGCAGTTAATTCATTTGTTTTCCTCAGAGGATGAAGGAGATACCGAATGTCTGACCCTGTACGTATTACAAATCCCGGTGCAGAATCGCTGGGATATGATTGGGGAGCCCGCAGAATTCGGAAAAAATCGTACGCTAAGGTTTTCCGGGCATCCGTAAGGGCCGAAACTTCCCGTCTTCCAGTCTGCGGCTCTGCCGCCAGACGTAATCGCCGGTTAGGTTGATGTGCTCCCAGCCCAGCGGCGACAGGAATTGCAGCAGCTCGCCGTCCACCGGCTTGCCGGCCTCGACCAACCCCTGGGTGGCGCGTTCCAGGTACACCGTGTTCCACAGCACGATAGCCGCCGTCACCAGGTTGAGGCCGCTGGCCCGGTAGCGCTGCTGCTCGAAGCTCCGATCCCTGATTTCCCCAAGGCGGTTGAAGAACACCGCCCTGGCCAGCGAGTTGCGCGCCTCACCTTTGTTCAGGCCGGCATGCACGCGGCGGCGCAGTTCAACACTTTGCAGCCAGTCCAGGATGAACAGCGTGCGCTCGATCCGGCCCAGCTCGCGCAGGGCCACGGCCAGTCCGTTCTGGCGCGGGTAGCTGCCGAGCTTGCGCAGCATCAGCGAGGCGGTGACGGTGCCCTGCTTGATCGAGCTGGCCAGGCGCAGGATGTCGTCCCAGTGGGCACGCACGTGCTTGATGTTCAGGGTGCCGCCGATCAGCGGGCGCAACGTCGGGTAGGCTTGCACGCCCTGCGGCACGTACAGCTTGGTTTCGCCGAGGTCGCGGATGCGCGGCGCGAAGCGGAAGCCTAGCAGGTGCATCAGGACAAAGACGTGATCGGTGAAGCCGGCCGTGTCGGTGTAGTGCTCCTCGATCCGCAGGTCGGACTCGTGGTACAGCAGGCCGTCGAGCACATAGGTGGAATCGCGGACGCCGACATTCACCACGCGGGTGCTGAACGGCGCGTACTGGTCGGAGATATGGGTATAGAACAGCCGTCCCGGCTCGCTACCGTACTTCGGGTTGACGTGCCCGGTGCTCTCGCCCCGGCCACCCGCGCGGAAGCGCTGGCCATCGGAGGATGAGGTCGTGCCGTCGCCCCAGTGGGCGGCAAAGGCGTGGCGATACTGGTGGTTGACCAGCTCGGCCAAGGCCGCCGAATAGGTTTCGTCGCGGATGTGCCAGGCTTGCAGCCAGGACAGCTTGGCGTAGGTCAGGCCGGGGCTCGACTCGGCCATCTTGGTCAGCCCGAGGTTGATCGCATCACCGAGGATTGCGGACAGCAGCAACGTCCTGTCTTTGGCCTCGGCCCCGTCCTTCAAGTGGGTGAAGTGGCGGCTGAAGCCCGTCCAGTCGTCCACGTCCATCAGCAGTTCGGTGATCTTGATGCGCGGCAGTAACTGGCTGGTTTGGTCGATCAGCGCCTGCGCCCGATCCGGCACCGCCGCATCCAGCGGGGTGATTTTCAGCCCTGACTCGGTGAGGATGGCATCGGGCAGCTCGTTGTCCTTGGCCAGGCGGGTGACGGTGGCCAACTGCTCGTCCAGCAGCTGCAAACGCTCTTCCAGGTACTGGTCGCTGTTCGGGTTGATCGCCAGGGGCAGGGCCTGCTCGCGCTTGAGTGCGGCGAACTTCTCGGCCGGCAGCAGGTAGTCGTCGAAGTCGCGGAACTGCCGCGAGCCCTTGACCCAGATGTCGCCGGAGCGCAGGGCGTTCTTCAGCTCGGACAGGGCGCAGATTTCGTAGAATTTCCGGTCGAGGCCTTCCGGGGTGATCACCAGCGGCTTCCAGCGCGGCTTGATGAAGGCCGTGGGTGCATCGGCCGGCACCTTGCGCAGGTTGTCGGCGTTCATCTCACGCAGGGTCTGCACGGCTGCCAGCACGCCTTGCGCGGCCGGCCCGTGCTGTTCCCCAACTTTTCGCTCGGCGAAGAGTATGAACATGCGCCGCCGGCGACGAATCGCCAAATCTCACCGTATCTCCCGAGCGGACGATTTCGCACCGGTCTGCCCGTCGAAGGGCTTGCGATCGAACGGGGCGACCTTTTCTATGCATGTCCGCGAGCCAGCGTCTTTTATGGCACGGCGCTCGACGCCGACCTTCGGACGCGCGGCGTAAGCACGCTTGTCATGGCCGGGATAAGCACCACCGGCGTTGTTCTTTCAAGCGTCGCCTGGGCTAGTGATGCGGACTACGACGTGCGTTTGGTCCAGGACTGCTGCTACGACCCGGATCGGGATGCCCACGAAGCTCTGTTGCGTTCCGGGTTCGGCGGACGTGTACAGGTCGTGTAATTTTCGGGCCTCGCATGATCGCGGCCATAGCCGCAGGTGGATTGGTGCGAGGCAGGGCCAGTCCAAGTCAGGGTGCGGTCATCGCGGCGCCTGCAACTCTCAAAAACCCATCGCCGTAGCGGAGGTCTTGTAATCGCATGTCATTACGCACGCCCGATTTATTGTTCACAGCGATAGCACCTGCCATTTGGGGCAGCACCTACATTGTCACCACCCAATACCTGCCGAACTTCTCACCGATGACGGTCGCGATGCTGCGGGCGTTGCCGGCGGGTTTATTGCTCGTGATGATCGTCCGACAGATTCCAACGGGAATCTGGTGGATGCGCATCTTCATCCTCGGCGCACTTAATATTTCGCTATTCTGGAGCTTGTTGTTTATTTCGGTCTACCGCCTGCCGGGCGGGGTCGCGGCGACGGTAGGCGCTGTGCAGCCGCTGATGGTCGTGTTCATCTCTGCCGCTCTGCTAGGTAGCCCGATACGATTGATGGCGGTCCTGGGGGCTATTTGCGGAACTGCGGGCGTGGCGCTGTTGGTGTTGACACCAAACGCAGCGCTAGATCCTGTCGGCGTCGCAGCGGGCCTGGCGGGGGCGGTTTCCATGGCGTTCGGAACCGTGCTGACCCGCAAGTGGCAACCTCCCGTGCCTCTGCTCACCTTTACCGCCTGGCAACTGGCGGCCGGAGGACTTCTGCTCGTTCCAGTAGCTTTAGTGTTTGATCCGCCAATCCCGATGCCTACAGGAACCAATGTTCTCGGCCTGGCGTGGCTCGGCCTGATCGGAGCGGGTTTAACCTACTTCCTTTGGTTCCGGGGGATCTCGCGACTCGAACCTACAGTTGTTTCCTTACTGGGCTTTCTCAGCCCGGGGACCGCCGTGTTGCTAGGATGGTTGTTCTTGGATCAGACGCTGAGTGCGCTTCAAATCATCGGCGTCCTGCTCGTGATCGGGAGTATCTGGCTGGGCCAACGTTCCAACCGCACTCCTAGGGCGCGTATAGCTTGCCGGAAGTCGCCTTGACCCGCATGGCATAGGCCTATCGTTTCCACGATCAGCGATCGGCTCGTTGCCCTGCGCCGCTCCAAAGCCCGCGACGCAGCGCCGGCAGGCAGAGCAAGTAGAGGGCAGCGCCTGCAATCCATGCCCACCCGTTCCACGTTGTTATAGAAGCCGCATAGATCGCCGTGAAGAGGAGGGGTCCGACGATCGAGGTCAGGCTGGTGAGCGCCGCCAGTGAGCCTTGCAGCTGCCCCTGACGTTCCTCATCCACCTGCCTGGACAACATTGCTTGCAGCGCCGGCATTCCGATGCCACCCGAAGCAAGCAGGACCATGATCGGGAACGCCATCCATCCCCGTGTCGCGAAGGCAAGCAGGATGTAGCCTGTGCCGTCGGCAATCATTCCGAGCATGAGTGCCCGCCTTTCGCCGAGCCGGGCGGCTACAGGGCCGGTGATCATTGCCTGGGCGAGTGAATGCAGAATGCCAAATGCGGCAAGCGAAATGCCGATCGTGGTCGCGTCCCAGTGAAAGCGATCCTCGCCGAAAATGACCCAAAGCGCGGCCGGCACCTGTCCGACAAGTTGCATGATGAAGAAGACCGCCATCAGGGCGGCGACGACGGTCATGCCCCGGGCCCACCGGAACGAAGCGAGCGGGTTGAGAGCCTCCCGGCGTAACGGCCGGCGTTCGCCTTTGTGCGACTCCGGCAAAAGGAAACAGCCCGTCAGGAAATTGAGGCCGTTCAAGGCTGCCGCGGCGAAGAACGGAGCGTGGGGGGAGAAACCGCCCATCAGCCCACCGAGCACAGGTCCCGCGACCATCCCGAACCCGAAACAGGCGCTCATGAAGCCGAAGTGCCGCGCGCGCTCATCGCCATCAGTGATATCGGCAATATAAGCGCCGGCTACCGCCCCAGTCGCCCCGGTGATGCCGGCCACGATCCGCCCGATATAGAGAACCCAAAGGAAAGGCGCCGTCGCCATGATGGCGTAGTCGACAGCAGCGCCGGCCAGCGAGACGAGCAAGACCGGCCGCCGCCCGAAACGATCCGACAGCGCGCCCAGCACAGGTGCGCAGGCAAATTGCATCAACGCATACAGCGCCAGCAGAATGCCATAGTGGGCGGTGACGTCGTTCGAGTGAACCAGATCGCGCAGGAGGCCCGGCAGCACCGGCATAATCAGGCCGATGCCGACAGCGTCGAGCGCGACAGTGCTCAGAATTACGATCAGGGGTCTGTTGGGTTTCACGTCTGGCCTCCGGACCAGCCTCCGCTGGTCCGATTGAACGCGCGGATTCTTTATCACTGATAAGTTGGTGGACATATTATGTTTATCAGTGATAAAGTGTCAAGCATGACAAAGTTGCAGCCGAATACAGTGATCCGTGCCGCCCTGGACCTGTTGAACGAGGTCGGCGTAGACGGTCTGACGACACGCAAACTGGCGGAACGGTTGGGGGTTCAGCAGCCGGCGCTTTACTGGCACTTCAGGAACAAGCGGGCGCTGCTCGACGCACTGGCCGAAGCCATGCTGGCGGAGAATCATACGCATTCGGTGCCGAGAGCCGACGACGACTGGCGCTCATTTCTGATCGGGAATGCCCGCAGCTTCAGGCAGGCGCTGCTCGCCTACCGCGATGGCGCGCGCATCCATGCCGGCACGCGACCGGGCGCACCGCAGATGGAAACGGCCGACGCGCAGCTTCGCTTCCTCTGCGAGGCGGGTTTTTCGGCCGGGGACGCCGTCAATGCGCTGATGACAATCAGCTACTTCACTGTTGGGGCCGTGCTTGAGGAGCAGGCCGGCGACAGCGATGCCGGCGAGCGCGGCGGCACCGTTGAACAGGCTCCGCTCTCGCCGCTGTTGCGGGCCGCGATAGACGCCTTCGACGAAGCCGGTCCGGACGCAGCGTTCGAGCAGGGACTCGCGGTGATTGTCGATGGATTGGCGAAAAGGAGGCTCGTTGTCAGGAACGTTGAAGGACCGAGAAAGGGTGACGATTGATCAGGACCGCTGCCGGAGCGCAACCCACTCACTACAGCAGAGCCATGTAGACAACATCCCCTCCCCCTTTCCACCGCGTCAGACGCCCGTAGCAGCCC
>ERZ773150.3692-NODE-3692-length-9826-cov-2.860710_pt1 | contig 9826 bp, 10 predicted proteins | sample MGYA00580845_ERZ773150 | MGnify/ENA primary metagenome ERZ773150 (study PRJEB29015, sample SAMEA2737848) | human gut metagenome | biome: human gut; feature: human-associated habitat; material: faeces | place: China | collected 2012 ...
AAGTGCTGTGGATGAATATGCCGTGTTGATTGAGAGAAATAAACGAATGCTGCAATGATACGTAATACCTGCAAGATGTGGTACATTGGGCGGGGTACAGACTTGCTTTTTTCGACGAAATTTGCTATGATATCGATTACTGCGCTGCGGCGCGGTAATTCCGTTGGGAAGGGAAGGATGTTTTGTGCAGAGTACGACCCGGGACATGACGCACGGCAGCCCGTGGCGGCTGATCGTATCGTTTGCTGTCCCTGTGCTGCTCAGCCAGATATTTCAGCAGCTTTACAACACGGCGGATACACTGATCGTCGGCCGTTTCCTCGGCGACGGGGCGCTGGCGGCTGTCAGTTCGTCCGGACCGCTGATTTTCCTGCTCATCAGCTTCTTTGTGGGCGTGACCATGGGCGCAAGCGTCACCATTTCGCGCTATTTTGGCGCTGGCGACCACGACCGCGTTTCCCGTGCCATCCATACAAACATCCTCGTCAGCATGTGCAGCGGTATTTTGCTGACGGTCTGCGGCGTCGCCTTCACTCCGACGATCCTGCGCTGGATGGGGACTGACCCGGAGGTTCTGCCGGAGGCCATCTCCTATTTCCGCTACTATTTTACAGGCGTGCTGGCCGTCGTACTCTACAACGCCTGCAAGAGCATCATGAACGCCCTTGGTGACAGCCGCCGTCCGCTCTACTACCTGATTCTCTCGTCCCTCATCAACATCGCCCTCGACCTGCTCTTCATCGCTGGCTTCCACTGGGGCGTATGGTCAGCGGCGGTCGCTACGACGATCTCGCAGGCCATCAGCATGGTGCTCTGCCTGATCCACCTGAGCAAGAAAGGGATGCCCTATCAGCTCCAGTGGCGCAAACTGCGCTTCGACAGGGAGATGCTGGGACAGATGGTGCGCTATGGTCTGCCGTCCGGCGTGCAGAACTCGGTCATCGGTCTGGCGAACGTCATTTTGCAGAGCAATATCAACTCTTTCGGCAAGCTGGCCATGGCCGGATACGGCGCGTATTCCAAGCTGGAGGGCTTTGCTTTCCTGCCGATCACGAGCTTTACGATGGCTCTGACTACCTACACCGGCCAGAATCTCGGCGCGATGCAGTATGATCGTGCGAAGAAGGGCGCGCGCTTCGGCATTCTGGTCTCCATCACGCTGGCGGAGCTGATCGGCGTGGGCATGTATGTCTTCGCGCCGCAGCTGATCTCGATTTTTACGCCGACTCCGGAGGTCATCGCCCTCGGCACGCAGCAGGCGCGAACCATTGCGCTGTTCTACTGCCTGCTGGCCTATTCCCACGCCGTCGCCTCGGTCTGCCGCGGTGCGGGCAAGGCTTTCGTACCCATGACGATCATGCTGGCAACCTGGTGCGCACTGCGCATTGTCTATATCACGACGGTCATGCACATCGTACACGAAATTCAGTACATCTATTGGGCCTATCCGCTTACATGGTCGGTCAGTTCGGTGATTTATTTTATCTATTATCACCGCTCCGACTGGATACATGGCTTTGAGGCGAAAGAACATTAATATAATATTGACTGCCAAAACAGGCCGCTTTGGATGGAACGCATCCAAAGCGGCCTGTTTTCAGCATAACATACAGATTTAGTTTGTCTCCCTGTACCGATGCGAGCTTATGTGGTATTCTTCCAGCAAAGTCTGGGTTGACAGAACGGCAGACCATATTCTGTCTGGTAAGTCACTCTGTTTCCGACGAATTGGAATTTCCCGTTCTCCAACGGCCTGACCGTCAGTTCATGGGCAAACAGGCAGTCTGTTTTCAGATCGGTGGACAACATTTCCACGGTCAGTGTGATCGTTCCGTCCTCGTCCGTCTGACAGGCCGTCACTTCCGGCTCGATCATGTAATAACGCAGAAATACATAATCATTGGTTTCGACTTGCCGCCAAGGGTAATAATCCCCTTCCCCGCTGTAATGCGCCAGCTCCCGGAACTTGTCGAGGTCAATGTCGAAATAGGGCAGGATTACCTTCTCAAATTCCTCCGCGGGTATCTCATAGCAGCATTGCTCCCTGATATAGGAGTATCCGTCCGGCTGAAACCGCTCGCCGTAAGTATCATAATACAGATACTCCCACATATCATTGAAGCTGAGGTTTTCAAAATTATCCTCATTCCAGTCTGTAAGATACATATTCGTGCCAATGTATCCGCCTGCCATGACGTACTTTCTGTTCAGATCGCACAGCTCCGGGTCGGGCGTTTCCAGCCGGATCAGGGAAAAATCGGCATAGTGCTTATCCCCGGCCGGATAGAGCCGGTAATAGAAATTTCCTTTGTCCGTCAGATCCCATTCCTGAATTTCGCGCTTCTCATAATACACTTCCGAGCCGCCGCCCATCGGGTAATCCATGCTGTAAACACAGGCGTCACCGTCCCCATCGGTAAACAGCTGATAGGTAAACGTGCCGGTTTCCCTGACGGTAATGGTCTCCTGCTCCGCCGTTTTTCCGCTCTGAACGTTCTGCCAGAAATCCCGGAACCTATCTGCTGTCATCAGGTACGCAGGATATTCCCCACTTGTGTCGATCACGTCCAGTCCGGCGTCATACAGGGCGGCTTCCATTTCATCAATGGTGCTTTGCGAAAGGGTCGTTCCTGTCTTGTCTGCTCTGCGGTATGTCTCACTGCAAACTGACGCAATTTCTCCACACCGTTTCTGAAGCTGCTCCCGCATGGGGTCAATTTCCTCATCTGGCTGCTGACTGCATGCAGGTAGAAGTAAGGCCAGAAGCAGGAAAAAGATTGCCGCGTTTCTCAATTTCATGAATCTCAGCACCTTTCTATTCCGTGATTATGAAATAAGGCCGGTTTTCACCGGCCTTGTTGTATTTCAGTCTGCCCGCTGCACTTCTTCCGTCATGATGACGGTGGCAACGGAATTCATGCCCAAGTGGCAGGCGATGCTGCACGGCAGGTTGGCGTAACTCACCTTCGCAAAGGGAAATTCCGCCTGCACCTGCTGACGCCATTGCTCTGCCAGTTCGCCGTTTTCCAGCGTTCCGGCGGTTTCGATCAGGAGGCGGGACTCCGGGACGTCTTTGAAACGTTCCGCCCGGTCTTGATGAATTGCTTCGATCATTTTGCTCTCGGCAAGCTTCATGCCCCGTACCTTGGCGAAGGCGTCCAGCTTGTCCCCCTGGATGGTCAGAACCGGCTTGAGGTTCAGCACCGTCGCCAGCGTGGCCGCGGCGGGCGTGACCCGGCCGCCCTTTTTCAGGTACTCCATGGAATCCACGGTGATGTAGATGCTGGCATCATAGGCATGCTTTTCCAAGAAGTCCCTGATCTGTCCCGCGTCATACCCCTGCTCCACCAGACGAAGGGCGCTGATGACCGACTCCTTCTGGGTGACGGAGATGCGGTGATTATCCACCACCTGCACCCTGCCGTCGTAGTCCTGCGCGAACAGAGCGGCGCTCTGACAGGAGCCGCTCAGGCCGCTGGACATGGGAATATACACGATCTCATCATAGCCCTTTGCCAGAATTCCGTCCCACAGCTCCATGAGCTGCCCCGGTGACGGCTGGGAGGTGGAGACATCCCGGTGCTGCCGCATGGCGTCATACAGCTGCTCCGACGTGATGTCGATGCCCTCGTAGTGAATGGTTTCATCCAGATTGACGGGCATGGCCAGAACAAAAACGCCCAGCTTTTCGCCCTCCATGGCGGTAATTCCGCTGTTGGTATCCGTTGCGATTGCGATTTTCATAGTGCGATAGTGCCTTTCTTCCTGCCGAAACGATGCGGCTGTCAGCCGTTGAGGATCTTCATGAATTCCTCACCGGTGATGGTTTCCTTTTCGTACAGATAGCTTGCCAGTTCATCCAGCTTCTGCCTGTTTTCCGTGAGAATGTTCTTCGCCTTTTCGTGCTGCTTCTTCACCAGAGCGACTACCTGCCGGTCAATGCTCGCCTGCGTCTCCGCGGAGCAGGCCAGAGACGCGTCTCCGCCCAGATACTGGTTCGTGACGGTTTCCAGCGCCACCATGTCAAAGTCCTCGCTCATGCCGTAGCGGGTGATCATGGCCCGGGCCATCTTGGTGGCCTGCTCGATGTCGTTGGATGCGCCGGTGGAAATGGTGCCAAACTTGACTTCCTCCGCCGCACGACCGCCGGTGTAGGTGGCGATCTGGTCGAGAAGCTCCTCCCGGGTCATCAGATAGTGGTTCCCCTGCTCCACCTGCATGGTATAGCCCAGCGCACCGGAGGTACGGGGAATGATGGTGATCTTCTGCACCGGGGCGGAATGGGTCTGCATAGCCGCGACCAGCGCGTGGCCGATTTCGTGGTAGGAAACCGTCCACTTTTCCTTGTCTGTAAGGATGGCGTTCTTCTTCTGATAGCCCGCGATGACCACCTCGATGGACTCTTCCATGTCCGCCTCGGTGGCGAATTTCCGTCCGTCCCGGACGGCGCGCAGCGCCGCTTCGTTGACGATATTGGCAAGCTCCGCGCCGGACGCGCCGGAGGCCATCCGCGCGATCTGCTTGAAGTCCACGTCGTCGGCGATTTTGATCTTCTTCGCGTGTACCCGCAGGATGGCTTCCCGTCCCTGAAGGTCGGGCAGCTCCACCGGCACCCGACGGTCAAACCGTCCGGGACGGGTCAGGGCAGGATCAAGGGATTCGGGGCGGTTGGTGGCGGCAAGAATGATGACGCCGGAGTTACCTTCAAAGCCGTCCATTTCGGTGAGCAGCTGGTTCAGCGTCTGCTCCCGCTCGTCGTTGCCGCCCATGGTGCCGGTGTTCCGCTTCTGGCCGATGGCGTCAATCTCGTCGATGAACACGATGCAGGGGGCTTTTTCCTTCGCCTGCTTGAACAGGTCGCGCACCTTGCTCGCGCCCATGCCCACGAACATTTCCACAAATTCGGAGCCGCTGATGGAGAAGAACGGGACGTTCGCCTCACCGGCGACGGCCTTTGCCAGCATGGTCTTGCCGGTACCCGGAGGGCCTACCAGCAGAACGCCCTTGGGCATGGATGCACCGATCTCCCGGTACTTGTCCGGATTGTGGAGGTAATCCACGATCTCCTGCAGGCTTTCCTCCGCCTCGTCCACGCCTTCCACGTCGTCAAATTTGATGCCGTCGGAGGATTGGACATACACCCGGGCGTTGGAATTGCCGCCGTTGAACATCATGGAATTGGGGCCGCCGGCTCTGTCCATCAGCTTTTTGGACATGAACTGCCCCAGAGCAATGAACAGGACAATGGGCAGGATCCACGTCAGCAGGAAGCTTAAGAGCGGGGAGGTTTCCTCCACGATCTCTCCGCCGAACTGTGCGCCGGAATCGTGGAGCCGGTTCACCAGATCGGGGTCGTTCATCAGGCCGGTTTTATAAATTTTGCCGTCCTTCCCTTCAAAGAGGATCTGGTTGTCCTCCACTTTCACCTGACTGATCTCCTTATTCTCCGTCATGGTGATGAAGGTGCCGTAGTCTACCTCAATAATCTGCTGCTCGGCGATCCATGGAACCAGCAGGAAGTTGACCAGCACCAGCGCGACCATCACCAGCGTGTAGTAGAAAATCAGGGGTTTCTTTGGCCGTTTGACTTCATTCATATCCGTTTTCCTCCTTTTGCCGCCAGCCCGGACGCAGCCGGCAGATGTATTTTTTTCTGATTTCAAGCACTCAGACTGTTTCTTCCTGCTTGGGCAGTTCCACGGTAAAAGTCGTCGAGCCGCTGCCGCTGTCCACCGTGGCAGTGCCGCCGTGGAGCTGCACCACCTGCTTCACCACGGCAAGGCCGATGCCGTTGCCTTCCGAGGAATGGGACTCGTCCGCCTGATAGAATTTTCCCCAGATTCTGCTGACCTTGTCCTTGGGGATATCGGGGCCGTAGTTGGTGATGGTGACGGCCAGCGTCTCCGGCCCCTCGGAAATCCGCACGCCGATCTCCCCGTAGTTGGGGGAATACTTGATGGCATTGTCCAGCAGATTGATCCAGACCTGTTTCAGCAGTTCCTCGTTCGCCCGGATGGTATATTCCGGGAATTCCAGATCGAGGTCAAGCTCTTTGCGGCTCCACTTTTCTTCCAGCAGAAGCACGCAGGCACGAATCTGTTCCGACAGATTGAAGGTGGTCAAATCCGTTAAAATCGTCTGGTTTTCCACCTTTGTCAGGTTCATCACATTGGTGGCCATTGCCGCCAGCCGGAGGGATTCTTCCTCGATGATGGCGAGGTATTCCTCCTTCTGCGCGTCGGTCAGATTGCCCCGGCGCAGGAGCTTCGCAAACCCGGCGATGGAGACGATGGGGGTTTTGAACTCGTGGGAAAAATTGTTGATGAAATCGCTTCGCAGCATCTGGGTGTTTTCCAGTTCTTCCGCCATGGCGTTGAAGCTCTCCGACAGCTCCTGAAAAACGGGGTTGTCCCCCATCACCTTGCCATAGTGCATTCTGGCCGTGAAATCTCCCGCCGCCAAACGGTCTATGTTGTTGATCAGCCGGTTAAAGGGGCGCAGCGGAATTTTCACGGCGCCGATGGCAACCACGCTGCCCACCAGAACGCTGATGAGCAGCATCACGATCAGCATGGCAAAGCCGGAGTTTCTGGGAATACCCAGATTGTCCAGCACCCCCAGCTTGGTCAGCAGGAAGGACAGCGCCGCCGTAATGAGAACCGCCGCCAGCTGAATGAGAAAAAAAGCGCTGGAATAGAGCAGCGTCAGCGACCAGCGGTGCTTTCCCGGCTTTTTGCTCATGCCTTTTTCACCGCCTTATAGCCCAGTCCCCGGACGGACTCAATGGTGAATTCCGGCCAGTCCTGAAAGCGCTTGCGCAGACGTCCCACGTGTACCGTCACGGTCTCCCAGCCGGTGTCGGAATCCGCGCCCCAGATCTCGTCCATGAGCTGGATACGGGTGAAGATTTTTCCGGGATAGGACAGGAGTTTGTATAGAAGCAGGAATTCCTTCTGGGGAAGCTCCTGCACTTCCCCCTTCCGGCTCACCGTCAGGCAGTCGTAGTCCAGCACCACGTCCCCTACCACGATACGGCGCTCGCTGGCAATCTTCGCCCGGCGCAGCAGCGCCTTGATCCGCCAGAGCATTTCTTCTTCGTCGATGGGCTTGGTCATGTAGTCGTCGGTGCCGACCAGGAAGCCGTGCTTCTTGTCGGAGGGCAGCTCCTTGGCGGAAACCATCAAAACGGGCAGGTTGTTGTTCGTCTCCCGCAGGGTTCTGGTAAACTCGTAGCCGTCCATTTTGGGCATCATGATGTCCAGCACCACAAGATCGACGTACTCCGAGTCCATGAGCGCCAGAGCGTCCTCTCCGTTTTCGGCGGTGAGCACCTTGTAGCCGTCCGCTTCCAGCACCGCCTGCAAAAGTCTGCGGGTGTTTCGGTCATCGTCCACGACCATGATCTGAAACATGCGATTTCCTCCCCTCCATATTATTTATTGTCAGGTCACTGAACGCCGTTTTTTCCAGCGGACAGCCCAGTAGCTCTTGCCGTAGGCGATTCCCTCCGCCAGCAGACAGACGGGCAGCGCCACGAAGAAGTCCACGGCGGAATGCTGCTTGATAAACATGGTGGCAAGGCAGATAAACACCACCGCCACGATGATAAACGCCTTGAACCACTTGGACACGTTCTTTTCCTTCAGCCACGCCGACGCGATACCCATGGAATAGGCCACATGAAGCGACGGACACACGCCGGTGGGCGTATCCTGCCGGTACAGCAATCCAATACACGCCGTGAGGAAATTCTCTCTGGGGAACACCTCCGGGCGCATATCCTGCCGGTTGGGATAGATAATGTAGATCGCCATGGCCACCACCTGCGTGACGATGATAAAAATCTGGAACCGCTTGAAGCCCTCCACGTGATACAGCATCAGGTACAGCAGCGTAAACACGATCAGGAAATACCAGAATACGTAAGGGATCAGGAACCACTCGCAGAAGGGAATCAGATCGTCGATCCAGCAGTGGACAACATGGCAGCTTTCCTCGGGGATCAGGTTCTCCGTCAGAAAATACATGATAAAGTAGCCGATCCAGCCGCCCAGAAGCTTTAAGTGCGCAAACTGCGGGTCATTGAGCTTGGACAGCCGAAAGGTGCGGTAATCAATTTCCGGTTTTCTCATGGGTGGCCTCCTGTGGGATATTGCAGGGATATTGTTTTTTGGGCATGTTGGGGTAAGGCACGACGATGTGCTTTGGCAGCGCCTGCGCTATTTCCGTGACCTGCTCCATTAAGTATTCGCAGATGCGTCTGCGCTCTTCCTCCAGCGGTGCGTCGGGCTGAAAGCGGATGGGTTTGCCCAGATACATGGTTTTCAGCTTAGGCGCCAGATACAGCGGCACGAAGGACAGCGCCTTTCCCGTGCGCTTGTAGTAGAGCTTCGCCACGTCGATGAACCTGTCCTGGAACTCGCAGATAATGTTGTTTCGCGGCACGTGATGCTCCGGAAAAATCACCACGCTTGCGCCTTCCTGAAGCGCCGTCACCGTCTTTTTGAAAGTTGTAATGATTTTGGCATCGTGGTACACGCCGATGGTGTTGGCGTTGGTGAAAACCAGCTGGGACAGGGGCGCGATGATGTAGGACAGCAGCTTGTAAAACCAGCGGACGGCCTTCGGCTTTTCCGACCAGAAATCCTGATAGGCGTAGGCCGGTACTTTCTTCTTGTCCATCATCTCTCCGGCGCACCAGATATAATGCTCGAGGAGAACCTTCCGCCGGAGCCGGGGGTATACAGCTCACAGGCAATAGGGCCGTTCATCTGGCTGTGGTTGCCCACATACACCACCGGCTCCGGCGGAAGGTTCTCCTCCCCCACGACCTTGATTTTGGGATACACCGCCCGCACGGCGGCTTTGATCAGCCGGTACAGCGGAGAAATTTTCCGTTCTCCCATCTGCTTCTTCCTTTCTCTGGGAATAATGTGTCAAGAATATCGCGGGAACCTAAACCGAAAATAAACAAAGTTTCGTTTCAGTTTAGATTCGCATGGTATACGGGTGGTATAATTATCGTCGAAAGGACGGGAACTTTCAAGGGGCAAAACCGCATAAAATGTCGCGGCTTCACGAAAAAGTTTTTTGCCCCAAAGATTTCAGAAAGAGAGTGTACTTATGGCAAAAAATTTCGGAGACAGGAAAGACGGCGCAAAGCTCAGAAACATCCACGCGATGCATCTGGTCATGCCGCTGATGTATCCAAACCGATGTGACAACGAGGCGTTCATCAGCGAGCGGATCGACCTGACCAATGTGCTGGCTTATCTGGACGAGAAAAACGCCTCCAACCCGGACTACAAATACAATTTCTTTCAGGTGATGGTCACCATCATGCTGAAGGTCATCACCCTGCGGCCGAAGATGAACCGCTTCATTGCCAACAAGACCATGTATCAGCGCAATGAGGTCTCCGCGGCCTTCACCGTGAAAAAGGAATTTTCCGACGACGGCGGCGAGGCGCTGGCTTATATCCACTCCAGGGGCACCGACACCATCGACACCATTCATGACGAGATTTTCCGTCAGATCTCCATTTGCCGCAGCAGCGACGAGGTGGATAAGGGTACACAAAGTCTGAACGCGGTGCAGAGCCTGCCCGGTTTTCTCGTGCAGGCGGTGGGCGGCATCGCCCGTTTCTTAGACCGCCACGGCTGGATGCCCCAGAGCGTCATTGCGGGCGACCCCTACTACTCCTCCGTGGTGCTGACCAACCTCGGCTCCATCAAGCTCCACGCTTTTTGATCTCGCCGATGGCGCAGAACACCGACGTGGTGCCCCAGTTGGTCAGGTGGTGATAGCCCGCGTGGAGCTTGATGGA
>ERZ773150.3707-NODE-3707-length-9793-cov-5.337646_pt1 | contig 9793 bp, 6 predicted proteins | sample MGYA00580845_ERZ773150 | MGnify/ENA primary metagenome ERZ773150 (study PRJEB29015, sample SAMEA2737848) | human gut metagenome | biome: human gut; feature: human-associated habitat; material: faeces | place: China | collected 2012 ...
AGATTATGTTACGGTACCAACTAATGATGTGTATGATGTAGGACAGCTTATAGCACAGCCGGATATAACAGCAAAGCTTAATGGTAAGGATCTGACAGTTGATTATGACAAAAAGACAGGATATACAATTTACTATCCGTCGGATGATGAATTGTATAAAAGTATGGAATCTAGGATATATACAATAGCGGAGCAGTACGGAGCTTATATTATCAACAGGGGAAGTCTTTCTAAGCTTTCAAGCTATATGGTTGGTACTGCAGCTGAATATGTAAGTGACATTCCAGCTATATGGGCATACCTGTGGGGTAAGTCATATACTTATCAGTTCAACAATGAATCTATTACTAATTTCAGAAAGTATTCAGACAAATGTTTCTCATGTGATGTATATTATGACCTTTATGTTGATTACAAGACAGGTAATACAACATATAAAACATCGCTTACATATACATTTGTAAAACAGAATGGTACATGGATGCTGGCTGATTTCTTAATTAATTAATATAAAAATATAAGTCGTTCTGATCGTATGCGGTTGGAACGGCTTTTTTTAACAAAAAATTAATGGATTTTATTGTATATAAGATGTAAAATCTAATTCGAAAACAATTATTACATAAGATTTGGAGATGAATATGTCGGAGTCTAATAAACGTAATTTTATAGTTCATGGAAGTATTCTTGCAATTGCAGGTATTCTTGTCAGGATAATAGGCATGCTTTACAGAATTCCTGTAGTTAACATTATAGGAAGTGAAGGCAATGGTATATATGGAGCTGCTTTCAACATATATAATATAATGCTTGTGTTGTCTTCGTACGGACTGCCAATGGCTGTATCAAAGCTTGTGTCAGCAAGATTTACAAAGAAAAGATATAAAAGTGCTGCTAAAGTATTAAGATGTTCTTTAATGGTTGCAGTGTGTACAGGAGGTATCGCAGCACTTCTTGTATTTTTTGGCGCTTCATTTATAGAGAATGTTATATATGGAGGAGGACTTCCGGGACTTGCGATTCCATTAAGGATTCTTGCGCCAACAATATTCCTTGTTGCAATTCTTGGGGTTATAAGAGGATTCTTTCAGGGACAGAGTACAATGATTCCAACTGCGGTATCGCAGATACTTGAACAGATTGTTAATGCGATTGTTAGTATTGCAGCAGGATATGGAATGATGAAAGCATTTGCTTCATCACCTGATGTGGCTGCATATGGAGCGGCAGGAAGTACGCTTGGTACTGCGATGGGAGCACTTACGGCTGTTTTATTCATGGGATTTTTGTATGCGGTATATACACCGACATTTAACAGACTGAAAAGAAAAGACAGACATACAGAGAACCAGAGCACAGGGCAGATTTGTAAGATAATCATATATACAATGATACCAATTATACTTGGACAGACATTTTATCAGATAAGTGCTTTGATAGACGATGTAATGTTTAGCAATATAATGGTTGGAAGAGATATTACTAAGAGCATATCTATGGATCTTGGTAATTTCAGTTCAAGCTACAGCCTGCTTATAGGAATTCCACAGGGGGTTGCATCTGCAATGTCTGCTTCGATGCTGCCTAGCGTTGTTGCATCATTTACAGACAGGGATTATGATTCTATATATGATAAGATTACTAAGACATTAAAGACTAACATGTTTATTGCTGTTCCATCATTTGTAGGGCTGTTTGTTATAGGTCAGCCTATAATAAAGCTGTTATTTTCCCGCTATAACAGCGTTCAGGGTGGAATGATGTTAAAAATAGGTGCGATTGCGGTAGTATTCTATACACTCTCTACAGTTACAAGTACAGCACTGCAGGGAATTGACCGTGTAAATGTACCAATGATTCATTCATCTATATCACTTGCTGTTCATATTGTGCTGGTATTCGTGCTTCTTAAGTTCTCGGCACTAGGAATATATGCAGTGGTTATAGGTAATGCAACATTTCCAATATTAATATTTATACTTAATCTAAGAACCTTATATCAGGAGATTGATTATACGATGCCGTATATAAGTGTATTTGCAAAACCAGGTATATCGGCACTTATAATGGGCGTGTTCACATGGCTTTCATATAAGGGAATGTATACACTTACATCATCTAATGTTCTGGCACTGGTAATAGCCTTTATGGTTGCATTAATAACATATTTTGGTCCTTACTATGCTTTAACTAAGATGAGAGTATTTGAATAAAGCAGGAATGTGATTCCTGACTGGAAAGGAATAATATGCTTTGTGAGAATTGTCATCAGAATGAAGCTTCAATTCATTATACAGAAATAATTAACGGAGTTAAGAAGGAACACCATATATGCATGGATTGTGCAAGAAGGCTTAATTTTGCAGGAATGTCAGACAGTTCAGATGCGGAGTTTCCATTTGTAAGGCTTTTGACGGGTCTGCTGGCTGGTAATTCAGCCCAGGTGGAAGACGGACCTATGATGCATATCAGATGCCCTGGTTGTGGAATGACATTTGATGAATTTACTATGGTTGGTAAATTTGGTTGTGCTGAGTGCTATGGGGTATTCGGACCTCTTATTGAGGATAATATGAAAAGACTGCATGGAGATTCAGTTCATAGGGGAAAGATATATAAGAAATACTCAGGGCTGTCTGATGAAAATAATAAGACAGATACTCTGCCAGTCATGCAGGATGAAAATGATGATTATGAAAGCCGTATCAGGGAACTGGGGATAAAGTTAAGAGAGGCTGTTGAGATAGAAAATTATGAAGAGGCAGCCAGATTAAGGGACATGATTCACCAGTTAAAGAAAATGGATAATACGGATGATTCAACACAGGGAGGCGGTCACGATGCTTAGATGGTTTGAAGAGGGCGGCAATAACTCTGATGTTGTTATATCAAGCAGAGTAAGGCTTGCCCGTAATATTAATGGATATAATTTTTCTTACAAGATGTCAGACACAGATGCTAAAAAGCTGGTAAAAAATGTTACTGACCAGTTAAAGACAGTGTCGCCAATAAGCGGTTATAATTCATATAATTTTGACTATCTTGATGCTTATCAGAAGATGGGCATGAGGGAGAGACATGTTATAAGTCCGTATCTTGAAAAGCAGGATTACGCAGCAGGATTTGTTGCACCTGATGAAGATGTGTCAATAATGATTAATGAAGAGGATCATATAAGAATACAGGCATTTGCTGCCGGAATGAATATGCAGAAAGCGTATACACTGGCTGATAAGATGGATGATGTTATCGGAGATGTACTTGACTATTCGTATGATCAGAAGTTTGGCTATCTTACAACCCTTCCATCTAATGCAGGTACAGGAATGAGAGCAAGTTATATGCTGCATTTGCCAGCACTTGCAGGAAATGATAAAATATCAGGGCTGATTCCTGAGGTTGGTAGATTCGGACTTGTGCTAAAAGCAATGGAGGGTGACAATAACAGAGCTTTAGGCGATATATACCAGCTTACTAATCTGGTAACACTTGGAAAGAGTGAGAAGGATATAATTGACAATCTGGATAATATAGCAGAACAGATTATTGCACAGGAAAGAAATTACAGGAAGCAGTATATTACAAAAAGAAAAATGACAGCACTTGATATGGTGTACAGGTCATATGGTGTGTTAAAATATGCCAGAAAGGTTACACTTAATGATGGAGAGCTGCTGCTTTCCCAGATAAGATTCGGACTTGCATCAGGGCTTATTAAGGCTGACGGATTTGATGAGAGTAATATATATCAGCTTATGATTGGAATTCATCCGGCAAATCTTCTTATGATTTCTAACAAGGATATGGATGAAGAGGAACTGGAAGTGTCACGAGCTGATTTTATAAGAGAACATCTTCCAACAATACATTAACAGATATTTACGAAATCAATCATAGAAAGGGTTATAGATATGCAGAGCAGATTTACCAGCAAAGCGCAGGAGGCACTTAATTATGCGGCAGATACAGCGGCTATGTTAGGACATGGTTATATAGGTTCAGAGCATCTTCTTATAGGACTTATCAAAGCGGAGGGCGGACTTGCATCTTCAGTTCTTCTTAGCAATGATATTACGGATGAGAAGATAATTAATCTTGTGTGCCAGCTTATAGCACCAGATAGTGTAGTTAATGTCAAAGAACCATCAGGATATACTCCAAGGGTTAGACATATACTCGACAATGCAGCACGAGAGGCAGCAAGATTTAAGTCAGAGCTTATAGGAACAGAACACATTTTAATAGCAATAATAAAAGAAACAGACAGCGTAGCTTCAAGGCTTCTTAATACTATAGGGGTTCCTGTCAAGAAGATGTATGTTGATCTTCTTATGGCTATGGGAGAAGATGCCGGCAGGGTTAAAGAAGATTTCCAGAATGGAAGACCAAGAGGAAATGATAAAAAAAGCACAGCAACTCTCGACCAGTACAGCAGGGATCTTACACAGATGGCAAGAGAAGGCAGATTGGACCCTGTTATTGGCAGGGAAGAAGAGATTCAGAGGGTTATTCAGATATTGAGCAGAAGAACTAAGAATAATCCTTGCCTTATAGGTGAACCGGGAGTTGGTAAGACTGCCATAGCAGAAGGACTTGCAGCCAGAATAGTTGAAGGAAATGTGCCTGAGACAATTAAGGACAAGCGTCTTCTGACATTAGATTTGTCGGGTATGGTTGCCGGTTCTAAGTACAGGGGTGAATTTGAGGAAAGAATCAAGAAGGTAATAGCAGAGGTTAAAAATGCTGGAAATGTATTACTTTTTCTGGATGAGATTCACACAATAATAGGTGCTGGAGGAGCAGAGGGAGCAATAGATGCGTCTAATATATTAAAACCATCTCTTGCAAGAGGAGAAATCCAGCTTATTGGTGCTACAACTCTTGAGGAGTATAGAAAACATATTGAGAAGGATGCTGCTCTTGAGAGAAGATTCCAGCCTGTTAAGGTTGAAGAACCTACGGCAGAAGAGGCAATTCAGATATTAAGAGGCCTTAAGGGCAGGTATGAAGAGCATCATCATGTTACAATTACAGATGAGGCAGTAGTTGCAGCTGTTAAGTTATCTAAGAGATATATCAATGACAGATTCCTTCCTGATAAGGCTATTGATCTTATTGATGAAGCATCTTCTAAGACAAGGCTTGATGCATATGTAATGCCTGATGAGATTAAGACATTAGAGGCACAGATAGAACAGCTTACCAAGGATAAGGAAGAAGCAATAAAGTCAGAAGCTTATGAGCAGGCTGGTGAAATTAAGAAGAAACAGTTAAAGAAAAAAGAACAGCTTGAAAAGATGACAAAGCAGTGGCAGGATAGTATCAATAAGAATAATCTTATTGTCGATGAAGATGAGATTGCTTCTGTTGTATCGACATGGACAAAGATTCCCGTACAGAGAATTGCACAGGCAGAGTCTGAGCGTCTTATGAAACTGGAAGAAACTTTACACAACAGGGTTATAGGACAGGACGAGGCTGTTGCAGCTGTTGCTAAGGCAATACGAAGAGGAAGAGTGGGGCTTAAAGATCCTGACAGACCAATTGGCTCATTCCTTTTCTTAGGACCTACAGGAGTTGGAAAAACAGAACTTTCAAAGGCACTGGCAGATGCAATGTTTGGTACAGAGAATTCTCTTATAAGAGTTGATATGTCAGAATTTATGGAGAAGCATACAGTGTCAAAGCTTATAGGTTCACCTCCAGGATATGTAGGATATGATGAGGGAGGACAGCTTAGTGAGAAAGTAAGAAGAAATCCATACTCTGTAATTCTTTTTGATGAAGTTGAGAAAGCCCACCCGGATGTATTTAATGTACTTTTACAGGTGCTTGACGACGGGCATATCACTGATTCAACAGGCAGGGTTATAGATTTCAAGAATACTATAATTATAATGACTAGCAATGCTGGAGCTGAAAATATTGTATCACCTAAATCACTGGGATTCTCGTCAGGAATGACTGAGCAGCAGAATCATGAGGAGATGAAGGGCAAGGTTATGGACGAGGTTAAGAGAATATTCAAGCCAGAATTCATTAACCGAATAGATGATATAGTTGTATTCCATGTTCTTGGAAAAGAGCAGATAGCACAGATTGTCGATATAATGATTGCCAATGTCAATAAGCGTATTATGGAACAGATGAAATTATCAATAGAGCTTGATGATGCAGCTAGACAGTGGCTTGTTGATAAGGGTTATGATTCTAAATATGGTGCAAGACCATTACGCCGTACAATCCAGAATGAGGTTGAAGATGTTCTTGCAGAGCAGATTCTTATGGGAAAAGTCCACGCTGGCAATAAAGTAAAGATAACTGTAAAGGATAATAAGCTTAACTTTACCCTCAAGAGAGGAATGAATAAATAAATTAATAAATAAACAATAAACAACTGACAAATTGCTGGCGCTTTTTGTCAGTTTATTGTATAATTACTACATACATATCGTAACATATAGGAGGATAATAATATGCCAGTAGTAAATGAATTGATTCGTTCAGAAGCGGATGGAGCAATTAGTTTTGGTAATTATAAGTTGGATACCAAGTCAAAGCTGCCAGATTTCGAACATTGTGGAGATACATACAAGGTTAAGACATTTAACGAAATCACAAAGCTGGAGAAGAACGGCTCTTTTGTATATGAATCTGTTCCGGGTACAGCAGTTAATGATTTTAAGGCAACAGATGCAAGTGTATCATTTAGGGTAGAAGGTAATGAGGATGCACAGATTACATTAGGTCTTGAAGAAGGTACATCATATGATATCAGAATTAACGATAAAGATGCAGGAACAATGGCTACTAATATGGGTGGTAAGCTTGTTCTTTCAGTTGAATTTGATGGTGAGAAGCCTGTTAAAGTAGATATTAAGAAGGCTTGATTATAATTAAAAGTATTTTGATTTTACAGGGCTGCTACACATTTATATGTTGTGGCAGCCTTTTTTAGGGGGATATATGGCAAAGGCAAAGAATACAGCTTTTTTTTGTAAAGAATGTGGATATGAGTCTGCTAAATGGTTCGGGCAGTGTCCGGCGTGTAAGGAATGGAACACATTTGTAGAAGAACCAGTAAGTAAACCTAAGTCAGCCAAAGGAATAGCAGGCACAAGCCAGAGGGCAGCGGCATCATCAGCACCTGTTCCTGTAGAGATAAATAGTGTAAGCTTTGAAGAAAATGACAGAACATCCACAGGCATAGCTGAACTAGACAGGGTACTTGGCGGAGGAATTGTTGCGGGTTCTTTAGTGCTTGTAGGAGGAGATCCTGGAATAGGAAAGTCAACACTTCTGCTTCAGATGTGTTACAACCTGTCAGCAGCAGGAAAAGATGTACTTTATATATCTGGTGAAGAATCGCTTAAGCAGATAAAGCTAAGGGCAGACAGAATTGGCCAATGCAGTGGAACACTTAAGTTATTATGTGAGACAAGCTTAGATAGCATAGAAGATATTCTTACAAGAAATAAGCCTGAGATTGTGATAATTGATTCGATACAGACTATGTATAAAGAAGATGTGGCAGCAGCACCGGGAAGTGTTTCTCAGGTAAGAGAGACAACATCCATACTTATGCAGCTTGCGAAGGGACTGAACATTACTATATTTATTGTAGGACATGTTACCAAGGAAGGAACAGTTGCCGGACCAAGAATGCTTGAGCATATGGTTGATACGGTGCTTTACTTTGAAGGCGACAGATATGCTTCATACAGGATATTAAGAGGCGTAAAAAACAGATTTGGCTCAACTAATGAAATTGGTGTATTTGAAATGCAGCAGAGCGGCCTGTCGGAAGTTGAGAATCCATCAGAATATATGCTTAATGGAAGACCAGAGAATGCATCGGGTTCAGTTGTTGTGTGCCTTTTGGAAGGAACACGCCCTATAATGGTAGAGATTCAGGCACTGGTGTGCGATTCTAATTTTGGAATGGCAAGAAGGACTGCGACAGGAACTGACTATAACAGAGTTAATCTTCTTATGGCTGTTCTTGAAAAGAGAGCGGGTATACATATGTCAGGCAGTGATGCTTATGTGAATGTTGCAGGTGGAATTAAAGTAAGTGAGCCAGCACTTGATTTGGGAATTGTGATGGCCCTTGTGAGCAGCTTTAAGAACAGGGCAATAGACGAAAAGACAGTTATATTTGGTGAAGTTGGACTTGCAGGTGAGGTGAGAGCTGTAAGCCAGGCACAACAGAGAGTTAATGAAGCTGTTAAGCTTGGTTTTAAAACATGTATATTGCCGGGTGTATGCTTGAAAAACATAAAGAAGAATGATAAAATTGAAATAATTGGTGTTAATAATGTTCAGGAAGCAATTAAACTGATATAAAATACATAGGATGGGGGATTACTTATGAGTAACGAAGCAATGGTGAATAATCTCACCAATATTCTTAATGGACTTGATGATTCACAGGAAAAGCTTGAAAAAGATGCATTTGATGTTATTAATTCGTCAGATACATCTCTTAATCTGGTTAAGGAAAGCATGTCAAGTGTAGAAGAGATTCTTGGAATGATAGAATCAATGAATAAAGTTGTGGAGGAGTCTTCAGCTAAGATTAAAGAACTTGAAGCTTTGTCTAAGAAGATTGAAGAATTTGCAGCTGTTATTAGTTCAATATCTAACAGAACCAATATACTTTCACTTAATGCATCAATAGAAGCCGCAAGAGCCGGTGAACATGGCAGGGGATTTGCTGTTGTTGCCAGTGAGGTAAGAAATCTTGCTGCTCAGTCAGCTAAGTCGTCCAAAGAGATAACAGACACAATTACTAAAGTACAGACCTCGGTTGATGAAACAGTCGCAGCTATGAAGAATATTTATGATAATTCATCAAAGCAGAAGGAAAAAGCAGATGATGTTGGAAATGTGCTTAAGAAAGTAATAGATGCAGCATATACTGCTAATGAGGTTGCAAGAAATATTGAAAATGAGATAGCTTATCAGAGAGAGATAACAGATGAAGCTAAGAATGCATTAAAGGTATAGGTATAATAAAGGAGGTCACATAAGACCTCCTTTAATTAATGAGAAGATGTGCTGATGGGGATGTGCTATAGGGATGCGTTAAAAGGATGTGCTACGGTGATGTGTTATGTGGCATTACTGGGTGTATTACGGGACAAACACCTACTAAAAGCTATTAGATAACAGAATTAGTGTGTGTTTTTCTTATAATATTGCTATGGTTTCAGAGCAGAGACCTACTAAAGTATCTAAGTATTGTACTTTGGTAGGTCTTTTTCTTCAGATTTCATATAATGAAGCGACATATTACTTGAAATTGACCTACGCAATAAGTTGTATTAGATGTTTGTGTGGGTTTTTCTATATAAAAAATCTTGGTTGACAAGAAAATTGACCTACTAGAAATGAATATAAGAATATAATAGTAGGTCTTTGCTTTCTGATTACAGTGTAAATGTGCAGAAAGCCAGTAAACAAGCGGCTTTACAGACATGTCAGTCCTGCTAAAATGTCAATATTTGAGAAAAATTAAACTTTTTTGAAACTTTTTGAAAAAAGTTGTTGACAATGTGTGTACCTGATGATATTATATACAAGTCGCCGCGGTAAGCGGTAACAAATAAGACTTAAAACACCAGATAAATACTGGGTTTGAGCGATATAGATCTTTGATAACTGAATAGAAAGACAACCTTGAAATTCTTTGAGAATTTTAAAATGATTCATTAATGAATCTTGCGAGTATCGAAAGATACACGAACCTAAACAGTAAGTTTTGGTAAAACTATTTAAGCTAGTTAGTTTA
>ERZ773150.3713-NODE-3713-length-9776-cov-3.350684_pt1 | contig 9776 bp, 7 predicted proteins | sample MGYA00580845_ERZ773150 | MGnify/ENA primary metagenome ERZ773150 (study PRJEB29015, sample SAMEA2737848) | human gut metagenome | biome: human gut; feature: human-associated habitat; material: faeces | place: China | collected 2012 ...
AATAATTCCATCAATAATATTATATATATCAATATTATGTTATACATATTTTGCAAATAACAAAAGAAAAAGTGAAATATCAGAGCAATTGCAAGATTTAACATTAACAGTAGATTCAGCAGCCAAAAGTAGTTTAATAAATTCACCATTCCCACTTGTAATATTAGAAACAAACGGAAATATTGTATGGAAAAGTTCAAAATTTGTAACAGAATTTGCAGATATTGATATGGATAATTATATAGATGATTTGATAATAGACATAAAAGATGAGATTGAAAAAAGTGATAATAAAAAAAGAAAATCAGTAATAAGACAAATACAAATAGGAAAGAAAACATATACAGTACAAGGCGAATTTGCTAAATCAAAGAAATATGAAAGAAAGAAATCACCAGAATATATGATGATTTTATATTTTATTGATGAAACAGAAAAAGTTAAATTAAAACAAGAGAACGAAGACAAAAAAATATGTGTTGGAATAATAATGATAGACAATTATGAAGAAGTTACACAAAGAGTTGATGCAGAGCAAAAAACACAATTAATGGCAAAAGTAGAAAGCACAATATATGATTGGGTAAATGAAACAAATGGAATACTAGTAAAAGCAGATAGAGATACATATGTATATGTATTTGAACAAAAAAATCTCGAAAAAATTAAAGAAGAAAAATTTGCAATACTAGATTCTATTAAAAATCTTGTAAGAAAAGACAAAATACAATTAACATTAAGTATAGCAATTTCAAATGAAGGAGATACAGAAAGAGATGTATATAAATCAGCTTCTGCAGCAATGGATGTAATATTAGGTAGAGGTGGAGATCAAGCAGTAATAAGACAAAATGGAAAATATTTATTCTTTGGTGGAAAAGTTGAAGAAGTAGAAAAGAGAACAAAAGTAAAAGCAAGAATTGTTGCACATGCATTAGAAGAATTAATAAAAGAAAATGATAAAATAATGATAATGGGACATACAAACCCAGACATAGATGCAATTGGTTCAGCATTAGGAATATATAGAATTGCTAAAACATTAGAAAAAGAGGCAAAAATTGTAGCAAATGTAGAAACTCCATCAATAAAAGATCTTTATGAATCAATAAAGGATCAATATCAAGAAGTATTTATAAGTAGTGAAACAGCTTTAGCACAAGTTGATAGTGGTACTTTAATAATTGTAGTAGATACACATAAAAAAACATATGTTGAATCACCTGAATTATTAACAAAAACAAATAAAATAGTAATAATAGACCATCATAGAAGAAGTGCAGATTTTATAGATAATAGTATATTAACATTCCAAGAAGTATATGCATCATCTGCAGCAGAATTAGTAACAGAAATAATCCAATATACACAAAATGAAGTTGAATTATCAGAAGTGGAAGCAGAGGCATTATATGCAGGAATTATGATGGATACAAAAAATTTCACATTTAAAACTGGTGTAAGAACATTTGAAGCGGCAGCATATTTACGTAGATGTGGTGTTGATATAATAAAAGTAAAAAAATGGTTCCAAAGTGATTTAGAAAGTTATAATACAATATCTGAAATAGTAAGAAAAGCAGAAATTGTAAGAGATTCAATAGGAATATCAATATATGATGTCCAAGAAAAAGAAACAAGCTTAATTTGTGCAAAAGCAGCAGATGAATTATTAACAATAGGAAATATAACAGCATCATTTGTTTTAGGATTAATGGAAGATGGAAAAGTTTGTATAAGTGGACGTTCAATAGGAGATGTAAATGTTCAAATGATATTAGAAAAATTAGGTGGAGGAGGTCATATTACTCTTGCTGGTGCACAGCTTGAAAATGTGACAATAGATGAAGCTAAACAAGAATTGATTTCTAAAATTAATGAATATTTTGAAGAGAAAGAATAAAACAAAAGAATAGCAAGTTTTACTTGCTATTTTTGCTATTTTAGAGTACAATATAAGTCATGAAAGGAAAGTGATTAGTATGAAAGTAATATTAAAAGCAGACATAAAAGGAGTAGGAAAAAAAGATGAAGTAATAAATGCATCAGACGGATATGTACGTAATTTTTTATTCCCTAAAAATTTAGCAGTAGAAGCAAATGCAGAAAATATGGCTAAATTACAAGCACAAAATTCTTCAAAACAATTCAAAAAAGACACAGAAAAAGAAGAAGCACAAAAATTAGCAGAAAAGATGAATAAAATATCATTAAGAATACAAGTAAAAGCAGGAGAAAATGGAAAAATATTTGGTGGAGTTTCAGCAAAAGACATATCAGAAGCTTTTGAAAAACAACACAATATAAAAATAGATAAGAAAAAAATAGATTTAAAAGAAACAATAAAAACATTAGGAATACATACAGTTTCAATAAAACTATTTGAAGGTGTAATAGGAAAAATAAAAGTAGATGTAATTGGATAAATTTCATTTAACAAGTTTTGTATTTATTATCAAAGAAATAAGAAATATAAAAATTGTTATAAGGGGGCAAAAAGATGGAATTAGGAAAAGTACCACCACATGATGAAGATGCAGAACAAGCTGTATTGGGGAGTATGCTAACAGATAATGATGCGGTAATGGCAGCAGTTGAAGTACTAAAAGAAGATGCATTTTATAGAGAAGATAACAAAATAATATATCAAGCAATATTAAACTTATATAGTAAATCAGAACCTATTGATATAATAACATTAAAAGATGAACTTGAATCAATGGGAAAATTTGAACAAGTTGGTGGATTTGAATATTTAGCAAGTTTGCCAGACAAAGTTCCAACAACAGCAAATGTACAAAAATATATAAAAATAGTTGAAGAAAAATCAGTATTAAGAAATTTGATAAAAACAGCAAATGAAATAATAGAATTAGGATATAACCCAACAGAAGATGTTGAAGACATAATGGACGGAGCAGAAAAAAAGATTTTTGATATAATGCAAAGTAAAAACACAAAAAGCTATACACCAATCAAAGATGTATTAGTAGAAAGTTTTACAAATCTTGAAAAATTATATAATCAGAAACAACATGTAACAGGAGTACCAACACAATTTTATGATTTAGATGATAAAACAGCAGGATTACATGGCTCTGAATTGATATTAGTTGCAGCAAGACCAGCTATGGGAAAAACAGCATTTGCATTAAATATTGCAACAAATGCAGCATTAAGAGCAAATGTACCAGTAGCAATATTTAGCCTCGAAATGTCAAAAGACCAATTAGTGAACAGAATGTTATGTAGTGAAGCAATGGTAGACAGTAATAAAGTAAGAACAGGAAAATTAGATGAAGAAGACTGGACAAAACTTGCAGAAGCAATAGGACCACTTTCAGAAGCTGGAGTATATATAGATGATACACCAGGTATATCTGTAATGGAAATAAGAACAAAATGTAGAAAACTAAAGATGGAAAAAAATATAGGACTTGTTGTTATAGACTATTTGCAGTTAATATCAGGAAGCAATAAAAGAAATGGAAGTAGAGAACAAGAAATATCAGAAATAAGTAGATCATTAAAAGTATTGGCAAAAGAATTAAATGTTCCAGTAATAGCATTATCACAGCTATCAAGAGCTGTAGAACAAAGAGATGACCATAGACCTATGCTATCAGATTTGCGTGAATCTGGAGCAATAGAACAAGATGCGGATATAGTAATGTTCTTATATAGAGATGATTATTACAATAAAGAAAGTGCTGAAAAAGATATTGCAGAAGTAATAATAGCAAAACAAAGAGGTGGTTCAACAGGAACTGTAAAATTGTATTGGATGGGAAATTATACAAAGTTTGTAAATATAGAAAGAAGATTTGATGATTGAAAAAATAAAAAAGAGTTGCAAATAAAATAAATAGATGTTATAATATATGCGTTTGCCAAAAGCACTTATAAAAAAATGGAGGTAGCATAATGGCTGAAGCAACAAATCGGTTACAAAATTTTCAACAATTTTTACAAAAATTAATGGGCAATGAATACAGTAACCAAATGGTAGATCAACTTGTCAAGTTGAATCCATATGAAAGCAAGCAAATTACAGTTTTTCAAAATTGGTTGTCATCTTCAAAAGATGACCAATTTGATTTTATGATTTGGCTTGTTGGAGCAATCAACTCGTTGTATAAATCTCATAAATATACGACGGCATACAAACTTTCAGTAGTAAATGCAACAGAAAAAAAAGCAATTTTGAATGAGGTGAAGTTGATTGTAAGAGAAGAAGCCCAAGCTATGGTATAAGGAATAACCTTACAAAATCCAATGACCACCCTTGTTATAATACAAGGGTGGTTTGCCATATTTAGATATTGATTTGAATTTAAGAAAGGTAAAAAATGAAACAAAAAATAATAGAAACAATAAAAAAATATAATTTAATAAATTCAGGAGATAAAATAGTGTTAGGAGTATCTGGTGGACCAGATTCAATTGCAATGTTAGATATTTTAAATCAATTAAAAGATGAATTTTGAAATATATGTTGTACATGTAAATCATAATATTAGAGGAAAAGATGCTGATGAAGATGAAGAATATGTAAAAAAATATTGTGAAAAATATAATATAAAATGTTTTTCTAAAAAAATAGATGTGCCTACAATTGCCAAAACTAAAAAAATTGGAACAGAAGAAGCTGGAAGAAAAGTAAGATATGAATATTTTGAAGAAATTTTAAAAGAAACAAAATCAAATAAAATAGCAATAGCACATAATAAAAATGACAAAGTAGAAACAATAATTATGCATTTACTTAGGGGAAGCGGAATTTCAGGCTTAAGAGGAATAGAACCAATAAGAGAAGAAAAATTTATAAAACCATTAATAGAATGTGATAGACAAGAAATAGAAAATTATTGCAAAGAGAATAATTTGCAACCAAGAATAGATAAAACAAACTTTGAAAATGAATATACAAGAAATAAAATTAGAAATATTGTAATACCATATATAAAGAAAGAATTTAATCCTAATATTATAGAAACAATAACAAGGTTAGCAGATGTAGTATCAAGTGAAGATGATTTTATAGAAAATGTATCAAATGAAAACTATAAAAAATTACTTGTAATAGGGGAAAAGAATAGAATTGAATTAAAACTAAAAGAATTTAATTTATTAGATGAGGTGTTAAAAAATAGAATTATATTAATAGCAACAAGAAAACTATTTGGATCAACACAAGGAATAGAAAAAGTTAATATAGAAGATATAATAAAATTATGTAATAATAACATAGGAAATAAATTTTTAATGCCAAATAAAAATTTAAAAGTATTAATACAAAATAAAAAAATTAATTTTATAAAAATTGATTAAAAATCAGTATATCCCTAGAAAACATTGAAAAAATGTAACAAAAAAGACACAAAAAAATCACTTAAAAACTATTGAAAAATGAAAAAAGGTATGTTATAGTTTTCGATGTAAAAATGGTATTGTGTAATAATACAAGGAAGGTAGGTAGTAAATTGAAAAAAGGAATAAAAACACTAGCGATGTGGTTAATAATTGGGGTAATAGCAATTGTATTAATAACATCAATAATGGAAAATAGAAGTTCACAAATAACTTATTCAGAATTAATAACAAGTATTGAAAATGGAGAAGTTGAAAAAATAAAAATTTCATCAACAGGTTCACAAGCAACTGTAAAAATGAAAGATTCTAAATTAGAAAAAGAAGTAAGTATACCAAGTTTAGACAGTTTTATGACATATTCACAAGATTATTTAAAAACAGGAGCATTTTCATTAGAAGAAGAAAAAGAATCAATATGGATAACAGCATTAGGATTTATAACACCATTTGGACTTCTTGCAATATTTTTAGTATTTTGGTTTATAATGATGAGTGGAAATAATCAAAATGGAACAAAATCTATGACATTTGGAAAAAGCAAAGCAAGAATGATAAATGCAGGAGAAAAAAATAGAGTAACATTTGATGATGTTGCAGGTGTAGATGAAGAAAAAGAAGAATTACAAGAGATAGTAGAATTCTTAAAAAATCCAAAGAAATTTACAGATATGGGTGCAAGAATACCAAAAGGAGTTTTACTAGTTGGTCAGCCAGGTACTGGTAAAACATTATTAGCAAAAGCAGTGGCAGGAGAAGCAGGAGTTCCATTTTATATAATAAGTGGTTCAGATTTCGTAGAAATGTTTGTTGGTGTTGGAGCTTCAAGAGTAAGAGATTTATTTGAACAAGCAAAGAAAAATGCACCATGTATAATATTTATAGATGAAATTGATGCAGTAGGACGTCAAAGAGGTGCTGGTTTAGGTGGAGGGCATGATGAAAGAGAACAAACATTAAACCAATTATTAGTAGAAATGGATGGTTTCTCAGATAATGAAGGTGTTATCATTTTAGCAGCAACTAATAGACCAGACGTATTAGATAAAGCATTATTAAGAGCAGGAAGATTTGACAGACAAATAGTAGTTGGAAGTCCAGATGTAAAAGCAAGAGAACAAATTCTTGAAGTACATGCAAGAAAGAAAAAATTAGCAGATGATGTAGACTTAAAAGTAATTGCAAAAAATACATCAGGATTTGCAGGAGCAGATTTAGAGAATGTATTAAATGAAGCAGCATTATTGGCAGCAAGAAGAAATTATAAAGAAATAGGAATGAAAGAAATTGAAGATGCTATGGTAAAAGTAACTATGGGTCCTGAAAAGAAAACAAGAGTAAGAAGTGAAAAGGAAAATAGATTAGTAGCATATCATGAAGCAGGTCATGCTGTAGTAAGTAGATATTTACCAACACAAGATCCAGTACATCAAATATCAATTATACCAAGAGGAATGGCTGGAGGATATACAATGTATAGACCAACAGAAGATAAATCATTTATGTCAAAAACAGAAATGGAAGAAAATATAGTATCACTTCTTGGAGGAAGAGTTGCAGAAGCATTAATACTAAATGATATTTCAACAGGAGCAAGCAATGATATAGAAAGAGCATCACAAATAGCAAGAAATATGGTTACAAAATATGGAATGAGTGAAAAAGTAGGAACAGTAATGTTTGGCGGAGGAGAAGGTGAAGTGTTTTTAGGAAGAGACTTTGCACAAACAAAAGACTATTCAGAAGAAACAGCAGCATTAATAGATGAAGAAGTAAAAAGAATAGTTCAAACAGCATATGAAAAAGCAGTAAAAATCTTAACAGAACATGTTGATAAACTTCATGCAGTTGCAGGAGTACTAATGGAAAAAGAAAAAATCGAAGGAGAAGAATTCGATAATATTTTTAAAGAATAAAAATTATAAAGAAAAGAAAAATAAAAAGTTTTTCTTTTCTTTATTTTTGCCTAAAAATAAGGTGTAACAAAGATTTTGTTCTATACAGTTCTATTGACAAAATATGATATTTGTAGTAATTATATAGTATAAAAAACGGAAGATATACAATAGGAGAGGAGTACTTATGAGAATTCAAGATTTAGCAATTATATTTATAATAATAATATTGCCAATTTCAATAGTATTAGGAGCATATACACAGATGCAAATAAGTACAATATCATTACAAACAGAATATGATATGAAATTGATTGCTGCAACAAGTGATGCAATAAAAGCATTTCAAATAAATACTGCAAATAGTTCAACATCAGACATAGCAAATTCAAAAATAAGAGATATTGAAGCCTCAGTCTCAACGTTTAAAGCATCAATAAAATCAGTATTTGGAATGAATGGATATTCAGAAGACGAAATGAACGAATATATTCCAGCATTAGTTTATACAATGTATGATGGATTTTATATTTATTCAAGATTTAATAATCAAAATTATTTATACGAAGTTGATGAAAATGGAAATGTTACAAATAATCCATTAGATAAAAATGGAGAAAATGTATTTGGACTAAAACCATATATTTCATATAGTGTTAAATATAACCCAAATTCAGATTTGGATATAGTAATAACATATTCGTTAGATAACTACATTTCAATAAAAGGTATGGTAAAAGTTGATGGAGAAAAGCAATATTGGGATAAATCAGGATATTTAATTGATGGAATAAAGAAAGATGCGAGTGGAAAAATAACATATAATGGTGTGGAAATAGATAAAAATGTTGTTTTAAGTGAAGACTTACCAGCCATTGGTTCATTGGAAAAAGGTACTTATAAATATGTTAGATATAATGGAACAAAATATTATTTAGATGAAAGAAATGCAAGGGTAATATATTTTCTTAATGGAAATTTAATGGAAATAAATCCAACATCAGATTATGATAAATATAAAGACATGATTGAAAAAGGAGAAAGTTTAAGTGAAGAGTTGCCACAAATAGGAACATTGGCAAGAGGTAATTACAAATATATCGTATATAATGGAACCAAATATTATTTAGATGAAAGAAATACAAGAATAATATATTTTCTTAATGGAAATCTGATGGAAATAAAACCAAAATTAGATGAGAATATAGAATCATCTTATAAAAAATATGAAAACATGATTGAAAATGGAGAATCAGCATATAAATTTTATGATGAGGCAAATAAATTCACACAAAGTGTAAAAAATGTTTTAGCAAATTTGACAAATAAAGACGCACAAGATTTTATTATAAATAGTAATGGAGAAACAATTCAAACAACAGTATTTTCTGATGAAACTGAATACAAAATATTTGACTTTAACTCAGACTCATCAAAACCAGAAAAAAATATAGAATGTAGAAGTTCAAATTTTAATCAACATAGATTAGCAGTTATAAAAAATAAAATTAGAACAAACTTAGCAATTGCAATAACAAACTTTAATTCAGCATATAATATTGAATTCCAAATGCCAGAATTAACAGAAGAAGATTGGGCAAAAGCTATGAATAATATATCATTAATAAGTTTTATACAAGGAATTGATATAGGAGGAAAGACTTATAATGGGTATACAATTATTAATAATTCTGAAAGTAAAGAAGTTGTGAGAGAAGAAAATATATATATTTTAGGAAATGATGGATTTTACCACAGAATAGGAGACAAATATTTACTAGAAGCAAATAATATAGGAGGAAACTCTGAATATAATTCAAATGTTAATGCTTCAGGAAGATTAAATTTAGATTTTAATAAACAAAGAGCATATACAGAAGATGGAAGTACAGTATATTATTATCCAATATCTAAATATTATGCATCATACAATAGTATAGTTAATCAAAATTATTGGGATAAAGATTATGATAATTATAATGACATATATGCATATGTAGCCACCAAAAATGTTAACTTAAGAAAGGCCTTTTACATGGCTTTGGGACGTGAAAGATATGGAATGTATAAAAGCAATTAATGAGAAAAGAGGAAAAAATAATGAATTATGCAGATATAAAAATAGCAGATGTAGCAAATGGAAAAGGAGTTAGAGTATCCCTATTTGTTAGTGGTTGTAATCATCATTGCAAAGGATGTTTTAATGCACAAGCATGGGATTTTAACTATGGAAAAGAATTTACGGAAAAGGAAATTGATAAGATATTAGAAGACTTAGATCACCCATATGTTTCAGGATTATCACTTTTAGGGGGAGAACCATTAGAATATTCAAATCAAAAAGGATTGTTACCATTAGTAAAGAAGGTGAAAGAAAAATTTCCAGATAAAAATATATGGTGTTATACAGGATATAAATTTGATGAAGATGTTGAAGAAAATATGTTTGAAAATTGGCCAGAAACAAAAGAATTAATGTCATATATTGATGTTGTTGTTGATGGAAAATTT
>ERZ773150.3716-NODE-3716-length-9761-cov-3.424068_pt1 | contig 9761 bp, 5 predicted proteins | sample MGYA00580845_ERZ773150 | MGnify/ENA primary metagenome ERZ773150 (study PRJEB29015, sample SAMEA2737848) | human gut metagenome | biome: human gut; feature: human-associated habitat; material: faeces | place: China | collected 2012 ...
ATGTTCCTAATATTCAAACGGATAAATTTAATACTTATATCGAACTGACGTTATAATAGGAATCAAACACATGGTTGTCCAACAGCTCGCAACCTTTCTCGTACGGCACATTGCCAACCTCCATACGGATACCCTCCAGAATGGTATAGGTATGTGCCGGCACTCCCTTGTAATTTCCCCATTGCATGACGGAATCCACGGCATTCGGCCCCATCACGGCAATCTTTCCGACGTCGCCCTTGTCTAACGGCAGGATACCGTTGTTATGCAACAGCACCATGGACTTGCGCGTAACGTCCAACGCCATTTGGCGGTGCATATCACAATCCACTGTATCGATGCTGATACGGCTCCAAGGTACAAGCGCATCGTCGTCCATCTCGCCCAAAGCAAAACGGGCTTCCAACAGGCGGCGAAGGCTGGTGTCGATGCGATGTTCCGTAATCAACCCTCTTTCTACCGCCTCGTCCAAATGGGCATATTCCACGCCACATTCCAAATCCGTCCCGTTGATAACGGCTGAAGCACTGGAGGTAGCTGCATCAGGATGGGTTTCATGGCGCCCCTGATAGAAAAAATCGCTGATGGCACCACAGTCGCTTACCACCAAATGCTTATACCCCCACTCATCCCGCAATATCTGTGTGAGCAACCGGTTGCTTCCACAACAAGGTTCTCCCTCAAAACGCTGATAGGCACACATGACTTCTTTCACGTCCGCCTCTTGCACCAACGCCTTGAAAGCCGGAAGATACGTTTCCCATAAGTCACGTGGCTCCAGATTTTCCACATCGAAAGAATGGCGCTTGGCCTCGGGACCGCTGTGCACAGCATAATGCTTGGCACAAGCGTGTGTCTTGTCATACTTGGCATCAGCCGGCCCTTGCATGCCCTGGACTACCGCCACGCCCATACGGGTGGTCAAGTAGGGGTCCTCCCCCCAAGTTTCCTGTCCTCGTCCCCAACGCGGGTCGCGGAAAATGTTCACGTTGGGATTCCAAAACGTCAACCCTTCGTTGCCCCGTCCGTAACGGCCATGGCGACGGGCATCATGGAATTTGGCACGCCCCTCATCACTCACCGTCACATAAATATCTTCTATCAGCTTGTCGTCGAACACGGAAGCCATCCCCATCGTAATGGGATAAACCGTAGCCAAACCGTTACGGGCCACCCCGTGCAACGCCTCGCTCCACCAATTATAAGGCTTGATGCCCAAACGCTCCACGCCGGGAGACTGGTTTTGCATCAACGAGATTTTCTCTTTCAACGTCAACCGCTTCAACAAATCGTCCGCACGTTCCTGCGGCGACAAATCAGGATTTTTGTAAGGTTCGTCCTGCGCCCATCCATCGGATACCAAAACACAGCCCAAACATAACACAACTAATTTTCTTTTCATATTCCACTTTTTATGATTTTAAAATACATTCATCCAACCAAACGGATAATGAGTGGCAGGCATCCTCCACATAAGGAAAACCATCATGAAGCCCCCAACCATGCCAATAAGAAGGATAGACATGCAGAGCCGCCGGTATCCCCCTTTCCAACAAAGCCTTATAATAATTCAAAGCATTCAAGGACGAGACCACCCCATCCTGCCCCCCTAAAAGGAGTATGGCCGGAGGCGTAGTCTTATCTACCTGCTTCTCGCAACTGTAAAAATCCACCGTCTCGGAAGAAGGATGCATCCCCAAAAAACGTTCGCGTGAACCTTTATCTGTATAAGACTCATCCATAGTAATAACCGGATAAAACAAAACCTGAAACTTCGGTTGTACCCCGAATTCCGGATGAGTAGCCATTACTGCAGCCAAATGCCCACCGGCAGAAAAGCCCATAATACCCATTTGTGCCGTATCACAACGCCACTCCAAAGCATTTCGTTTAATCAAGTCGAACATCTTGCGGACATCGGCAATCGACCGCCTGAAATCACCTTCGGGCAAACGGTAATGAAGAACAAACAAAGCTATCCCTTTTTTATTGAAAAAGGATGCCCAGTCATATCCCCCCTGACGGAAAACCAATCCACCGTATCCACCTCCTGGCAATGCTACAACAGAACATCCTGTACGTAAAGAATCGACAGGCATAAAACACCGGGCAAAAGGCGGATTTCCTTCAAAACAAACCTCATAGCTATCCACCGGATAGACTTTCCCGCTATTTACATCCACATCAAAACAACTTTGGGAAACGGTTTTCACCGGTATCCCACAAATAAAAAAAACAAATAATATGTACCGGACAAGATTCTTCATCTTATTCAATCTTTAATGCGACCGTTCCTGACTTCAAACGTTCGCCAGTTGCAATGACCTTAACTTCTCCCGGCTCCGTACCAGATTCTACCACAGCCACCAATTTTCCCCCGAATGTACGCATGTAATTGGAAGAGAAAGAAGTCAAATCCGTGGCATCACCATTACACAAGGTCTTCAGCCGTGCGCCTCCTTCCACTCTGAAAAAGAGCATGGATGCATCTCGCGGACACAAATTACCATCTTTATCCAAGACCTCCACCGTGATAAATGCCAGATCATCGGCACTAGCCTTAATCCGGCTCCGATCAGCAGTCAAACGAATCTGGCATGGTTCGTTAGCCGTCCTTACCACACGTTCTTCACATGGCTCACCCGATTCGTCATAAGCTACCGCCTTTATTTCGCCCGGTTCATATCTCACATCTTCCCAAACCATACGATAACGGGTAAATTTCCCTGAAGCGTCCTTTGTACGGATACCATGGCTCACCCCGTTGACAAACAACTCCACTTTGGGATAATTGGTGTAACATTGTACAGGAACAGACATGCCCGTCCGATCCGGCCATGTCCAATGGGGACTCACATGCAGCACCGGCTCATCGCTCCACACGCTTTTATATAGATAAAATCGATCCTTTTTCAACCCGGCTAAGTCTATAATACCAAAATACGAACTTCGAGAGAGAGAGCCTTCACCATAAGGAGACGGCTCGCCCAAATAATCAAAGCCCGTCCAAACAAACTCTCCCAGAAGAAATTCGTGGTCATCCTGCTGCGCGAGTTCCGTATCCGGAGCGCTCCCCCAAGGCACATAATCCATATCGTAACTGGATACCTGATAGTCGTGATACCAAGGTGTCCAATTGTCTTTCACCGGGAACTTGTACACCCCACGGGAACTGACAGCAGAACTAGTTTCGCTACCATATAAAATATAATTTGGATGCTCACCATGTTGTTTTGCATAATCAAAATGCTTGTAATTGAACCCCACCAAATCCACGGCATCTGCCAAGCCATTCTCAATGGCCTTCCAATGGTTGTTGAAACCGGCCGTGGACGGACGGGTCGGATCTTCACGACGGACAATATCGGCCAAGAAACGAGCCGTCTCGCCTCCGTTCCCCATATCCTGCTCACGAACTTCATTCCCTATACTCCACATGATAACGCAAGGATGGTTCCTATCCCGATGTATCAAATCCACAAGATCCCTTTCTGCCCACTCATCGAAGAACCTATGGTATCCATTCTTACACTTTCCATTTCTCCATTCGTCAAAAGCCTCGACCTGTACCATAAACCCCATCTCATCACATAAATCCAACAACTCCACAGCCGGAGGATTATGGCTAGTACGGATGGCATTACATCCCATGTCTTTCAGCATTTCCAACTGGCGTTCTATCGCCCTCTTGTTCACAGCCGCACCTAACGACCCTAAATCATGATGCAGGCATACGCCTTTTAACTTCAGAGATTCTCCATTCAAAAAGAATCCTTTGTCTTTATCAAAATCCAACGTCCGGAACCCGAAACGGGTAGAAATGCTGTCACGCAACAGCCCATCTGCATATACGCGGGTAATGACTGTATACAGAACCGGATTCCGAGGAGACCATAATAACGGGCGGGCAACCTTGCATGACTGTTTAAAGTCTACATCACCGTCCACCTTTCCATTTGAAACAGTATGAGACACCCTTATCCCTTGAGAATTATACAAATCTGTTTCCAATCTTATACTTTTGGCCTTTCCATGATTCTCGACCGTAGTACTAACCTCCACCATCCCATGCTTCGACGTAATCTCCGGCGTTGTCACACATGTCCCCCAATGCGCTACGTGCACTTCATCCAACTCCACCAACCTAACAGGCCTGTAAATACCTGCCCCCGTATAGAAACGAGACATAAAAGGCTTATTTTCCACCTTGACCAAAAGAATATTCTCCCGATCAAAATCATAATAAGGAGTCAAATCCAACGAAAACGAAGAATAACCATAAGGACGACCTCCCACGAACGTTCCATTCAAAAATACCTGTGCATTGCTCATTACCCCGTCAAATTCCACATAAATCCGTTTTCCCGGCTTTTTGGAAGATACTAACTTCCGGCGATACCATCCTGTCCCGGAAGAGGGCAATGCACCTGTGCGGCCTGTATACAACTTGGCTTCCGTATCGCCATTCTCTATAATCCGGTCAAATTGCAAATCCTGATTCAAATCGAAAGGGCCAGCTATGGCCCAATCGTGCGGGACACGCACAGGATTCCAAAGATCTCCTCCACTAACCAAGGCTTCGTCTATTGACAAATCCTTCTTTACAAACTCCCATCCATCAGAAAGCAGTTCCACCTTACGAGATTGTGGAAAAGCCTGCATGGAAAGGAGCAACAAGACAAAAAGACATTTTATACTCATATTCCTCATACCTATGCAAACATTTATTTTAGAGTTCAACATCGTTTTGGAATTTGATATCTTCGGAAGAAGCTCCCACCATAAAGGTATATTCTCCCTTAGGAGTGACAAACTTGCGCTCCTGCTCATCCCAATAACGCAAATCCTTCTTCGGTACACCGATCGTCACTTTGGACGTTTTACCTTTCTTTATATGTACCCGCTTAAAACCATGCAACTGTTTAAACGGCATGTATGTGCCGGTTTCCGGATACTTCACGTAGACTTGTGCTACCTCATCGCCATCATACTTCCCGGTATTGGAAACTTCAAAGCTGACTTTCACAGTATCTTGCTCCACATTCACTCCCTTGCTTTTATAGCGGAACTTGGTATAACTCAAACCGTAACCGAACTCATACAAAGGTTGGCCTTCAAAATACTGGTAGGTACGTCCCTTCACGGAATAATTGTCAAAAGCCGGAATCTCATCCAAAGAATTATAATAGGTGAGAGGCAAACGGCCGCCCGGGTTATAATCACCGAATAAAACCTCTGCCACAGCATTTCCGCCCTGCTCACCGGGGTACCATGCGTTGAGAATGGCCGGGACATTCTCGTCCATCCAGTTTACGGCCAGGGAACTTCCGGCCACCAATACCACCACCGTGTTCGGATTGACCTTATAAAGTTCCTTGATAAACTCCTGTTGGTCTATCGGCAGTTCCAAAGTGAAACGGTCCTGTCCCTCTCGTTCTATGGACTTATTGATGCCCAACACAGCCACCGTCACATCGCACTCCGCCGCTACCTTACCGGCATCGCCATAACGAGCCAATACGTTTTTTTGCGAACCGGCCGAAGGAGCTTTCCAATACAATCCGGCAAAACAGTCCCCGCCATTGTCAAAGTACTCCACGCGCAAATCGTATGTTTTTCCGGCCTCCAACTTTATCATGGCTTCATCCATCTGCACGCTATGCTCGGTCCAAGCGTCTATCACCTTCTTGCCGTCTACATACACCCGGCAACCGTCGTCCGACTTCATCCCCAACGTGTACACTCCTGACACGATAGGTTTCAACTGTCCCGTCCACCGGATAGACATAGGTGCTTCAGGTTGGAAACGGTCGGGCTTGTGCACCGGGTCATAAAGCAGCTCTTCTTCCATCCGGACAGAAGCCTCACCGGACAAGCTATTGTTCCGGTAATATTCCACTTTCAAGCCCTCGGGGAAATAGGTTTTCGTCACCGGTTCAAAATCTTCGCTGGCGGAAACCCAAGGAGCATAAGCGACCTTGAAACCGTATTCTTCCGCATACTGCTTGATTCCGTCGAGAATCGTCACCGGCTCATTCTTCGGCGTACCGCTGTAATCCCCGAACTCGCAATGCCCCGCACTGATGCCTACAACAGCTATGGATTTCACCTTTTTGGGATTCAACGGTAAAAAGTTATCTTTGTTTTTCAGCAACACCATACTTTGACGTGCTGCCTCCAAAGCCAAATCCTGATGGGCCTTGCAGCCTACCACGGACGGTTCTATCTGGTTATATGGGTTCTGTGACGGGTCGTCAAACAATCCCAACATCATACGTCCCCGGAGAATCCGGTAAGCAGCGGAATCTATGTCCGCTTCGCTCACCATATATTGCCGGTAAGCCTTCAACAGCCCTTCTCCATACACCTGATTACCGCATTCCAGATCCAACCCGGCTTTAACGGCCAATGTTGCGGCCGCCTCACGGGTCTTCACATAATGGTGCTTGGTAATCATCCATTCAGGTGCACTACAATCCGAAACAATATAACCATTAAATCCCCAATCTCCACGCAACACATTCTTTATCAAATAGGTATTCACCGTACAAGGTACATCGTTCACGGCATTGTAGGCCATCATGATAGATTGCGCCTTTCCCTCCGTAATACAACGTTCAAAAGAAGGCAAGTAATACTCTCTCAAATCACGCTCCGACACCTTGGCATTGCAACTCGAACGGTTGTGCTCTTCATTGTTCACCGCAAAATGCTTCGGGGTGGAAACCGTCTTCAGATACCGGGGATGATTGCCTTGCAAACCTTTCACGAAAGCCACTCCGAGCACCCCGCTCAAGTAGGGATCTTCTCCGTACGTCTCCGGCGTACGCCCCCAACGGGGGTCACGGGCCATATTGACCGTGGGCGACCAGAAAGTCAGCAAATCACTTGCTCCGGCTATCTGCTTTTTCCCGTATTCCAATTCTTTCCATCGTCCGCGCGCCTCGTCCGAAATGGCAGAAGATATGCGATACAATAACTCCGGATTCCACATGGCAGCCATACCTATGGCCTGCGGAAACACCGTGAAATCCCCAGGCCGCACGACTCCATGCAAAGCTTCATTGCCATGATTGTACTTATCTATCCCCAAACGCCCGATAGCCGGGGCATCATTGACCAACAAGGAAATCTTTTCTTCCACGGTCAAACGGGACAACAGATCCATGATACGCTCGTGTTGAGGCGCTTTCATATCTCTGAACAACTCAGTTCCTCCGCCTGTTTGCCCTGACAAAGGTAGGGCACACAAGGCCATGGAACAGCCGACTACTTTCAATACATTCATACTTGACAGTTTAATAGATTATTGTGTTAAAGGTTTTAGGTTGTAATTTCAAAATCATCATCTTATCGCCACAGGCCAACCGTACATCGCGCTCGGTAGCTTCCCTGTTCATGCAAAACACAAGGGTTTCCCCATCCGGATTCCGGAAGGCCAGCACGTCATTCCCCTTTTCCACTTTGAGCTTATGGGCACCCGGTTTCAAGAAATGGCTCAAATGTTTCAGCAAATAAAACTCCGGTGTATAGACCGCCTCCTTTGTAGAAGAAAGGACACGCACCAATGCGTTCTGTTTCCATCCCCACGAACTGGCTCCCTCATCCTGAAGCACCATATTAAAATACATATACGTATTCACGCCTCCGTCAAGATAAGTTTTAATCAAATCAAAGGTATGTTCGGCAGCCGCCCAATCGAAAGTACCGCTTCCACACTCGTTTTCCGTCTGCATCAACTGCATTTCAGGATATTTGTCATGTATCTCGCCCACAATGTCCTTGCCTTCCCACTGCAAACCGATGCCACGTACATAACGTGCCGCTGCCGTATCCTGCATCACGCAATCTAAATCAGCCATACGGTTGCAGTTGAACGTACCGAAATACAAATCCACTTCCGGATGTTCTTGTGCAAAGAGCGGACCGAGATACCGGCCGATAAAGTTGGCCATTGAAGCGGGTGTCCAACTGCAATTCGGCCACTGGTTCTTGGTGTAAGGCTCGTTTTGGAACTGTAACAAAGAAATGTTTACTCCCTCCTTCCGATAGGCTTCCACAAACTTGGATTGATAGAGCGCGTATGCCTTCAGATACTCCGGCTGCTGAATGAGATGGTCGCCTTCCACCTCGTTCTCTTTCGTGAATTCATTATGGTCTCCCGGTGCCGTAGCATAATGCCGGGTGGCTTTCATCCACACCGGCGGCGTCCAAGGCGAAGTCCATAACCTAAGCTCCGGATTCTGCTTTAACGCGGCCTTCACGTATGGAATCATCGCCTGCTTGTCACGCTCTATGGTGAAATGCCGCATTTCAAAGTCTCCGGCCGTATCATTGCATGTATAATAATCACGGGCAAAATCGTTAGCCCCCATAGGAATACGCCCGTATGCAAAATGTATCCCTTCCGGAGCAAACAAAGCCTGCATGACCTCCTCCCGTTTTCCATCCGGCAACAACGCAAGGGCATCCCATCCAATCTCTCCGAAAGACCCGCCGAATCCGTCGAACGACTGTTCCCGTTCATCGGAAACCACAATGTCCGGCACCGCCCCATCCGCCGATTGCACTTCCACCACCGCTTGTTTCCAAAATTCCGTTTCAGACGTGGTATACACCTTTACCTCTTGTGTGCAAGCCAAAAGCCCGTAACTTGCCCACAGACAAATCCCTAATCGATAATTCTTTTTCATTTTACTATTTTGTTAACATTTAGTTATTGTTTTTCATACCCAAAGAAGGAGGTACGTCTTCCGCCCCACTACCCCATTCCTTGTTGCATCGGTTTCCCATGACAAACTCAAGTTTACCTCCATTGACGATGTCTTCATGGCTAAACCAAGGTTTTGTCCAAACCTTCCCATTCAACTTAGCCGACTGGATGTATTTGTTCTCTTCCGAACAGTTTCGGGCTATGATTTCCAGTGTCTTCCCATTGCTCAATTTCAGTTCTATGGAAGAGAAGAAAGGACTTCCGATATGATAAACCGGCAATCCGGGTGTTACCGGATAGAATCCCATCATGGAAAATACCACAAACGCTGAAAGACCTCCGCCGTCCTCATCGCCGGGCATCCCCATCAGGTCGTTGCGGAACCACTGATGTACCAACGAACGTATGCGATGCTGTGCCTTCCACGGAGCCCCGGCATAATTATATAAATAAGGTATATGCAAAGAAGGCTCGTTACCCATGGAATACTGCCCCACGTTACCCGTATGGTCGGGAAGCTGGGCATAAAACTCATACTTCGGCCGTCCTAACCACTCGTTGAAGGTGGCATCGAGATTCCGGACGAACGCCTCTTTTCCTCCCATCAGCTTCACCAAATCGCCTGCATTGTGCTGCACGTCCCAACGATATACCCAGGCATTGTTCTCGCCATAGTAATCCCGCGCCCCCATCCCTCCGGAGAAACGGTAGTCGAACGGTTCTATAAATTTGCCTTCTTTATCTTTGGGATGGAAAAACGAAGTTTGCGGATTAAACAGGTTACGGTAATTGTAAGAACAATCCAGATAATGTTTCGCCTCATGCTCCAAACCCAACGCGGCAGCCATGCGGGACAGGCACCATTGGTCGTAAGAGGTACCCAAGGTAACAGCCACCGCCTGCCGCTTTTCCCAAGAGTTTACTTCCGGCACGGTTTCTTTCTCGCCGGGATAGAGAGCCGGAATATATCCTTTCTCCATGTAGAAGCTGTCCAACCACCCGGGAGCAGCGGAAGACCACGGTGCCAACGTTTTCTTCTCCAAGCTGT
>ERZ773150.3721-NODE-3721-length-9748-cov-4.744764_pt1 | contig 9748 bp, 6 predicted proteins | sample MGYA00580845_ERZ773150 | MGnify/ENA primary metagenome ERZ773150 (study PRJEB29015, sample SAMEA2737848) | human gut metagenome | biome: human gut; feature: human-associated habitat; material: faeces | place: China | collected 2012 ...
CGCTTCTCGCCGAGGGGGTAAACCGCGTTTCCGTCCTCGTCGTAAACGGGGTTGAATTCGCCCGTGATGTAAGCCGAAATGATATTGCAGGCTACGTGACGGCTGTACTCGCTGTTTTCCATGCACACTCCGAACGCTATCTCAGGGTTGTCGGCGGGATAAAATCCCACGATGGTGGAGTTGAACTTCGTCATTGCGATGACCTCCGGCGTGCCTGTTTTCGTGCAGACGTTCTCCTTGCCGATACCCTTGAAGTCGTAGATGTTGTACCAGCCGCCCTCCATCAGGAAGTTCGCGTTTTCACTTACGCGCTTCATTCCGGCGTGCACCTCCGCGAATACGTCCTCCATGCCCTCGGAGAAATCCGCCATCACCTCGGGCTTTATCTCCTCGATGAGCTTGGTGTAGTCGTAGTTGTAGACAGCCTTCACGATGTGCGGGCGGTACCTTACGCCCTTGTTCGCGATGGTCATTGCCTGGGTCGCCAGGTGCAGCGGAGTCAGCAGGGTCTCCGACTGACCGATACCCGCCTGGATCGTATCCGACGCGTTCCACTCGATACCCAGCTTGTCGAACAGCTCCGGGGAGGTCATTCTGCCGGTGGACATCGGCAGCTCAAAGCCGAGGTCGGTGCCTACGCCGAATTTATTCGCCCAGTACGCCAGCCGGTCGATACCCATGCGGCGCGCGGTCTCATAGAAGAAAATGTTGCAGGAGTGCTTAAGTCCGAACTGCACCGTGATGGAGCCGTGAACTCCGGTACAGCCCGGGGTGTAGCTCGGCGCGTAGTACATATACCGACCCGTGCAGTTGATAGTGCTGGAGGCGTCGATAACACCCTCCGCAAGACCCGCCGTCGCGGTGATGGTCTTGAATGTGGAGCCGGGACGGTACTCGCCGTTTATCGCGCGGTTCAGCAGCGGGGAGTTCTCAGCGTTCAGAACGGACGCGTAGTCCTCGACGAGCTGGTTTATATCGTAGCTCGGGAGCGTCGCCATCGCCAGCACCGAGCCGTCCCTGACGTCCAGCACAACTGCGGAGCCTACCTCGGTATCCTTGCCTCGGAGGTTCGCGTCCATCGCCGTGGTGTAGTAAGGGGAGTGCAGGAAATCCATATGGTACTGCACTATTCGCTCCACCATGTTCTGGAAGTTGGAGTCTATCGTCAGCATTACGGACTTCCCCGCCTGCGGCTCCTTGGTTATCTCGTCGGAGATCATCATGCCGTCGGAGTTACGCGTTATCTCGCGGGTGCCGCGCTCGCCGCGCAGCGTGGATTCCAGCGCAAGCTCGATACCCGATGTGCCGATGATGTCGTCCAGCTTGTAGCCGGCGCTCTTCAGCTCGGCGTACTTATCCGCGGATATCGCCCCGACCGTTCCCCTGATATGCGGCGCGGTGGTGCCGTCGAGATAGACGCGGTTCCAGCCCTCGGAGATCTCCATGCCGGGCATGAGCGCGGAAAGCTCCTTCAGCTCCAGCACCGTGTCGCTGGATATCCCGGAGGCAAGCTCGTAGGGATTGTTGTTGTTGAATCCCTTCAGCTCCATTTCGTAGCGTACTCCCGCGATGCAGCGGCGCATCGGCTCCTCGTACTGGTCGGATATCTTGTAGTTCTCGTAGAGGGCGTTCATGCAGTTCTCTACCGTGGCGTAAACGCCCAGCTTCATGCGGGATTTCAGCGAATCCACGGCGTTGTCGCGGTCCTTTTCGAACTGGTAGGGCTGCGTTCTGGTAATGGGCAGGGTTTCGTTCCACTCGTCGCCGTGCTTCATCAGTATGGTAAGAATGCGGTAGATGACCTCGTTTTCCGTTCCGCTTTCCAGCGAGGCTTTCTGGAGCTTCACGCTGCAGTTCAGCTCGTTGGAGTTGAGTATTTTTCCGGTGCTGTCGGCTATCTTTCCGCGCGCCGCCTCGATGTCCTGGGTCGCGGTGTGGGTGCTCTGGGTCATGGCGAGGTACTTGCTTCCGTCGGCTATCTGTATTTCAAGAAGCCGCAGTCCGCACAGGAACGCCGCGCCTATCACTATTGCCGCAAGCACGGCAGACCTCAGCAGGTTCTGAAATTTTGACATTTATTCCTCCAGTTATGCGTTGGGACTGGGCGGTTTATTCCTCGGCGCCCTTGGTTATCTCTTCCTCCGCTGCGGCGTTTCCGGCGGCCTCCTCCAGGCGGCGCTCCTCCTTCGGGCGGAGCCTGTTGGATATGAGCCGCACCAGAAAATACACCGGCACCGAGAACGCGACAGCCCAGGCGTAGGCGGGCAGCAGCGAATGCAGGAACGATATCCCGGAGTATTCGCGCTCCCACACCCAGTGCAGGAACAGGAAGTCCAGCCCGCACATAATGACGCACACGGCGGTGTTCATCACAAGGTGGGAGAGCCAGTTCGATTTCAGCCAGAACCTCGACAGCAGCGAGATGAGCGGGCAGGATATCAGCAGCCACATCGACGAGAACCCAAGCAGCGTGCCGCTCGCCATATCCAGCATCAGCCCGCAGAAAACGCCGAACACTCCGGCGGCGAGTTCGCCCTCGAACATGGCAACGGCGGTGGCAAGCGGGATAATCAGCAGCGGACACCACCCGCGTATAAGCGGAGCGACCTCCCACAGGTAGAACATCAGCAGCACGACTGAATAGAGGAACCATCGGAAAAAGCAGCGCAGCCGTGCTTTCCGGGAGCGCGCCCGGAATCCCACCTTGCTTTTCGAGATATATTTTGCCATATGAATTATCCTTAAATCCGGAGAAACGGCGCAGTTGAGCTGCACCGTTCTTAATTATTGTGCGATATCGCCGAACGAAAGCCCCTTGCCGTCGAAATCCACGACCGCGTAGACGGTGGTGATAGCGAAGCAGTCCTCAGCCGGCTCTATCAGGGCGTGCTTGGAAAGCCCGTTGGGGTCGTCGTAGACCTCCTTTACCGTGCCGACGATGATACCCTCAGGGAACAGTCCGCTCTGACCGGCGGTGACTATCACGTCCCCCGGCTCAACGTCCGCGTCCTTGAGTATCTGGCTCATGAGGCACAGCCCTTGTTCGGCGGTGGAGGTGGAATTCTCAATAACTCCGGTCGCCTTGGTCCGCATAGTGTATACCCCGACGTTCACCTGCGGGGAGAGTATCGTAGACACCTTCGCGTAATTCGGCGCGATGTCTGTTACCCTGCCGATGAGACCCACGGAGGTTATCACCGGGTCGTTGAGTGATAACCCGGTGCTGCTTCCCTGGTTTATCGTGAATCCGCCGTACATGTCGTTGGCGTTGCGTGCGATTATGCCGCACGGCTCAGAGAAAACGAGGTCCTTGTGCTCCTTGCTGAGCTGAAGCATTTCCCGGAGCTGCTCGTTTTCCTTCTGGAGCGCCTCGTAGTCCGCGGAGCGCTCGTACATCTGCGTGACAAGCTCGCGCAGCTCGTCGTTCTGCGCCTTGTAGGTATCGGCGTTGACCCACTTGTCGATGAATCCGTTAACTCCGTTTGAAATGGCGTTCGCCGCGGTGACGAACGGGTATGTTACCGTGCTGATGACCTGCTCGGGCAGTGTCTGGGTGCCCGCGGCGACGGCAACGTAGGTCATAAGTCCCAGCAGCAGCGCCGCGATACAGAGTATGATTTTGAATTTGACGCTGTGGAAGAATTCTCTCATAGATGTTGTTCAGTTCATTTCTTCCGGCGCAGCCGGACGCAGTTTATCAGTAGATGTTCTCGTCCTCGCTGAGAACGTCCTCGAGCTTGTCGATGTTCTCAAGTACCTTGCCGGTGCCGTCAGCAACGCAGTCGAGGGGGCGCTCCGCGATCTTGACGGGCATGCCGGTTTCCTCGTGGATAAGCTGATCGAGCCCTCTCAGCAGCGCGCCGCCGCCAGCCAGCATTATGCCGGACTCGATGATATCGGCCGCAAGCTCAGGGGGAGTCTTTTCAAGGGTGGTCTTGATGGCGTCGATAACGTGGGAGAGCGGCTCGGAAATAGCCTCGCGGATCTCCTCGCTGGTAACTGTGATGTTCTCGGGCAGACCGTTGAGCAGGTTGCGGCCCTTGATGTCCATTACCGGCTCGGTGTCGCCGGTCTTGTATGCGGAGCCTATGCCCATCTTGATGTTCTCGGCGGTCCTCTCGCCGATGAGCAGGTTGTACTTCTTCTTGATGTAGTTGATTATCGCGGAATCGAACTCATCGCCGGCTACCCTTACGGAACGCGCGGTAACGATGCCGCCCAGGGAGATTATGGCGACCTCGCTGGTGCCGCCGCCGATATCCACGATCATGCTGCCGACAGGCTCGGCAACCGGGAGACCCGCGCCGATAGCGGCAGCCATAGGCTCCTCGATGATGGAAACGCGCTTTGCGCCCGCGTTCTGAGCCGCTTCCTTAACGGCGCGGCGCTCTACCTCGGTAACTCCGGACGGAATGCAGATGATGACGCGCGCCTTGCCCCTGCCGCGCAGAGCCTTCTTGATGAACTGCTCCAGCATGCTGGATGTCATGTCGAAGTCGGCGATAACGCCGTCCTTGAGCGGACGTACAGCCACGATGGAGCCGGGGGTGCGTCCGATGACGTCCTTGGCTTCCTGGCCTACGTAGCGCACGCACTGGAGCTTCTTGTCCACTGCAACCACCGAAGGCTCGCGGATAATGATACCCTTGCCCCTCATATATACAAGCGTGTTCGCCGTTCCTAAGTCGATACCGATGTCCTTGGTCATTCCAAACATTGTGCTTCCTCCGTTATATTCTGTGATATTTTACAGTATGCGGTCATTTCCTCGCACATACCTCTTATACATAATTGTACAATTATAATTATAGCATTATTGTGCTCTGTACGCAATGCATTATTAGCATAAAATTTCGGCTTTCTCAGACTTTTTTTTGGCTATTTTTCGGCATTTTTCCCAGGCGCTGAATTTATAGACCCGGCGGGAGATTATTTTTGAAAAAGCACTTGCAATAACTGATATTTTAAGATATAATATTAATATACAGACCATTCCAGACTTTTTCTGACTTTATAGATCACATCAATGAAAGGAAAACCGCCGACATGCTCAACGAAAAAGTGACCGTTACAATATGCGGAAAAGCGTATAATCTCCGCACGGACAATGCTTCCTCCCTGATACGCCAGGGTGAGGAGGCCGACCGCCGCATCACTGAATACTGCCGTGAAATGTCGCTCTCAAAGGACGACGCATGCGTTTTCACCGTGCTGGATCTCCTGGGGGATCTCGACTCCGCAAACGCCCAGCGGGATTCCTACGCCAAGAAGAACGCCGCGCTGGTCAGCACCGCGGAGAAGGGCGCGAAGGCTCTCGAGGAAAACAAGCTGCTCGCCTCCGAAAACGAGCTGCTCGCAAAGGACAGCGCCGCCCTCGCGGAGCTACGCCGGGAACACACCGAGCTTGAAGGCAAAAACGCCCAGCTCACCGAAACGCTCAGCGAAGCCAACGAGCGCGCCGAGCAGAACGCCAGCGCAAAGGCGGAGCTTGAAAAGTCCCAGCAGACCGTGAAGTCCCTCGAGGAGAAAAACGCGCAGCTCACCGGCTCGCTGAAGTCCGCCGAGGAGAAGTCCGAAGCGCAGAAGAAGGACATCGCGGAACTTGAGCGGCAGAACTCCGACCTGAAAAAGCAGGCGGCGAAGCTGGTGACAGTCACCGATGAGAACAAGAAGCTCACTGAAAGGCTGGACAAGGCTGCGAACACCGAAGAAGCGCTCCGCCGCAGCGAAGATCGCGTGTCCTACCTTGAGAAGGAATGCGGAAAACTCGACGCGGCAAACGCGGAGCTTAACACGCTGAAAAAGTCCCTCGCAGACGAGCAGGGCAAGAACTCCGACCTTGAGAAGAAACTCGCCGCCGCCGAAAAGAGCGCCGCAGAGCTTTCCGGCGTGAAGAAGGCTCTTGAAGTCGAACAGGGCAAAACCGCCGACCTGGAGAAGAAACTCGCCGCCGCTGAAAAGGGCTCCGAGGAGCTTTCCGGCGTGAAGAAGGCTCTTGAAGCCGAACAGGGCAAAACCGCCGACCTCGAGCGCCGCCTGGACGCCTCCCGCAGGGCGGCAGACGACGCGCAGAACAGCGTATCCGTGCTTGAAAAGGACATCGCCGCGCTCAAGTCCGAAAACGAGGAGCTTTCCGCGCTGCGCGAGAAGGCGGGAATGTACGAGGAGCTCACCGTGAAATTCTCGCAGATCGAAAACGAGAACGCGGCTCTCAGGGCGGGCGCAGGCTCCGACGCCTCCGAAGGCGCCGCCCCCGCGCAGATGGAGGAGCTGAAGAAACAGCTCTCCGACGCGCTCGCCGAGGTCAAGGAGCTGAGAAAGATAAACGCTTCCCTTAACCGGCAGCTTAACGAAATGCTTGAGGACGGTCAGCTTACATTATGAGTGAAATTCTTGCACCCCTCGGGGGGCTTTCAGATCTGCCCGCGGCGCTGAACACCGGCGCCGACGCGGTATATCTTGGTTTATCGGAATTTTCGGCACGCAAAAATGCCGAAAATTTTTCTGTTGAGGAGCTTAAAACAGCCTGCACCGAATGCCACAAGCGCGGGGTGAAAGTCTACGCCGCGCTGAACACGCTGGTGTACGACAGCGAGGCCGAAAAATTCGCGGAGTGCGTGAAAAGCGCTGCGGAATGCGGCGTGGACGGAATTATAATCCAGGATCTCGGCGCGGCTGAAATAGCGAAGCGGGTCTGCCCGAAGCTTCCGCGCCATGCCTCAACGCAGATGACGCTGAACAGCACCGCCGGAGTCAACGCGGCTCAGCAGCTCGGATTCTGCCGGGCGGTCATCGGGCGGGAGCTGTCCTTCGAACAGATAAAGCGCATCGCCGAAAACACCGGCATTGAACTCGAGGTTTTCGTGCACGGCGCGCTGTGCGTCTGTATCAGCGGACAGTGCTACATGAGCAGCATTTTCGGCGGGAGAAGCGGCAGCAGAGGTCTCTGCGCGCAGCCCTGCCGACTGGATTTCACCTGCGGGGACATGCACAGCGTGATTTCCCTGAAGGACAGCTCGCTCGTTCCGCACCTGCGGGAGCTTGACGACATCGGTATCGCCTCGCTGAAAATCGAGGGCAGAATGAAGCGCCCGGAGTACATCGCCTGCGCCGCCGACGCCTGCCGGAAGTCCATGGACGGCGGCAAATACGACTTTGAGCGGCTCTCCGGGATATTCTCAAGGGGCGGTCTGACCGACGGATATTTCACCGGCTCCATGCAGGACATGCAGGGCACCCGCAGCCGCGAGGACGTCGAGAACTCCGCGAAGGCGCTCAACGGCATAAAGGCGCTCTACAAGGCGGAATTCCCGCGTATACGCGCGGATATCCGCACGATTCTGAAACCCGGAGAGCCTGCGTTCGCGGCCGCTTCCTGCGGGGATATTTCGGCGGCTGTGCAGGGCGAAGTCCCGCAGCCCGCGCTGAATGCTCCGCTGACCTCCGAGGGCGTTTGCAGCCGCATGTCGAAGCTCGGCGGAACGCAGTTCTACGCCGGGGAAGTCACCGCCGAGGTCGGCGAGGGGCTGAACCTCCCGGCGTCCGCGCTGAACTCCCTGCGCAGGGAGCTTGTGGAGCAGCTTTCAGCCGCAGTCCTCGCGAAGAACACCCCGGACTACAGCCTGCGGGAACTCACGCCGCCGCTTTTCGGGGAGCACCCGGCGGCTCCGCTGAAATGGCGCTGCGAGGTGTATTCCGCAGAGCAGCTCAGGCAGGCCCTGGAGCTTCCGTTTGAGCTGATATACGCCCCCATGCGGCTTCTGGGTCTCTCCACGCCGGACAAGGACAGGATCGCGGTCATACCGCCGTTCGTGCTTTCCGACTGCGAGGACGAGGTTCGCGTAAAGCTCCGGGAGCTACGCGCGGCAGGCTTCACAAGGGGCATGGCGCAGACCCTCGGTCACGCGCTGCTCCTCCGTGAGGAGGGGTTCATACTCCACGGCGGACACCGCATGAACATCATCAACAGCTACGCCGCGGGAGTGTGCGGAGACTTCGGCTTCGAGGATATCACGCTTTCTTTCGAGGGTACTGCGGCTCAGCTCGCAGAGATCCGCTCCCCGATACCACGCGGGGTCGTGGCATACGGAAGGCTCCCGCTGATGATAATGCGGCGATGTCCGGTCAGCGGCGGGAAGCCCTGCGGAAGGGTGCGCCTGTTCGACGACGGCGGAACTCCCTGCGGCGAGTGCATAGCCGACCGCCGGGGCAATAAAATGCCGGTGCTCTGCGGCGGGAACAGCGTCGAGATACTAAACCCCGACCTGCTCATAATGAGCGACCGCAGCTCCGCCCTGGAGCCGTTCGATTTCGCGGTGCTGAAATTCACCGACGAAAAGGAGCTGAAGCCCATTCTCGATATGTACCAGAATAACGGGAAGCCCTCCGGGCCGCTTACCCGCGGTCTGTACTTCCGGGGCGCCGAGTAATTCCGCTCCGGCTGAGGGACTTTATCCCAGGCGGGCAGGCGGTTTTGTCTGCCCGCCTGTTTTGCGGGAGCCGCGCTGAATTACACAATGAAGGGAGCCTGAACATGCAGTTCTACAGATTTGACGGCAGCCTGAAAAGCTCCGGTGATACCCCGCCGGAAAAATGGGAAAACGCCCTCGCGGTGCTGACCTCCCGGGAAGCCGAGGAGATACCTCTGCCTCCGGAGCTTGTCCCTCCGGAAATGCCGCCGATGGTGAACCAGACGCAGTTCTGCGTGCTGAAAATGCAGCAGAAGCGTATGACCGGCAGCATACATATCCCCGCGCGGCACCAGCGCAGGGCGATACGTTTCACGTTCGCCTGGTCGGGGGAAAACCTCCTGCTGCTGGACGACGGCGGATTCGTCAGCGGATTCATCGAGCGCATGACTGCGCTGGTTCCGAAATTCGCCGACGGCGCCAACGACTTCCTCGCGGAGCTGCTCATCGACCTTATCCAGGGCGACCCAGGGTATATACAGCACCTGGAATCCCGGCTGGACGAGCTGGAGAAGTCGGTGCTTGACGGCGAGACCTCGAAGTTTATCGGCAGAATGAGCGTAGTCAGGAAGGAACTGAACCGCAACAACCGCATGTACGCCCAGCTCAGCGAGTTCGCGGAATCCCTCCAGGAGGACGCCTCCGAGCTTTTCGACATAAGCAGCAGCAAGCGGCTCAGCTATTTCCTGCGCCGTGCGGAGCACCTCCGCTCCGAGACCCAGATGCTCCGGGAATACGCGACCCAGATATGCAGCGAGTACCAGGCGCAGGTCGACATCGTGCAGAACCGCGTCATGAAGCTGCTGACAATAGTTACCACGATATTCATGCCGCTGTCGCTCATCGCCGGGTGGTACGGCATGAACTTCTCAAACATGCCCGAGCTTCAATGGACCTACGGCTACCCCGCCGTGATAGGAGCCGCAGTGCTCATCGTCGCGGCGCTCATCATATGGTTCAGGCACAGAAAATGGCTGTGACCCGGGCTTTTTTATTTCGTGCCAGAGCACGCGATTTAAATCTTACATGTTCTCCATATGTGAATTATCATAAAAAGGGCATACTATAAAATGCGAAAAGCCCCGTTTTTTCGGCAAGGTGCTGAAATTCCACATTCAGTGAAAAAAACGGCGCAAAAATGTTGACATTGTGTCGAAATTGTGATAAATTAATAACGTGTATGGAAAATCAGGATCATGATCTGATGGTTTTTCTAATGGGAACATCTAAAAACCGGTTTGAAAAGGGAAAATGGGTAGAGTGCGCCGAATGCGATGAAA